>Ga0256829_1003115_pt1 | contig 11749 bp, 10 predicted proteins | sample 131447metaG_FD_185979 | JGI IMG/M metagenome (GOLD analysis project Ga0256829, IMG submission 185979) | Hydrothermal vent microbial communities from Lau Basin, Pacific Ocean - 131-447 | ecosystem: Environmental > Aquatic > Marine > Hydrothermal vents | place: Pacific Ocean: Lau Basin | collected... | reverse complement strand
TTTACACTTTTCACGCTCTTTTTAACTTGTGGAGTATTCTGTAAAGTTGCACATCCAGAGAGTAAAAATATTGATAATGATATAAATAGGAGTTTTAGCACTTTTTTTCCTTTGTTTTTAGCTATTTTATCAGTTTATTATTACAGAAGTGTTAATCTAAGGATATGAAAAAGATTATACATTATGCAAAAGAGATAATATTCTTAATTGTAACAGTAACGATTATGACAAATGTAATGAGTCTCTACAAAAGTCAAAGTTTGACGCACACACCACTTAATATTCGTTCCATTGAATTAATTGATGGCTCTGTATATAAGCTAAAATCAGATAAACCACTTTTAGTTCACTTCTGGGCTACTTGGTGTCCTGTATGTAAATTAGAGGCTTCAAATATTACTTTTTTATCGAAACATTTTGAGGTATTGACCATAGCTGTTAAATCAGGAGATGATGCAAAAGTTCGTCACTTCTTACAAGAGCACAACTATAATTTCAAAGTATTTAACGACCCAAACGCAGCCCTTGCTTCTAAGTTTCACATCACTGGTTTTCCTACTACTTTTATCTACAATAAAGAGCATAAACTTACATTTAGTGATGTTGGATACAGCTCCACGCTTACACTCTATCTTAAAATGTTATGGGCAGGTAGATAATTGCATAATTTTGAATTCCAACACCCCACTGCGTTTATACTTTTAGCACTTATCATTTGTATCTATAAATGTCCCCTAAGTATTAAAAAAATAGTTTTTCCCCATACCTCACTTTTTCGACAACACGGAGGCTGGATTAACAAAGAGAAGCTACTTTACTCTTTGATTTTAACCCTTTTAGTCACTGCCCTTGCCTCTCCTGTCTCTTATGACTCCAAAGATGCACAACAGCGTAAGGGTCGTGACCTTGTTTTTGCACTAGATACCAGCGGTTCAATGAATGAAAGCGGCTACTCTTCCAAAGAGAGCGATGCAAGTAAATTCACGATTTTAGAAAATCTTATGAAAAGTTTTGTGCAAAAACGATTTGATGATAATGTCGGTGTAGTTGTCTTTGGTTCTTATGCTTTTAGTCCCGTACCAATTACCTATGATATGCATTCACTCTCTTATATGCTTGATTTTTTAGAGGTTGGCATGGCTGGAAGTTCTACTGCCATAGGTGATGGTCTCGCCCGTTCACTCGATATGCTGCAAAAATCTCATGCAAAAAACAGGGTCATTATTCTTGTCACAGATGGGTATCAAAACAGTGGAGAGACAAAAATAAAAGATGCTGTAATAAGGGCAAAAAAACTTCATGTAAAAATATATACCATTGGTCTTGGAAAAAAGAATGAGTACGATAAAAAACTCCTTGAAAAAATAGCAAAAGATACATATGGTGTCTCATTTAGTGCGACAAACGCAGATGAATTAAAAGATGTATATAAAGAGCTGAATACGCTTGAACCTAGTGCTATACGCTCTGAGCACTATCTCAACAAAAAGGTGCTTTTCACCTATCCTCTCGCATTTGCAATTTTACTTCTTTTATATATGCTTGCAAAAAGGAGAACTTAAATGGCACTTCTTAATGCGTGGGTTTTATTTGGACTTATTCCTCTATATCTTATTTACAAAAAAGAGATACACCCTCATAAGCAAAAAAAACTGCTCTACCTCAGCTTGGTTTTTATGTTTTTTGCAATGGCAAGACCAGCCTATGAAAATGCTTATGTAGAGCAAAACTTCAATTCACATGATTATATAATAGCAATCGATGCTTCCTACTCTATGCAGGCAAAAGACTTAAAACCCAGCCGATATAAACTTGCAAAATTAGCTATTAAAAAACTCATAAAAGAGCATCCCCAAGATAGATTTACGCTCTTTGCGTTTACATCATCTACACTACTTATCTCCCCTCCTACGACCGATACAGAGATAAGTATAATGGCACTGGATGCATTAAATCCAAAGTATATTCTCACAAAAAGCACCAATCTAAAAAATCTTTTTAAAACAGTAGCAAAACTTCCTATAAAACAAAAAAATCTTATTATATTTAGTGATGGGGGCGATGAGCACTCGATTGAGACTCTTGTAAAAATTGCTAAAAACTCTAGCATTATTCCCTATATTGTTGCTACTGCTACACAAAAAGGAGCAGCACTTAAAAAGGGTACTAAATACATAAAAGACAGCCATGATTCTATTGTTATTTCAAGAATAAACCCTATGTTAATTGATTTATCTAATGAAACAGGTGGAAAATACTATGAGCTAAGTAGCCTCAATGACATAGATAAACTCTCAAGTGATTTACAAACGCAGCAGACAAAAAAAGAGCAGATTCAAGTAAAAACATATAAAGAACTTTTTTATATTCCTCTGCTTATAGCTATTGTTTTATATATATCTTCTATTACAAGAATCGCGCAGAGATTTTTAGTTTTCTTGCCATTATTTCTTTTCATTCCAAATCAAAGTAGAGCAAATTTACTAGATTTTCACTATTTGAAGAGTGCAAATCAATCCTATAAAGAACATAAATATAACAATGCTGCCACTGCGTTTAAAAAGGTTTCGCCCTCACCAAAAAGTTACTATAACATAGCTACATCCTACTATAAAGAGGGTGCATATAAAAAAGCAGTGAGTTACTATATGCAAATAAAAAGTAGCAACAAAGAGCTCAAACAAAAACTCTTTTATAATCTTGGAAACTGTGCTGTAAAACTAAAAGAGTATGATAGAGCTAAAAAGTACTATATATATGCGCTTGCATTAGGTGAAGATAAAGACGCGCTTTATAATCTTACGCTACTTAGAAAGTTACACCTTACAAGTGCAAAAGATGTCTCAAAAATGCTGCCAAAAAATCAGCAAACAGCAAAAAAGAATAGTTCTAAGAACTCTTCAAATAAAAAAAAGAGTAGTGGTAAAAAGGGTTCAAACAGATCAGGAAACAGCCAATCTAGTGGCAGCGGAGCGAATAAGAAAACCAAACAAAACAAATCTATAAAGAGCACAAGTAAGAAACAAAAAGGTGCTTATAAATTCACCTATAAAGCTTATGAAAAAATCAACAAAGGATATACAGATGAAAAAGAACCTTGGTAGAGTACTCTTTACACTCATTCTATTTTTTATATCTGCACATGCACAAAATTTAGCCGAATATAAATTATTGGCAAATAAAAAATCTGCTTATGTAAAAGAGGCGATAGTAATCACATTTACAGCCACACAACTCAATCATACAGACAATATGATGTTTTCACTGCATCCTAAAAAAAGCAATGATTTTAAAATCATTTTACTCAATAAAAAAATTGATGATAAAGATCACCATAGTTCACACACAGTTTTTACTTACCTTCTTTTTCCTCTTAAAGCAAAAGAGATAGCTCTCAATTTTGACTTTACTATTCGCACAGCAAGTGACAATGCAGTAGCACAAAGCTATGTAGATGACCATGACGGCAGTGTCGGGATTCAAACAAACGACACAAAAGTAGCAATTGAACCCCTGCAGATAAAAGTAAAAAAACTAGCAAAAAATGTAGATTTAGTTGGAGATTTCAAACTCAAAAAAAAGTTACAAAACAGTGCGATTAACCAATACGAATCAACAAACATAGTCTATACTTTGAGTGGAATAGGTTATGATAATAAAAATATTCATCCTATCAAAAAAATAAAAAATGTAACTATATTTTCTGAGGTAAATGACATTTATACCAAACTGACACAAGATGGGTATAAGATAAAAAGAGAATACATTTATGCATTAAGTGCAAAAAACAACTTTACCATACCAAAGATTACCCTGCAAGCCTACTCTCCAAAAAGAGGAATATACTATACATTAACAATACCAAAGCAGATAATTACAGTTACAAAAATAGAGACATCTAGCCTTTTAGATAAAGAAGAGTCACCCAAAGATAAGCCTTCCATAGACTTTGAAAGGTTCAAACAATTTTTAATCTATTTAATGATTTTTATAAGTGGTTACATTACTGCATTAAACACACCAAAGAAGATAAAGAAAAAACTTACATTTCAAAAACATGATGCTTTGCAAAAAGCAAAAACAGCAAAAGAGTTACTTGCCGTACTCACAAACAATTATGACCTGCAAGAGATGCACAATGAGATTAGAGTGTTAGAAGAGCTTGTTTATAAAAAGAATAAAAGTATTAGTTTTAAGAAAATAAAAGCAGAAATAATTGAAAAATTGAAAAATAAAAGGATTTACTAATGAAACTTTTCATCTTAGGCATATGCCTCACCCTAACTACTCATCTTCTCTATGCTTCCGAATCTGCATACGAGCAGGGCCGAGATCTCTATTTTCAAAATGGTTGCGCTAACTGTCATGGAACAAACGCAGAAGGAAGTAGTTACTATCCAAAATTGGCAAATAAGAAGAAAAAATATCTAACAGATAAATTAGAGAACTTCAAAAAGGGAATTGCAAATACCCAAAAGCAAGAGATAATGTTTACCTTTGCTCAAACACTTACACAAAAAGATATTATGAATATCACGAGTTACCTTACAAACTTTAAAAAAGATAACTCAGATAAATACGATGTAGAAGAGGATTTACTCGGAGTTGATTTTTAACTGACCGTACATACCTAGAGTAAACTTAAGTGGTATAAGTTGTATACAAGTTCAAGGCAGATGGGTGCAGGAGCTACTAGTAGCTTCAAATCCTTCTAACGCAGAAATTGTATACAAATTATACCATCCCACAGGGACAAAAAGAGAAAGCATCATCTGCTTCGTTGGAAATTTCCCTCCGTAGCTACGGCTACGCAGGAGAACTTCCGCCTTGCATCTAACGCTTTCTCTTTTTGCTTAAGATTACTCTAGGTATGTAAGGTCAGTTATATTATTCAGTAAAAAACTCTTTATAAACTTTTTCAAAATAGCGTTTTGACTTTTCAGCTTTTTCAATTTTAACATCAAAAATCTCTTTTGATGCAGGGTATTTTTCACTATACTCTTTATACATATCACATTTCATATCCATGTTCGTAGAGAACTGCTCTATGACAGCTCTAAAATCATCAGGTGTAGCAACCCATTGCATAAAGTTTTTAAACATTCTCTCTCTTACATCAATAGCAAAAGATTCATCAAGCCCTTGGGCCATTCTTTTTAAATCCCAGCGAGAAAAGTAAATACCACTTTTAGCTGGTGGCATAATTTCAGCATAGATAGCTCTTAAGTAGTCGGGGTAATCCTCTGGAGTATCCATATCACAACTATCATCTTCACAGGACTGGTTCATAGCCTGTCTCTGCATCTGCTCAAATTCACCTCTTAACTCATTTAAATCTTTCATATCCATAATTTTATTCCTCTATTTTATAAATTGTTCGTATATCTCTTTTGCTAAAGCATCACCACTAAGCGCACCATTTTTTTCCAAATATGTACCTATAAGTTTTTCACCATCACGCACTACAAAATCACACTTGTTATAAACCTGAACAAACTCATCTGCTTCATCTAAAAGTTCAACAGCTTTTTCTTGGTACTCTTGTGCGATATAAGCACCATTTACATGAGATTTTTTCATATTAGAAAGTGTAAAATAAAAATCATCCTCACGGATATTCATCGGTATCATCATAGCGTCTACATTATCTGCTTTTACAAGTTTATTTAACAAAACAAAAAGGCGATTTGGACTTGCATGTTCTGCAATAAGACCATATAACTTTGTCTCTATTTTGATTTCATCATTTAGATTCATCGTATCAATATTTTGCATATTTTCACTCATTATTTAATTCCCCACAGTTCTTTGGCTTCATCTTCTTCTATCTGACATCTACGACAAAGCATTTCACCACCATGATAGGCAAAGAAATTGCCACATTCATCACAGCGTTTTATATCAAAACGGACTAAAGTTTCAACCTTTGGCTCAAAAAAGTTTGAGAGTGCAAAAGTTTTTCTTAGTGTTAGCGAATCTGGCTCACAAACATCATGACAACTATGACACTGCACGCAAGAGAGTGGATTAAAATTAATCACAGAACCTCTACCATCTGAACTTAATGCACCAGTAGGACAAATTCTGTAACACATCTGACAATTCGTACAACTGCTCTCATCTAAATCTTTTTGAGAAATAAAACTAATATCTTCTATGGAAATAGTATGAAAAGTCTCAGGCACCTCTGCTCTTTTCATCGCCATAAGCAGTAAACTTCTTCTATCTGGAAGATTTTTTTGCTTAATTTTAACAATATCAGCACTCGTCACTTCATGCGTTTTTAATGTAGTATCCGTTGATTCCACTTCATTTTCAAACTGTTGTTTTATACTGACAGCTTTTTTCAAGCCATCTTTTGAGAGTAACTTTCTTCTGCTTAGGGTATCTGTTTGAACTATCTCTTCTTTAATGTCCAACTCTTTTAAAGCAATAAAAGAATTTTGTTCCATCGCTTCTAAAAGAAAATTAACCTCTTCAACTCGCTCTTGAATAATTGGTAAATTTTTTGCAGCAATAGGACACTCTTTACAAGCACCAATATCCGCAGTAATACTTTGAGGCGATATAAGTGCCATACTTAACAACTCTTCAACGCTTAATGCAGCGATACAAGGAAGTTCATTTTTACATGTTATAACATCCAAGTCATTTTCTAAAAAATTAAAAACATAATTAATAGGCTTAAAGTCATCCAACTCATAAGCAGCAGTAGGACAAACAGCATCACACCCACCACATCCAACACATTCACTTGGGACAAAGGAGATAACACCTTCATCTATTTTAATAGTTTCAACAGGACATACTGTAACACATTTATCACATATAGCAAATTTGTTTGAAGTATGTACACATTTTGAAATGTCTAAAGTTAGTAAACTCATGCTATGTATTTATACTCTTTTTCTTTTAATGCACTAAGGTACTCAAAATCACTTAAAATAAATTCTAAAGTAAAATCAGCCAAATCAAAATAAAATGCTGTTCCTGCCTCATTTTTTACATTTAAGAGATACATAGGCATCCACTCTACAATATGATCCTTCATAAAGCCATATTGAAGCTGTGCAAGTTGTTTAGCAATCTCTATATCATTCTCTTCAAGCGCTTTCATCTCTGCTCTGCAAAGTTCGTACATAAATTCTAACTCAATTCCAATGTGATCTGCTGACATAACACGAGCTTTATCAAGTTCTACCTTAAATTCAAAAGCATTGAAAATCGCCTGTACAGGATTATCTCCACCTGTTTCCATCATCTGATCTTCTCTAGTATAAAATGATTCATATGGAATGAGATGTAGTAAAAAAAGATTAGTAAAATCAACATTGAGGTATCTCTCAATTAACTCTTTTCTATCAAATTTATCTCTTTTTTTCCATGTTTTATATGTTGGAAAAAAAGATAAGATATTCTCATCTTCTTCTATTGATTTTAATAAGCCTTCATCAACTTCACTCATTGTAAGTCTTGAAAGTAATGCATATATATTTATACGAGCAATTTGTTGTTGTTTTAAATCATTATTCATAAATAATGTACCTTTATGGGAAGTTTATATATTTGAAGAATTATATTAAAGCACCACTTGAAGTGGGCTTTAATCTAGAATTTACACATCTTTAATGTTAAATTCGTAAGCTTTTTGGCTTGGTTTAACCGGACGCTTAATATGATAAGGACGACGTAATTTATCTGACGCTGTCAATGGACGAGTCAATTGATCTCTCCATGCCTTATACACCTTAAAGTTATTTTCATAATTTACATGAATATCACCAATTTTATCATCATTTCCAGCTTTAGAAAGAATGACTTTTTGATGCCAACCATGGTTACCAGCAATTGGGTCTGGATGACAAGGAGCTACAGCATTTTGCCATGCACCACTTAGTCCATTCCACCAGATATCATCTAGGTCTCTATTGTACTCTTTAAACTGCCATGCTTCATGAGGATGAATACCCTCAGTAGTCGTCATAGTTCCAATTTTACCATCATTTGTCATAGAAACTTTTGGTGAACCTAAACTCATTATACCTAATGTATGTTCAAATCCTGGAATTTTCACAGCATCTTTAAGTTTCCAACGACCAGCATGGTGTGAACACGCAAGAACACCTGGACGAGTAGCCTCAGTAGGTACTGCCATAGCGATAAAATAACCACTTTGAATACCAGAGAGTGTATCTTCAATTTGTACTTTCACTGCATCACCACGCTTGATCCCAAGTTTTTGGGCATCTTTTGTGTAAATCCAAATTGGATTATGGTTTTGTGAAATCTCCATAAGATGTTTCGAATTTACTGAACGCGTATGAATATTGTACGGCAGACGATAAATCGTATTTAATGCAAATTCATTGTCACCTTTCATATGTTTATGATGAACTTGAGTTACAAGGTGCACCATTTTATCATTTTCAGCTTTATTTCTAGGGTAAATAGGAATCGCATACTCTGGCCATTTCCATTCAGTCAACCACTCAGAGAAGAATTCAAGTTTTTTACTGAGCGTATGGAAACCTTCAAGAACTTTATTATCTTTAATAATACCAATAGACTCTTCAAATTCACCATCTTTAATCCAAAGCGTACCAAAACTATCTTTTTTCACTTCATCTTTATGATATTTATGACCGTGGGCATAAACATAGTCACCCTCAATTTTGAGTTCTTCTTCTTGAGGTTTATATACATTAGTTTTTTCAGTCCAACAACCATGATCTCTAATGTAAGAATATACAGGGTACTCTTCACCTTTATACATTTTCTTCGCAGTTTCATTCAATCTAGGAAGTAATGAAAGTGCAGCGTCAAAATACTCTGGTACAGTTACACAGCGAGATGGGTCTTTTTTACTTGCCCAATAATCTCTTACACCTAAAGAACCATCAGGATCTACATAATGGAAAATTAGATTTGGCCAAAATTCACTCTCTTCCCATACTTCACCAAGACCAAACTTCGTATGTGCTTCTAATGTAGCACGAGTTGGATCTTTTGGTTTCCATCCAGATTTTTCAGCAGCAACACGAAGAACTGCTTGACGGAATTCAATACGCTGTTCTGGCTTCGATGGAGTTGACTGTTGGTCATTTCTCTCACCTGCAAGCCCAACTGGAAGTACATAGTCACAATACCAGTTTGTTTCAGACCACGTTGGAGACAAGTTGAATGTTAATTCAAATTTATCTTCACGCTTAAGTGCTTCCATCCATCTAAAACCATCCGGATTAATCCAAAGTGGATTATGCATTCTTGGAACATAAACAGCCATAGATTTAGGAATCTTAAGCCCTTTTTTTGTCCATTTTGCATGCCAATCGTCATCCATCATAATTTGAGGCATCATAAAGCCCATTTCATATGTTGAAATTGGATACTCTGGTGGCCAAGCAATCTCATTCCATGCATCAGTTTTCGCAGGGTGTTTTCCAGCTACGGTAGCTTTATCACCTTTACCTGCAACTGAAATCTCATGCCAGTGATGCATACCTACTCCACCAATATCTCCACGCATTGCACCACGAAGTGCTAATGGTAAGAAACCTGCACGAGTATTCATCCAACCACCACGGTGACCGATTGCTCCTGCACGCCATAGATATGAAGCGATTTTTGCACCAGCTGGAACAAAAAGTTCCCACAATTCATCTAACTTATATTCCATACCTTCAAGTTTACACTCTTTAACGACAAACTCTTTTGTATATGGTGCATACAACTCTTTCATAAGTTCTATATATGATTCATAACTGTCATCTTTTGGCACTTTTGAAATATATCCATAGCCAACCATCTTTTGCAAATAATCTTTGTTTGCCATCAAACGATCCCAGTTGAGCCACTCTTTTACATATTCATGATCAACTAAATCATTACCATCTTTATCTTTTTCATGCACAATTCTGTTTGTAAGATAAAGATAAAGTGCAGCTTCAGTTCCTGGCCATGTAGGGATCCAAAGATCTGCCATACCCGCAGAGTTACTCATTCTAGGGTCAATAACGACCATTTTAGCACCACGTTTTCTTGCATCAGCAATATATCCTGCTGATTGTTGGAAGTAGTGCCCTGCATCTGCTGCGTGAGATGATTGTAAGAAAATCAAATCTGCACCAGCCCAGTCCGGTGAGTTTCTGTCATCATTTGCCCATTGAATTGTACCTTCACGAGCACCTGCAGAACAGATATTTGTATGTGAGTTATAACCATCAATTCCTAAACTTTGAGGAACACGGGGACCAAAACCATTTTCATTTGGACGACCAACATGATACATTATTTGTTTTTTAGAAACTTCATCACCTTTAGCAAGTGTATCGTGCATTTTCTTACCAATGACAGCCATTGCTTCATCCCAAGTTACACGAACCCATTTACCTTCACCACGCTTAGAACCTGGAGCACGCTTAATTGGGAATGGAATACGATCTGGATCATACATCTGAGATGTTACAGCGTACCCTTTTGCACAGTTTCTACCACGAGAACCGGTATGAAGTGGGTTACCCATATATTTACGTACAGTAAGCACTCCCTTATCAAAATCATTCTTGTTTACCCATGCAGTAAGACCACAACCAGCTTCACAGTTTGAACAAACTGTAGGGACAATTGTGTAGTCATTTACTTGAATACCATCTGGATTTTCAGCTGAACGAACACCATGTCGTTCAATACCACCACGCTTCCAATCTGTTCCATCAAGCTCTTTAAAACTATCCCACTCTTTTTGATCAGGATAAAATGAAAGTGTATCAGGAGTATTTGTAAACTTACTATCTGTTACAGATTCTGCAGCAGCATCAGTTGTAAATACGCCCTTTGCAATAGCTACGCCAGCAACGCTAAACGCAGCACCTTTTAAAAATGTTCTTCTACTTTGTAAATACATTTATACTTTCTCCTTAACTCAACGATAATAATTGTGGAATAACAAGCCAAACATGTTTTACTACCCACAGACCAACGATTGCTAAAATCGATGCAAGATTTAAAAGATTACTACTATTACTAACACGTGCAAGTGCTACAAGTAACATAGGTAAAATATAAGCTACCCATTGTCCAATCCAGAACATAGTCGCATATTCACCATCACCTTTTATATTTGATAAGATAGCAATAACTTCTTCTGATTTCATTCCACCGAAGATATACTCTGACATATAGATAATAAAAGCCATCAAAGCACTAAGCCCTAAAATAGCTCCAAAAAACTGTCTTGTCTTATCACTAAGTTTAGAACCACCAAGTAAGATCATAGCTGCAGAGCCGCTTAGCGTTGCTGCTAAAATCATCTGTACTGATTCTGTTGACATTTGCCATAACTCACGAGCAGTAGCTTCTGCCATAATACCTGCAGTATATAGTGTCACAGGAATAGCAAGAAGTGTTACCCAAAAAAGGAGTTTATCAAATGCTTCTAATTTCTTTTGGAAAGCAAAAACAATCATTAAAAATTCAAGACCAACAAATACTGTCGCCATCCATGCACCAACTGTAATAGCTGAAGTCCAATGAGGATAGAAAAATATATGCCACATTCTAAATGGTTGGTGTAAATCAGCCAATGTAAAGAGTAAGAAAACATTCATCATAACAAATGAAACAATTAATGTTGGAGTTCTTAAACCTTTCATCTCATCTGGATTCTTTTTCATTAATAAGAAAAGCATAAATACTAAACCAGTACCAATACTTTTCGCCCACATATTCATTGTAACAAACCAGCCCCAAA
>Ga0256829_1003114_pt1 | contig 11752 bp, 9 predicted proteins | sample 131447metaG_FD_185979 | JGI IMG/M metagenome (GOLD analysis project Ga0256829, IMG submission 185979) | Hydrothermal vent microbial communities from Lau Basin, Pacific Ocean - 131-447 | ecosystem: Environmental > Aquatic > Marine > Hydrothermal vents | place: Pacific Ocean: Lau Basin | collected... | reverse complement strand
CTTCCCTCTTGAAATGTTAATGATGAATCAACAATAAGATAAGAGAGGTAAATACTATTTTCATTAATAGAAAATTGTAAATAAGAAAATTTTTGATTCTCTTGGAGGAGGTAGTCATAGACTTTGTCAATATTTTGACTAGGAATAGCACATAGTTTTGTATCACCGATGATAATACCATTTTCGTAGTAATTAATCTCTACACGAGCACTCCCCTCATCTATTCTCCAACTCGACTGACTTCTACGGGCAAGGGTGACATTGATTTGTAAATCACTTAAAATCTCTTCTAAAAGTTTTGTAGCTCCTGTGGGTTTATACCCTTTTCTTCTGAGTTTGGCAACTTCTAACTTTACACCACACTCTGGGCAGTAATCTTTTTGGATGCTTTTTTCTTCAATGAGATTTTTACAAGAAGGACATTTAATTATGGCTTGGGATGTTTGTGCTTGAAATTTTTCTATAGCCTCCCTTACATAAAAATAGGGTAAAGAGAAGCCGAGGTTATTTGCATTTTGAATAATAAAGGTGTTGACCCCTATAACATCTCCATCATCATTAAGCAGAGGTCCTCCGCTATTTCCAGGGTTAATAGCAGCATCAATTTGAATATACTCTAAATCATCTTGCAGTCGTGATGCACGAGAAACTATTCCCTCTGTTGCTGTGTAGTTGAGTCCATAAGGATGCCCAATGGCAATAGTGCTATCACCATCTTGCACAATTTTTTTTGTTAAGATAAATTTTTTACTTGGAGCTTGAAAAGTATAGCGAATAAACGCAAGGTCATAAAAGGGGTCATCATAGATGACATCGACAATGCTTCGTTTGATGATTTTTGAGCTAATTACAACCTCTTTGAGTCCACTCACAACATGAGAATTCGTGATGATTAAATCCCCAATCACAAACCCTGTACCACTTCCATAGGGTGTCATAATCTGAATAATATTTTCAATGTATTCATCTAAAATGAGTTGTGTATTCATCAAATTTCCTCAAAGTTTAGATTTTGGATTTGGAGATAAAAACTGTTACTAAAGTCGTTGAGGGAACTAAAATTGAGTTCAGGAGCAAAATTTTCTAATGCTTTATAGCGACTTTGATAATTTGAAATAACAGTTTCTACTTTTGAGATGATGGCTTTTTTAGAAAATGTTTGCGTTTGTGTATTGTAGAGTGTTGTGTATGCTAATTTTTCAAAAAAATCAGGATTTTGTACTTCTACTAAGATATGTAATAATTCTCTAAGTACGGGATTAAGACCATAGTTATAGAGCGTATAAAAGGCGATATATTTGTAAATTGTAGGAATGATTTGATTGTATCTATTGTTCTTATACCATCGGATTTTATTTAAAGACTCATTGATAAAGGTGATAATATCTTCATAAGATGATTTTTCTGTTGGATTAAAAGTGTAGTCTGCATTGTAAAAATTTGCTTCAAACTCTTCAAAGGGTATTTTTTCTAGTTTTTCTATGTACTCTTTTATCTCTTCATTTTTAAACTCTATGTTCGTATTGTCTTGTGCAAAATAATCTAAGATACTTTTTGAGAGCTCTTGGGAAATTGTATACTTTGGGACAAGAAGATAATCAACTTTAAACAAAAGATGTAAAAAGACAAATGCCTGCATGGAAGCATTGTCATTTGAGGGAAGATGTGTGATTTTTTCTTTTGCTTCTTGAATCCATGTATGTAGAGAATCATACTTAATCTGTACTTCTTTTGCATCTAATTTTTTAAGATGCCCAATCTCTTCGAGTGCTATATCTGAAAATTCACTCGCAATATGCTCTTTATCATAATCCCCATTGAGCGCAATTTCGCGTAGAGGGAAAAATATTTTTTGTGGACTCATTGTGATGTTGTCATGATAGAGTTTGAGTTTTATGTATTTGTCATCTGTAAAGTAATAAGCATATGTAAGTTGATAGTTTCTCTCTAAAATGTAGCGTTTGAGTGCAACATTGACAAGTGCTTTTTTTACGACAATCACTTCTGCTTGTAAATGCTCTTTCGTAATTGTTCCAGTAACTTTTGCAGTGCCTTGATAGAGTGTGAATTCAAGTCTATCATCTACTCGTTTATAAAGAATATTTTGATTTGCATTTTCATTGCTAAAGTTGATAAGAGATTCAAAAAAAAGCTCATAAGCTTTTATGATTTCTTGGTTTTCAAAGTTCAAAGAAGATGCTAAAAAAAGTTCTTCTTCTTGTGGTGATATTTTTGCATTTATCCCACGACCAAAAGTATGTTGTAGTGTTTGTGTTGTTTGAAAAAAGTCGAGCCAGCTCATTTATCTGCTTTTTTGGAAAATTTATTTCGATATTATAATGAAAGAGGAGAGATAAGTAAAGAGAAGGGGAAACTCTTTACTTATTATGTGAAATTTGTGTTTTTTACTCTAGAGATATATTTAGTTTACTGAAAATTTGTAATCTAAACCAACCCAGACTTTTTGAACATCATTAGTTGTTCCTGCAACTTTTCCTTTAGAAAAATTAGCATATTTTACAAGTCCTTTAAGATTGTTTACACCTGGAATCTTGTTAACATAAACAAGGTCAAGTTCTGAACCTTTATCATCACCTATTGCAGCAGTTGCAACATCTGCTTTGAAATCATGATAAACAGCAAGTAATTTTCCAAATCCTGGAGCTTTATAACCTAAACGAACATTTGTATCGATTAGTCCACCATTTGCAGAACTAGCTACATCAGCCCAACCATTGAATTTGTGACCTGTTGCTAAAGGAGTTGTAAAGTTTGTTTCTGTGCCATTAGCACCACTAAATACTTCATAGTTAACACCAGCTAAGATACCATTAATGTTAGCACCTAAATCGAAGTTGTAGTAATCAGCATCAGCTTTTCCCGTAACACCAGCGACTTGTGTACCTTTTTCCATTGTTGCATCACCTTGTCCAGCATACTCAGCACGATAGTTAAGTTTTGCAGGACCAGCATTAATCTTTCCAGTTAAAGCTATACCATAGGTATCATGAGTATTTGCAATCATATAGTCATATGCAGTAACTTTTAACTCTGGCATAATAGTATATGCAGCATGTAAAAGAACAGTATTAGTATCAACAGTAGTTGTGTTAGTTACACCAGCATAACCATAAACCCAAGCAGCAAGAACTGATAAATTTTTGATAGAGTTGTTAGCAACAAATAGTGAGTCATAAGAACGCTCTAATTGTCTCCAACCAACAGTACCTATAAATCTTTGATTATCAAGATTTACTTGACCACGACCTGCATGAAGTGTAGTATTGTTAACTGTATAATTGATTTCAGCATTTGAAATCATCGCATCTTGAGGGTCTTTAACTACAGAATATGGTAAAGTTCCATCAGTGTAAACAGTACTTCCCGCATTGTTATACCCATGTGCACCAAAGTTACTTACAGCAATACCACCAATTGTAGCAGTAAGACCATCTACACCTAATAAATCAGCAGTTGCTGATAACTTCGTTCTTGCAGTGTATGCATTTGCATTCGCAGTTGTTGCACTACCATCATCTACATTTTCAAAACGAGGACGAATTTGACCTTTAACTTTAAAATTATCTAAAATATTAATTCCGTCAGCACTAGCGCTAACACTTAATCCACCTATAACTAATGGCAATGCTGCCATTGAAAGTAATAATTTTCTCATTTATAAATCCTTATGTAATATATCAGGGAGAATTATAACACTCTCTTTTATAAAAAATTTTGACATAAATCAAGAAGAACTTTAAATATTTTGATACTATTCTACCTAATGATTAGTATTAAAGATAAAATTGAATTACTGGATTTTTTTAAAATTTTGAGCGAAGATGAATTAGACGTCTTGTATGGAATCTCAAAAATTGCCACATATCCTCATGGTTACACACTCTATTATGAAGAAGAGATCAAAGATACAATGTTTTTTTTGATTGAAGGTGTTGCAAAAACTTACAAAGTAGATAGACAAGATAATGAAATCTTTCTGAATTATATATATGATAACAGTCTCATCTCAGAAATTTCTTCTTTAGATGATAATCATATCACTTGTCTCTCAAATGTAGAGTTTATTAAAGATAGTATAATTTTGGAAGTTGATTATCTTGCTTTTAAAGAGTATTTTATTCAAACACATATCTTGACAATCCAATTTTTAAATGAAATCCTCAAAAAGAATAAACAACTTTATTGTATAATAGATAGAGAAGTAGTATTTGATGCGATGGCGAAAGTAGCCTATAGTCTCTATGATGATTTAGAGATGTTTAACAAATTAAAAAGACAAGAAGTTGCTAGTATGCTACATATTCAACCAGCAACACTCTCAAGGGTACTCAAAAAAATGCTTCGTCAAAATATCATTGAAGTTGAGACAACAACAATTAGTATTTTACAAAGCGATGAACTCAAGAAAATTTTTAGTGGAGTAAGTGAATGATAAAAAATAATCTGAAAATATCAACAAAAATAAAAATATATGGCTTAATCCTTATTTCGCTTATGATGATTGCTATTATGGTGACTATCTATTTTAATAACAAAAATGTAAATGATTCCCTTTTAATCAATATCGCGGGACAGCAAAGAATGCTCACCCAAAAAATTTCAAAAGATATTTTTTACATTTATGAGAGTAAGGAAAAAAGTTACATAGCTTTAGATAGCTCTATACAAAAATTTATCTCTAATTATGAGTACATTAAAAACAGAGAAGAGATTCAGGAAATGCTTCAAGATAAAAACTCAAAAATATTTTTGCAGATGAGAAGAATTGAACTTTTGTGGGCAGATTTTAACAAAAATGTTAATGACTTTAAAGTAATTATGCATATGCCTATGCAAGAAGAAAGAATAAGAGAAATGCTCAGAAGTATTTATGAAGAGAGTAGTGTTTTACTTGTTGAGGTGAACAATCTTGTAACATTACTAACAGTGAGAAATGAGAATAAAAATTATCATATAAAAAATCTCCAATATAGTGCCGCTTTTTTACTTTTAGTGCTTATGTTTTATATTGTCTCACAACTCAAACATATAGAAAATAATGCACACTCTTTTATGGAGTATTCTAAACATTTGGCAGACTCTCCTGATATACTGCATATAGAACCGATTCATGAAAAAGCAGAAGAGGAGTTGGTTGAGATGGATGAGATAGTGCAGTCCTTTGCAAATAAAATTAACAGTGCCATTGATTTTTCAAATGAAGCCCTTGCCCAATCGGAACAAGCTTCAGGAAAATTAGAGGAGATAGGGAGTGAATTTGAACATATTCTTGATGAACTTTCTCATCACTCTAATTTGACAGAACATTTAAGTAATAGTGAAGATATTATGATTGAATCAACCGAAGAACTCATAAACTCTACAAAAAAATTGCATAAACTGAAAAGTGAACTCGATAAAATACTTGTAGAATGTAACCCAAAATCACTTCGACACTCAATTTCTTAAAATAATATTTACTTTTTGACCTAAATCAAGAATTATGGTTTATAATGATGATACTATCATCTTGTTAAATTATAATCTTTCAATAAAGAGGAGTAAATATGTCACTTTCAAGAAGAGAATTTCTCAAAAGTTCAGCTGCAGCATCTGCCGCTGCTGCTATGGGAATGGCTGTTCCTGCTGAACTAGAGGCAAAAGCCACTGAAGCAGAACATGGATGGAGATGGGACAAGGCAGCTTGTCGCTTTTGCGGTACAGGCTGTGGAATTATGATGGCTACTAAAGAGGGTAAAATTGTTGCAGTCAAGGGAGACCCTGCTGCACCAGTAAATCGTGGTTTAAATTGTATTAAAGGGTATTTTAATGCAAAAATTATGTATGGAGCAGATCGTTTAACCCAACCTTTGCTCAGAGTAGATAATCATGGCGAATTCGATAAAAAAGGGCACTTCGTACCTATTAGTTGGGAAAGAGCCTTTGATGAAATGGAATTCAACATCCGTAAAGCATTAAAGCATGGTGGACCTGAAGCAGTCGGTATTTTTGCCTCTGGACAGTACACTATCATGGAAGGCTATGCTGCACAAAAGATGATGAAAGCAGGATTCCGTTCAAATGCGATTGATCCAAATGCACGTCACTGTATGGCTTCTGCTGTTGTTGGTTTTTACCAAACATTTGGTATAGATGAACCATCTGGTTGTTATGATGATATTGAACTGACTGATACAGTCGTATCTTGGGGTTCAAACATGGCAGAAATGCACCCAATTCTTTGGTCTCGTGTAACTGACAGAAAACTATCAAATCCTGAAAAAGTAAAAATTATCAGTATTCAAACATATACACATAGAACATCAGATTTGGCAGATACAGAAATTATTTTTACACCAAACACTGACCTTGCAATGTGGAACTATATTGCACGTGAAATTGTTATGCGTGATGCAAAAGAGAAAATTATTGATTGGGATTTCATTAAAAAGCATATTGTTTTTGCTGCTGGTCCTGTTAATATAGGCTACGGAATGCGACGTAAGGGAGAAAAATCTCTTAAACCAGAGTATGCAAGTGGTGCTGCAGGAAAATACAGTGTCAAAGAGATGGAAATTGTTAATAAAGAGATGACAACTATTGTCTCCGATACTGAAGCACCAGCTCTAAAACCTTATGGTTATAAAGAGGGTGACACTATGAAACATAATGGTGGTACTTTAGGACACTGGGAAATTTCATTTGAAGAGTATAAAAAATCTTTAGAACCATATACACTTGATTATGTTGCAAAAATTTGTAAAGGAAATCCTGATGAATCTTTAGAAGGATTCAAAGCAAAACTCCAACAACTAGCGGACTTATATATAGAAAAAGATAGAAAAGTCGTCTCTTTTTGGACTATGGGAATGAATCAACATACTCGTGGAACATGGGACAATACTTTAGCTTATAATGTTCACTTTATGTTAAATAAACAAGCTCGTCCTGGTTCTGGTGCATTTAGTCTTACTGGGCAACCATCCGCTTGTGGAACTGCTCGTGAAGTAGGTACATTTACACACCGTTTACCAGCTGACCTTATGGTTAAAGTCCCAGCGCATCGTAAAATTGCTGAGAAAAAATGGATGATTCCTGAGGGAACACTTAATGGTGTTGGTAAACAGCATATTATGAAAATTCATCGTGATATTGAAGATGGACTTATTAAGTTTGCATGGGTAAATGTTTGTAATCCTTACCAAGATTCTGCAAGTGCAAGTCACTGGATTAAAGCAGCACGTGAGATGGATAACTTTATTGTAACATCTGATGGTTACCCTGGTATTTCAGCGAAGGTCTCAGACCTTATCTTACCAACTGCGATGATTTATGAAAAATGGGGTGCATACGGAAATGCAGAGCGTCGTACACAACACTGGCGTCAACAAGTTTTACCTGTAGGTGATTCTATGAGTGATACTTGGCAATGGGTTGAGCTTTCAAAACGTTTTACAGTTGATGATTTATGGGGTGCTTATGCACCATCTGGTCCACGAAAAACAGCACTTCCTGATGTAAGAAAAGCAGCATACGAGATGGGCTATACTGGTAGTACTACTATGTATGACATTTTATTTGCTAACAAGATTGCAAAATCTTATAAACTTGACCAAGAAGACCCTATTCAAAAAGGGTATGATAACTCTGAGGGGTATGGAGATAGCAGAAACGTTATTGGTTCTGATGGAAAAGTATTTAAAGGATATGGTTTCTTTATTCATAAGTACTTATTTGAAGAGTATGCTGCGTTTGGTCGTGGGCATGGACATGATTTGGCTCCATTTGATATGTACCATAAAGTACGTGGATTGAAATGGCCAGTTGTGAATGGGAAAGAGACACCATGGAGATTTAATGTTAACTTTGACCCTTATGCTGCTAAAGCTGCAAAAGGAACAGATGATGAGTTTGCATTCTATGGTAAAATTGCTAAGGCACTCAAGCAGGGTGATTTAACACATGTAACGGATAAGAAGAAAAAACCTTTACCAAACAAGGCTAAAATCTTTGCACGTCCATACATGGATCCTCCAGAAAAGCCAGATGCAGAGTATGATACATGGTTAGCAACAGGTCGTGTGTTAGAACACTGGCACTCAGGAACTATGACGATGCGTGTGCCTGAACTTTATCGTGCAGTTCCTGAAGCACTATGTTATATGCACCCAGAAGATGCAAAGAAAAAAGGACTTAAACAAGGGAAACTTGCTTGGGTTGAATCTCGTCGTGGTCGAGTAAAAGCGCGTGTTGAGACTCGTGGAAGAAATAGACCACCTCGTGGGCTTGTGTTTGTACCATGGTTTGATGAACGTGTTTTCATCAACAAAGTATGTTTAGATGCAACATGTCCAATGTCAAAACAAACAGATTATAAAAAGTGTGCAGTTAGAATTTATAGTGCATAGCTAAAGGATTGAAAGTTTGAGTAAAAGTATGTCTAAAGGCAAAAAAGAACCAATTAGCGATAGAAGAAAATTTATCTTTAATATGGCTCGAGGTGTTGGAGTTGCAACACTTGGTGGATTTATATGGAGTGCATATATTAATGATGCAAAGGCACAAAAGCTTTTACTCCGTCCACCAGGAGCGATTAAAGAAGAGGATTTTTTAAAAACATGTATAAAATGTGGGCTTTGTGTTGAAGCATGTCCTTATGATACACTCATGTTGGCTAAACCAGGAGTTCATAAGCCTTTAGGAACTCCATACTTTACTCCTCGAGATATTCCTTGCCATATGTGTCCAGATATTCCATGTGTACCTGTTTGTCCATCGGGAGCACTTGATTTACAAAGTGTTGTGACGAAAAATAAACTTGATATTAACAAAGCAGATATGGGTGTTGCTGTCATTGATGAAGAGAGTTGTATAGCCTTTTGGGGGATACAATGTGATGCTTGTTATAGAGCTTGTCCTCTTTTAGGTGAAGCAATTACAATAGAGTACCAAAAAAATGAGAGAACAGGAAAACATGCCTTTTTAAAGCCTGTTGTCCATAGTGACCCTTGTACTGGGTGTGGTATGTGTGAGCATGCATGTGTAACACAAAAAGCAGCCATACAAATTTTTCCAAGAGAAGTTGTGCAGGGAAAAGCAGGAAACCATTATATTAAAGGTTGGGATAAAAATGATGATAAACGTGTCAAAGATGCAAAAGCTATAAAAACAACAACACAGATAAGTAAAAACAGTGCACTTGATTCTTTAAATGATAGTGGAGATTTGTACTAATGAAACAGTTTTGGAGTAATAACCGTTTTTTAATTTTACGCCGTTTCACACAGTTAAGTATTTTGTTTTTATACTTTGGTGCAAATGCTTGGGGCTGGTGGATACTGAGAGGAAATTTAAGTTCTTCTGTAGTGATTAATTTTGCACAAGTGAGTGACCCGTATGCAGTACTCCAAATGCTAGCAGCAGGAGCAAGTATTTCGCTTGACCTATTTATAGGGGCGGCAACTATTACTGTTTTTTACTTTTTGATTGGTGGTCGTGCTTTTTGTTCTTGGGTCTGTCCTATTAATATGGTGACAGATACAGCGAATTATCTGAGAAGAAAATTTGAATTTAATCGTATGCAAGGTCCAAAAATGCCAATTTCACGAAATATTCGTTATTGGGTTTTAGCTTTAAGTTTAGTTGTTTCATTTGTAATGGGAATGGCTGCGTTTGAGTTTGTTTCACCTATCTCTATGATACATAGAGGGATTGTTTTTGGCTTAGGTTTTGGCTGGGCGAGTGCGGTTATTATATTTTTATTTGACCTCTTTGTTTTAAAAGATGGATGGTGCGGACATATTTGTCCTTTAGGTGGATTTTATTCACTTCTTGGAAGATTTAGTGTGATTAGAGTGTTTCATGAAGAGGGGAATTGTACTTTATGTATGAAGTGTAAAACAGTATGTCCTGAACATCAAGTTTTACATATGATTGGTAAAGAGAGTCTGTCGGTAAATGATGGTGCATGTACAAATTGTGCACGATGTATAGATGTATGTGATGATGATGCATTAGGCTTTTCATTACGAGAATTAGCAGAAAAAAAATAGGAGATAAATTATGAAAATGATGAGTAAGATAGGGTTTAGTTTAGCTACAGCAACACTACTTTTTGTTGGATGTGGAGAGACTCCAAGTGCTCCAGTAGTAGCAAAACAAGCTGCTTCACAAGCAAATACAGATGATTATAAGGGTATCCAAGTGATTCCAGAGAGTTCATTAGGGTATAGAAAATCATCTTTGTATGCAGAAGGAAAAAAATCAGAAACTTCTGGTGTACAGTATAGTAAAGCAGCCCCTGGAACGAGTAGAAAAATCCAAAGAGCATATCAAGATGCTCCACCAATGATTCCACATGATACTGAGGGTATGTTGATTATTACAAAAGATAACAATCAATGTTTGCAGTGCCATAGACCTGATGTTGCCGAAATGGTTGGTGCAACACCAATACCAAAGTCACACTTTTTAAATATGAGACCTGTGAACAAAATTGTTGACAACAAACTTGTAAAGGGTGTTGACAATTTAAAAAATCAGATAAGTGTTAAAAAAATAACGAAAGTGTATGAGGGACGTTTTAACTGTGTGCAGTGTCATGCTCCACAGGCAACAAATGTAAAACTTGTAACAGAAAACAAATTTCAAGCTGATTATTTAAGTGATGATGGTGCATTCCGATCGCATTGGGATGAACAAGTGGATAAAGCTTTAGATACAGTTGGAAAAGATTCAAGTGTAACACAAGAGGATATTGCAAATAAAAATTCAGAAGCTGGTGAATCAGTGTTTAAAAAACATTAGATATGAAAAGAAGAGAACTTTTTAGTTCTCTTGCTTCTTCTGTAAAAAATGCAGCACAAGAGAAGCCAGAGAAACAGATAAGACCCCCATACCATAACGATGAATCTCTTTTTCACAAAGAGTGTCCTGCATGTGATGCAAAATGTGCCACTGTTTGTGAAGTAGAAATTATTAAAATAGCAAAAGATACTACACCCTATTTAGATTTTTCTCAAAGTGGGTGTACTTATTGTGATGATTGTGCCGATGCATGTGAATTTGGTGTTTTGACACTTGAAAATAAACAACAAATAAATGCAAGAGTAACGATAAATAAAAATGAATGTGTAAGCTGGGAGGGTGTGATGTGTTTTTCATGTAAAGACCCTTGTTTAGACAATGCGATTGATTTCAAAGCGATGTTTATGCCGAGTATAAACGACAACTGTACTGCATGTGGATTTTGTATAAGCAGATGTCCTGTGCAAGCCATAAAAGTTGAGGTGGCATAATGAGAACTCTTCTTTTGTTTTTGATGCTCATCACTTCTCTTTTCTCAAAAGAGCTTCATCTCCCACAAGCACATTTTAGAGCAAGTGGGGCTGTGAATGATATAGTAGCCCATAACAACAGACTCTATGCAGCTACTGATGCAAGTTCTTTAGATATATTTAGTCTAAAAAATCAGCAAAAAATCAAAAGTATACATTTAGAAAAAATTGTTGATTTTATGGGAGACAGCGTCGACACAACAATCTTTTCAGTAGATGTGACAGATACAAAGATAATGATGCTTTCTCAAGGTTTAGAAGGATATAGCCGAGTTTATATCTTTGAAGATGAAAAACTCTCTGCACTTATAAAAGATGAAGACCATTTAGCCATAACAAAAGCAAAATTTTTAGATAACAATACATTACTTTTAGCACTATTAAGTGATGAGATTATCTCTTACGATATTGCCAAG
>Ga0256829_1003113_pt1 | contig 11753 bp, 9 predicted proteins | sample 131447metaG_FD_185979 | JGI IMG/M metagenome (GOLD analysis project Ga0256829, IMG submission 185979) | Hydrothermal vent microbial communities from Lau Basin, Pacific Ocean - 131-447 | ecosystem: Environmental > Aquatic > Marine > Hydrothermal vents | place: Pacific Ocean: Lau Basin | collected... | reverse complement strand
CAGCACCCACGGCGTCAGACGAAGCGATCACCATCCCGCCGCTGGAGGGCATCGATAGCGAGGCGGGGCTGGTCTGGCTGATGGGCAACAAAACGCTCTACATGAAGATCCTGCGCGATTTTCGCAACAAATACAGCGAGGCGGATCGGCAGATTCGCGATGCACTGGAGCGGGGGGATGCCAAGCTGGCCGAGCGGTTGGCACACACCATCAAAGGGGTGGCGCGCAATATCGGCGCAGATACGTTGAGCCACTGCGCGGCCAAGCTGGAGACTGCGATTGTGCTCGGTGATATGGGCGCCTGCGAACTGCTGCAGGTTGCCTTTACCGAGGCACTGCAACAGGTGGTGCAGGCGCTATCGACACTCAACGAGAAACCCCAGCAAGAGATGCGCAGCGAGGGGGTGGATAACGAGCAATGTCTGCTGGTCTTGCGCCGTCTCTTGCCCTATGTTCGCAGCCGTAAGCCGCGTGGCAGCAAACAGCTATTGGCGGAGATCGAGGCGATGGCGTGGCCGGATGCACTGCACGATACCATCCGCGATCTGGCCGGCCATGTGAAACACTACAAATTCAAAGAGGCGGAGGCGCTGGTGACACAATTGCTGGCGCGCTTGGGGGATCACGGAGAGCAATGATGGATGCAGGAGGTCAGGCGATGATTCTGGTGGTCGATGATACGGAAGAGTTTATCGATATTGTGCTCGATACGCTGGGCGACGATTATGAGATGCTGGTCTGCATGGATGGCGAAAGCGCGCTGGAGGTGGCCGAGGCGGAGCAGCCGGAGCTGATCCTGCTCGATATTCTGATGCCGGGCATGGATGGCTATACGGTCTGCGAAACACTGAAAGCCAATCCGGCCACGCGCGATATTCCAGTCATTTTTCTCACCGTGAAGGTGGATGTCGAGGATGAGCGCAAGGGCTTCGATCTCGGCGGCGTCGATTACATCACCAAGCCGATCAGTCCACCCACCCTGCAGGCACGGGTACGCACCCATCTGGAGATTCGGGAGTCGCGACTGAAGCTGGAAGAGCAGAACCGGCAGCTGCAGCAGGCGATTCGGCTGCGCGAAGATGTGGAGCGGATGATGCGCCACGATCTGAAAAATCCGCTGGCGGCGATTCTCGGCGAGGTGGAGGTGATGCGCCTGCGCGGCGAGGGTGACCCGAAGCGGCTGCAGGTCATTCAGGATATGGCGCGCCGCGTACTGCACATGGCCGACCACACACTCGATCTCTACAAAATGGAGCAGGGCACCTACCCCTATCAACCCGAACTGATCCGGCTGGATGAAGCGGTCGCGAAGGTGATCGAGGAGCATCGGATCGCCATCGGTGAGAAGGTGCTGCGCGTTGAGGTCAAGCAGGCGGAGGATGGTGTAAGCGCACACGCCGAGGCAGCGCTGACCCACACCATGCTCAGCAATCTGCTGCGCAATGCCGTGGAGGCCTCCCCGAAGGAGGCGCAGATCACCATCCGCATCACGCGTCAGGCAGAGCGACCGACCATTGTGATCGAAAACCAGGGTGCAGTGCCAGCATCGATCCGTGACCGCTTTTTCGACAAATATGCGACAGCAGACAAGGCCGATGGCACCGGCTTGGGCACCTACACGGCAAAACTGATCGCCGAAGTGCAGGGCGGAGCCATCGACATGAGCGTGACCGATGAGCAGATCACAACGGTGACCGTGCACTTTGCCCAAGCGTGATCCGCACCCTTACTCAAGAGTTACGCGGTGTGGTCAGTGTTGGCAGCGGGGACAGTAGTGGGTGCTACGACCGGCCTGGGTGATCTTTTTGATAGCGTGGCCGCATCGGTAACAGGGTTGGCCTTCGCGTCCATAAACTTGAAATTGATGCGCGAAGTAGCCCGGGGTGCCGTCGCTGTGGACAAAATCGCTGATGGTGGAGCCGCCGGCAGCGATCGCTTCGCGCAGTACAGACTGGATGGCGTCCACCAGCAGCGCCAATCGCGCGTGGGCGATTCTGCCAGCAGCGCGTGCCGGATGGATGCCGGCGCGAAAGAGGGATTCGGCGGCGTAGATATTGCCCACGCCGACCACGACACTGGCATCCATGATGCGGCTCTTGATCGCCACGCACCGACCTTGGCACTGTGCAGCCAGATACTCTGCATCAAACTGCGACGAGAGCGGCTCCGGCCCCAGATTGGCAAACCAAGGGTGTTGCGGCATCCGCTCAGTAGCCAGTAGACCGGCATAACCGAAACGGCGCGCATCGCGATAGCGTAAGCTCAACCCGTGTTGTAGGTCGATCTGCACATGCTCATGGAAACCCGCAGCGCTCTGCTGCGGCAGAACATGGAACTGCCCAGTCATGCCGAGATGCCAGACCAGCGTCGCGTCACTATTGAGCTGAAAGAGTAGATATTTTGCCCGCCGTTCGACGCCATAAATCATCTGCCCCTCCAGCTGCATCAGGTTGGGCAACGGGTAGCGCAAGTTGTTGCGACGCATCTGCACACGGGTGATGCGCTGGCCGCTCAGGTGCGGCGCTAGGCCGCTGCGAATGGTCTCCACTTCGGGGAGTTCGGGCATGGTGTTGCTCCTTGATTAGTCAATGTCGGGGCAGTCGATGACCCCTCGCAGACTGGCTTATCATGGACGTAAAAACCAGTGAAAAATACACGTCTTATTGATGAGTCAACTAATATATTGACTATGAAACAATGGCGAAGATGAGCTAAAAACATAGTCAATCTATATATTGACTATGCATTAACGTATTGATATTTATCTGTTTATGCTTTTATCTACGATGCGGCAACAGCGCTATGCAACCGACAGTTCGCAGCTCTTCGCCGTCGATGCAGTCTCTGCAACGACATGGGGAGTCAACATCACGGCTTCCCTGAGGATGACTGAATGGCACAAAAAACAGGGTCAATATATAAATTGACTTATCTCTATCTACTGAACAAACTTGCGCTTTCATAAATCAGATTGCGGAGTGGAGATGCCAAACGACCAGACGGGAGGATATGACGATCGATTGCTCGAATTTGCCATCCATCCTCCGGGTGGCTGGATACGCAGCAAGCGCACCAAGATGGGGATCACCGGCAGACAGTTGGCCAGCAAACTGGGCGTTACCAAGCAGCGCATCTCAGCACTGGAAAAGGCAGAGATCAGCGGCGCGGCCAGTCTCAAAAGCATGCGTCAGGCCGCCGAGGCGATGGGCTGCGAATTTGTCTATGCGCTGATTCCCATGCGCCATCCAAACGCTACTACTCAACCGCGTCCGCGTATCTCCCTCGATGAGTTACTTGCCTCGCCCGGCTTTATGCGGGATCTATCCATGCTCTGTCGCCATTTCGAGATTGCCTGCCTCGGTATCTGCCCAGACCTCCAGACAAACCGCCCGCAGCAACACCCCGGCCACACATTGTATGAGCAGGAGCCGTTGCAGATAATTGCTGAATACAGCACCGGCCGTGCGCCGCTGCCCGATGTACAGCGTGCTTTTGAGGATGAACTGGAGCAGCTGTTCGGCCGCCCTGTCATCATGCATGAACCCGATATTTTGATGCGCGATGAGTCGATTGCCGATCGACTAAAGATCATTGTCGCGCTGTAAACCGATTAGAAGACAACACAAACAGCGGCGTGCGCTTTGTCATTGCCGCTGATATGATGCGCCGCCATTCAAATCGATGGGCAACTATTCAGATCACCCACGGTTTACCCGCCAGCTGCGTTGAACATACTCATGTGCAACAGCACACTGCGCGTGTTCGCCTTGCTATCGAACACACCATTGGGTGATCTGAACAGTTTCAGTATGCGGCTAAATAGTTATGTGGATGGGTAGACATATGAACCATCAGTACCGGCGTAGAAGGAGTTCACTGTGGGTATTTTAGAGGGTAAAAAGGGCTTGATTCTCGGCGTTGCCAACAACAAGTCGATCGCATGGGGTGTGGCGCAGGCAGCCAAGCGTGAAGGCGCGACGCTCGGCTTCAACTATCTTGGCGACAATATGGAGCGGCGCGTGCGTCCGCTGGCCGAGAGTCTTGATGCCGAGATCATTGCACCGATGGATGTCTCTGAAGATGCCAGCATCGATGCCTTTTTTGATACTGTAAAAGCACAGTGGGGCGAGCTCGATTTTATTGTCCACTCCATCGCTTTTGCCAACAAGGATGCCCTGCAAAACCCCTTCTCCGAGACCACCCGCGCAGATTTCCACTTGGCGTTGGATATCTCCGCCTACTCATTCATCGCTTGCGCCCAACGCGCCGCGCCGCTGATGAAGGCCGGCGGCAGCATGGTGACGATGTCCTACCTCGGCGCTGAACGCGCCGTACCCGGCTACAACGTGATGGGTGTCGCCAAGGCGGCGCTGGAGGCCTCGACCCGCTATCTGGCGCAGGATCTCGGCCGCTCCGGCATCCGCGTCAACGCCCTCTCCGCCGGCCCGATTCGCACCCTCGCGGCTTCCGCTGTCGGCGACTTCCGCAAATTGATGGAGAAGAGCGCACGCGGCTCCATGCTCGGCCGCAACGTCACTCAGGATGAGGTGGGCAACACCTGCGTCTATCTCCTCTCCGACCTCGCCTCCGGTGTCACCGGCGAGCTGCACTATGTCGATGCCGGCTTCCATATCGGCGCCGGCGACCCCGGCATTCCGGAATAATCGGTGTCCGGCTCCAGCAGCGGCCAGATCTTCCGCGTCACCACCGCCGGCGAATCGCATGGCCCGGCGCTGCTGGCCATTGTCGAGGGGTGTCCGGCGGGCGTTGAACTCTCTGAAGCCGATATTCAGCCCGATCTCGACCGCCGAAAACCGGGGCAATCCAAGTTCACCACCCAGCGCCGCGAAGCCGATCAGGTGGAGATCCTCTCCGGCGTCTTTGAGGGCGTCACCACCGGTTGCCCGATCGGCCTGCTGATCCGCAACACCGACCAGCGCAGCAAAGATTATTCAGAGATCAAAGACAAATTCCGTCCCGGCCACGCCGATTTCACCTACTATGAAAAGTATGGTCGGCGCGACTATCGCGGCGGCGGCCGCTCCTCCGCCCGCGAAACCGCCATGCGCGTTGCCGCCGGCGCCATCGCCAAGAAAATACTGGCACATACGGGCATCACGGTGGCCGGCTGGGTCGATCAGATTGGCGATATCCAGATCGATATGGATCGCTTCGATCGCGACGAGGTCAACCGCAACCCCTTCTTCTGCCCCGATGCACAAGCAGCCGCGGCCATGGCCGATTTCATGGAGAAATTGCGCAAAGCGCACGACTCGATCGGCGCCGGCGTAACAGTCGAGGCCTACGGCATGATCCCCGGCCTCGGTGAGCCGGTGTTCGACCGTCTCGATGCCGACATCGCCAAGGCGCTAATGAATATTCCGGCGGTTAAAGCGGTGGAGATCGGCGACGGCTTTTCAGCCGCTACATCGCGCGGCTCCGAGTTCGGCGACGCGATTCGCTGCGACGGTTTCCAGAGCAACCACGCCGGCGGCATCCTCGGCGGCATCTCCAACGGCGACACCATCCGCGCCCGCATGCTGCTCAAACCGACCTCATCGATCCTCAAACCGCGTCCAACTATCGACATTCACGGCAACGAGACGGAGATCATCACCAAAGGGCGGCACGACCCCTGTGTCGGCATCCGCGCCGTACCGATCGCCGAAGCGATGCTGGCCATCACCCTCGCCGATCACCTCCTCCGCCACCGCGCCAGCCGCATTTAGCGCTCGGGCAGAGGGGTCAGGCTTGACTTATTGACATAGAGCACCCCCTGATAAAATCACCATGCAAGCGCCTCTTTTAAGGGCGCGGTTTGATGACTAGCGTTGCCGGCCAATTTTGGGCGGTTTGCCGCCGGATTCGCGAGGAGTGGTCGTGCTAACATTTCAGGATTTAATTCTCACCCTGCAGCAGTTCTGGGCGAAGCAGGGGTGCGTGGTGCAGCAGCCGTATGACAGTTCGATGGGTGCGGGCACCTTTCACCCGGCGACCTTTCTGCGCGTGCTCGATGATCAGAACTGGAGTACCGCCTATGTACAGCCCTGCCGCCGCCCCACCGATGGCCGCTACGGCGAGAACCCCAACCGCCTGCAGCACTACTACCAGTTTCAGGTGATCCTCAAGCCGGCGCCGGAGGATATTCTTGAGCGCTATCTCGATTCACTGCGCACCATCGGTATTGATCCGGCGCTGCATGACATCCGCTTTGTCGAGGATGACTGGGAGAGCCCCACGCTCGGTGCCTGGGGACTCGGCTGGGAGGTGTGGCTCAACGGCATGGAGATCACCCAGTTCACCTATTTCCAACAGGTCGGCAGTATCGAATTGAGCCGCACACCGGGTGAGATCACCTACGGATTGGAGCGACTGGCGATGTATATCCAAGGGGTTGAAAATGTCTTCGACCTGGTCTGGGTGGAGAATGAGGCGGGCGAGCAGGTGACCTACGGCGAGGTGTTCCACCGCAATGAGGTGGAGTTCTCCCGTTACAATTTTGATGCCGCCGACACCGATTGGCTGCATACGCAATTTGACCGCGCCGAGCAGGCGTGCGGCGAACTGGCTGGCCAGCAGCTGGTATTACCGGCCTATGAGGAGGTGATGAAAGCCTCACACGCCTTCAATCTGCTCGATGCGCGCGGCGCGATTTCCGTGGCGGAGCGGCAGCGTTTCATTGGCCGTGTGCGCGGGCTCGCCCGCACTGTGGCACGAGCCTATGCGGGGGTGGAGGCATGAGCGATTCCATGGCCAGTTCTACAACCACTGCACCACTGCTGATCGAAATCGGCTGTGAGGAGATCCCAGCCGGCGTGGCACCGCGCATGGGGGAGGCACTGCAACAGGCGGTCGCCGCCTGCTTGAGCGATGCCGGCATCACTACCTCGCCGCTCAAACTCGGCGTTACACCGCGCCGTCTGCTGCTGCACACTGAAGCGTGCCCGACGATGCAGGCTGATCGCGAGGAGATTATCTGGGGGCCGCCGGAGCGGGTCGCCTTCAAGGATGGGGAGCCGACCGGCGCGGCACACGGCTTTGCCAAAAAGTGCGGCCTGCCGCTGGAAGCGTTCACCCTCGCCGACAAGGGCGATGGCAAGGGCAACTACATGCGCGCCACCCGCCAGATCACCGGGCGCGCCGTGGTCGAGATCGTGGCCGAAGCGATGCCCGATATATTGCGCAAACTACCCAGCCCGAAACAGATGCGCTGGCAGGATGGCGTCACACGCAACGACGCCTTCATCCGCCCGGTCCGCTGGATTGTGGCGCGACTGGGCGATACCCCGATCGATTTCAGCTTCGCCGGCATCCGGAGCGGGCTGATCAGTCGCGGCCACCGCATCCACGGCAGCAGCGGCGAGCTGGATGTGCGCGACCCCTTCGGCTGGCTGATGGGGCAGTATGTGCATGCCGATCGTGACAACCGCCGAGCGTTGATCGCCGAGCAGTTGCAGGCCGCTGCGGCGGCGCAGGGGGTGCAGCTGGTGGCAGATGCGGCGCTGCTCGATGAGGTGACCGATCTGGTCGAGTGGCCGGTCGCCATCGCCGCCCGCTATGATGACGATTTCCTGCGCCTGCCGGAGCAGGTGAGCCGCATCGAGTTGAAACATCATCAGCGCTGTTTCTCTGCCCACGATGGCGCGGGGCATGTTAGCCCGGTATTCTTCACTGTCGCCAATATCGAATCGCCGCAGCCGGAGCTGGTGGCGCACGGCAACGCGCGCGTGGTCAATGCCCGCCTCGCCGATGCCGCCTTCTATTTTGACCGTGATCCGCAGCAGAGCCTCGATGCGCGTGTCGAAAAGCTCTCCGAGATCGTCTTTCAGGATGGCCTCGGCATGGTCGGCGATCAGGTGCGCCGCATGCGCGCCTTTGTGCTCGATAACGCCACCGCACTGGGCGTCGATGCCAATCATGCCCAGCGCGCGGCGCTGCTCTGCAAATCCGACCTCACCACCGGTCTGGTGGCCGAGTTCCCGGAACTGCAGGGGTATATGGGCGGCATCTATGCCAAGATGGATGGCGAGCATGAGGCGGTTGCCGATGCTATCGCCCACCACTATGCGCCGACCGGTGCCGATGATGCGCTGCCGGCAAATGCGATCGCCCGCGCCATCGGTATCAGTGAACGCACCGACAAGCTGCTCGGTTACTTCCATCTCGGCCGTATTCCGACCGCCAGTGCCGATCCGTTCGGTCTGCGCCGTGCTGCGATTGGCTTGGTGCGGCTGCTCACCGATGCCCGCTATCCGGTCGAGATGACGCTGCAGAAGGTGATCGACGAGGCGGCCAAGCAGTGGAATCAGCAGCGTGTCACCATCGCCATTTCAGAGGAGACCAAGGCGAAGGCGCACGATTTTGTCATCGAACGCCTCTTCGGCTTGGCGCCGCAGCTTGGCTTCAGCAAGGCCTGCATCGATGCAGCGATCCACTCCTCGGAGAATCGCCCGCTCTACCGCGAAGCGATGATTGCCGAATACCTGATGCGCTTCGCCTCCAGTGAGCCGGGGCAGGCGATTGCTGCCGCCAACAAGCGCATCGCCAATATCCTCCGAAAGACGGACGTCGTCACCAGCGAGGTCGATCCCGCGCGCTTCAGCGAAACCGCCGAGCAGTCACTCTACGATGCGCTCTGTGCGGCGGAGGCGGAGTTCGCCACCATCATGCAGCGTGGCGATTTCGAGAACGACATGCTCACCGCATTGGCCATGCTCGCCGGCCTGCGTGAAGATGTGGATCAGTTCTTCGACGATGTGATGGTGATGGCCGAGGATGCAGCGATCCGCACCAACCGCTTGGCACTGCTGGCGCGACTACGCAAGCTGTTCCTGAATATCGCCGATGTGGGGCGGCTGTCGTAGGGCACGCTCATTCTGTTACTCAAGAGTTGCCAGTAGATTTTCTTGCAGTCTAGCAAACGCGTGGGACGTGTTGTTGGTTTGATGTTGGGTCGAGTGTTGGGATTGAACCACGGAGCACACAGAGTTTCACAGAGTAAAATCTCGAGTAACTGTTCAGCTCATCCCACGGTTTTCCCGCTAGCTGCGTTGAACATGCTCATGTGCCATAGCACACTGCGCCTTTTCGCCTTGCTATCTAACAAACCGTGGGCGATCTGAATAGTTCCAGTATGTGGCCGAATAATTGCAAATCTCGATACATTCCAGTCATTACTCTGTGTAACTCTGTGCCCTCTGTGGTGAAACACTTCTCTTCTATCTCCACATTCTACCCCAACCGTTCATTTCACCCCATCGTTCATGCCCGCGCCCGCCACGCCGTCATTCCCGCGCAGGCGGGAATCCATCCATGCACCGGATCACCGCCATTCAAATACCACCCCATCCCCGTTCGCCTACCGACAAGGGTATAGCACCTGTTGTTTGTCATCACCTCGCCTTGCACTCAATAGATTCCCGCCTGCGCGGGAATGACGCAATTTTTCTAGCGTTTACAACGCCAACCCCGCGCAGATTTTTACCATCTAACAAGCGGGAACATGCTAGGATTGAACCACGGAGTACACAGAGTTTCGCAGAGTAAAATCTCGATACATTCCAGTCATTACTCTGTGCCCTCTGTGGTGAAACACTTCTCGTGACTCAACAGCCCCAGCATGTGTCTGAATTTTAGAAGGCGACGGTACCGAAGAGTTGTAGTCCGCTGTAGCGCCAATCGAGGCGGCCGAGGAAGTTGCCGCGATCGACGCTGACGCCGAGGTTGAAGGCGTTGTAGCCGACGCCGATGCCGGCATGATCCCAGAACATGTACTCCAGCCGCAGGCTATAATCCTGCAGAACGCCGGTGTAGCCGTCATATTTGATCGCAAACCACTGCCCCTGCAGTGAGCCGAGCAGGCGCTTGCTGAAGTGGTAATCGAGATTGAGCCCCAGCATCGGCATCGGCCCGGTCACCGAGCTGCTTTGGCTCAAGCGGCCGCCCGTGCCGCGAATGGCGTTGGTGATATTCATGATATGCAGACCGAGCGAGCCGGCCAGCTCCAGCTGATCATTCTGAATGAAGGAGTACATGTAGTTGAGCATGTAGTTGCGGTTATCCGAGGTAAGATCGACGCCGGCGCCGGCGGGAAAGGTGACGTTACCGACCTGAATGGTGTTTTTCAGATGTGCGCCGACGGTGCGATAGAAGCGAAAATAACCGAACTGGATGCGGTGGCGCTGGAACAGACGCAGATAGCCGTCGAGGCGGCCGACCCGTGTGGATTGGGTGAGACCGAGATTCTCCAGATTCAGCCGTGTGCCGCGCCCGATGGTGCGTGAATTGACCTGCAGTTCCGTATTAAGATGCGATATAAACAGCCCACCACTGAGCTTGAAGGTCGGCAGTGTGGAGGGCTCGGCGCAGGCGACTGCGGGCAGCGCAATAGAGATGACGAAAATGAACCAGCGGTGCAGCACAGCTGCGGGTTACTCATCCACCAGTGCGCGGATCACATCATGTTTGCTGATCAAGCCGATCACTGTGTCGCCCTCCATCACCGGCAGGTGGTGGATTTTGTGATCGACCATGAGCGAGGCAACTGTACTGAGATCGGCATCGGCAGGGGTAGTGATCAGATCACGCTGCGCCAACTCGCCCACGGTGATCGCCTGCATCCGTTCAAGCTCCTGCTCAAATTGCTGTACGCCCAGCGGAATGACCATATCAAACATGGCAATGGCGGTCGGCAGATGAAATTGCTGCTGACGATCGACCAGATCGGACTCCGTAATCAGGCCAAGCAGATAGTGATCGTCATCGACCACCAACAGGCAGGAGACGCCCTCCTCGCTCAGGCGGCGGATGGCATCTTCGACCAGTAGATCTTCGCTGCAGTAGGCGGGGTTGGGATCCATCATGTCACGGGCGGTTTTGGGGTTGTGGGTCATACAGCCTCCTTTCGAAACTATTCAGATTACTCAGGGTTTGCTCGTTAGTTTCCTCGCATTCGAGGGTGGTTGACGCTACACCGCGCGTGCATCTGTGCAATACTCTCGCTACGCTTCGAGCAATCTCATCATCAGGAGTCTCTCATGCCCGCATATCGTTCCCGCACCACCACCGCCGGCCGCAATATGGCCGGAGCCCGCGCCCTCTGGCGCGCCACAGGCATGAAGGATGGCGATTTCGATAAACCGATCATCGCGGTGGTCAACTCCTTCACCGAATTTGTCCCCGGCCATGTCCATCTGAAAGACCTCGGCCAGCTGGTGGCGCGCGAGATTGAGGCGGCTGGCGGTGTGGCCAAGGAGTTCAACACCATCGCCGTCGATGATGGCATCGCCATGGGTCACGGCGGCATGCTCTACTCGCTGCCGAGCCGCGAGATCATCGCCGATTCGGTCGAATATATGGCCAACGCCCACTGCGCCGATGCGCTGGTCTGCATCTCCAACTGCGACAAAATCACCCCCGGCATGCTGATGGCCGCGCTGCGGCTCAATATCCCCGCCGTCTTTGTCTCTGGCGGGCCGATGGAGGCGGGCAAAATCACCCTCGATAACCGCGAGAAACTGCTCGATCTGGTCGATGCGATGGTGATGGCCGCCGATCCGAACGAGTCCGATGCCGATGTCGCGGCGGTGGAGCGCTCCGCCTGCCCGACCTGCGGCTCCTGCTCCGGCATGTTCACCGCCAATTCGATGAACTGCCTCACCGAAGCACTCGGCTTCTCCCTGCCCGGCAATGGTTCGCTCTTGGCCACGCATGCCGATCGCAAGTCACTCTTCGAACAGGCCGGACGCCTCGCT
>Ga0256829_1003112_pt1 | contig 11753 bp, 10 predicted proteins | sample 131447metaG_FD_185979 | JGI IMG/M metagenome (GOLD analysis project Ga0256829, IMG submission 185979) | Hydrothermal vent microbial communities from Lau Basin, Pacific Ocean - 131-447 | ecosystem: Environmental > Aquatic > Marine > Hydrothermal vents | place: Pacific Ocean: Lau Basin | collected... | reverse complement strand
GCCGGTTTTCAGCTCCGCTTCCATGAGGCTGGCAAGGCCGTAGCCCTCCAGGAAACGGAAATGGGTCAATGCCGTCTTGCCGTCGGGATCGACGCGAACCACGCGCTCCCCGCCTTGCACCTGGTTCTTGCGCAGTGGCGCATTGACCTTCCACGGCCCCTGGCTCCAGTCGCCCTGTACCAGTAACAAATAACGTTTTTCGACCCCGCCGTTGCGCAATAATTCATGCAGGGTACGCAGCTCGCTGCGGCGTTTGGCAATCAACAGGCAGCCGGAGGTGTCCCGGTCAAGCCGGTGCACCAGTTCCAGGTAGGGGGCCTCGGGGCGCAGGGCGCGCAGGGCCTCGATGACGCCATAGCGCAAACCGCTGCCACCGTGGACCGCCATCCCCGAGGGCTTGTCCAGCACCAGCAGTCGTTCGTCTTCATAGAGTATGCTGCCGGCCAGCCGTTTGATGGCGCCGGCTGTCGGCGACGGTTGGCGGGTTTCGGCGACCCGGACCGGTGGAATTCGCACCTGGTCACCTTCTTTCAGGCGATAGTCGGCGCGGATACGTCCCCGGTTGACGCGCACCTCACCCTTGCGCAACAAGCGGTAAATACGGCTTTTCGGTACGCCCTTGAGGATACGCAGCAAAAAATTGTCGATACGCTGCCCGGCCTGTCCGGCGCCTACATCCACCCACTGTACAGCAGGTTTATCCCCGTTCTCCATGCGCGCGCATTCTAGCAGCCTCATTGCCCGTGTGCTTGAGAATCTGTGTCAATTACACGGAAATTGAACAACTTGGAGACAGGATAAGTGTTTGATATCACGGGGTTGGGCTGCTATAGTCGGAGCCGCTTGCGCAGTTGGCCGGAATGGAGTTTCCGCGCGCTGCCGGCAACTGAACCCTATTCGTTTCCACCGGACCTGCGCAGACTGCATTGTCCGGGGGTATCGAGAACAACTACTGGTTGCTCCTGTGTCGTTAACGATAGCTTTGATTACTGGCCTGCTCGCCGGATCTGTCACCTGGTTGATACGATCCTCCGGCGCACCTTGTGCTGTGCGCCGTCCAGAGTTGATCCCGCTGAGAGTCAATCCCTGCCGCCACGATATGGTCGAGCGCATGAGAGAAAAATTCAATGAAACGTATGCTTATCAACGCCACACAGCCCGAAGAGCTGCGCGTGGCTCTGGTGGACGGCCAGAAACTCTTCGATCTCGATATTGAGGTTCCTTCCCGCGGACAAAAAAAGTCTAACGTCTATAAAGGTAAAATAACCCGCATCGAGCCCAGCCTCGAGGCTGCCTTTGTCGATTACGGCGCAGAGCGCCACGGCTTCCTGCCCATGAAGGAAGTCGCCCGCACCTACTTCCGCGAAGGCGCCGGTGAAGGCGGCGGTCGTGTATCCATCAAGGAAGCCCTGCGTGAAGGCCAGGAAATCATCGTCCAGGTCGAGAAGGAAGAACGCGGCAACAAGGGCGCTGCACTGACCACTTTCATCAGTCTGGCCGGCCGCTACCTGGTACTGATGCCCAATAATCCCCGTGCCGGCGGTGTGTCGCGCCGCATCGAAGGCGAAGACCGCAGCGTTGTCCGCGACGCCATGGCGCAGCTGGAATACCCTGACACCATGGGCCTGATTGTGCGCACTGCCGGCGTCGGTCGCCAGAGTGAAGAACTGCAGTGGGACCTGGATTACCTGCTACAGCTGTGGGATTCCATCGCCAAGGCCAGCAAGGAACGCCCCGCCCCCTTCCTGATTTACCAGGAAAGTAACGTCATCATCCGCGCCCTGCGCGACCATCTGCGCAGCGATATCGGTGAAATCCTGATCGACGACAAGGACGTTCACCAGCACGCTATCGATTTCATGACGCAGGTCATGCCACATAACCTGTCCAAGCTGAAATTCTACGATGACCCGGTCCCGTTGTTCTCGCGCTACCAGATCGAAAGCCAGATCGAGTCGGCTTTCCAGCGCGAAGTCACCCTGCCGGCTGGCGGAGCGATCGTGATCGATCACACCGAGGCGCTGATTTCGATCGATATCAACTCGGCGCGCGCGACCAAGGGTAGTGACATCGAGGAAACCGCGCTCAATACCAACCTGGAGGCGGCGGACGAAATCGCCCGCCAGCTACGCCTGCGCGATATGGGCGGACTGATCGTAATCGATTTTATCGACATGCAGCCGACCAAACACCAGCGCGAAGTGGAAAATCGCCTGCGCGATGCGCTGCGTATCGATCGCGCGCGCGTACAGGTCGGACGGATTTCGCGCTTTGGCCTGCTGGAAATGTCCCGCCAGCGGCTGCGCCCTTCACTGGGGGAGTCCAGCCAGATTGTCTGCCCGCGTTGCAGTGGTCAGGGTACCGTACGTGGCGTAGAGTCGCTGGCCCTGTCGATCCTTCGCATTATCGAAGAAGACGCCATGAAGGAAAAAACCGGACGCATCATCGCCCGCGTGCCGGTTGATGTGGGTACTTACCTGCTCAACGAAAAACGCGACATCCTGTTCAACCTGGAACAGCAACACAAATTGCACGTGACGCTGATACCCACACCCAGCCTGGAAACACCGCACTATGAAATCAAACGTGTTCGCGTTGACGAACTGGGTGGTGAAGACGGCGCCATCAGCCACAAACTGATTCCCGAGGCCGAGGAGACCGATATCACCGCCACCCTGCGCGATAACAAGGCGCCGGAAGCGGAAAAACCGGCGGTACAAACGGTGGCCCCGTCAGCCCCCGCGCCCGTACCAAGACCTGCCGCACAACCGGCGGCCGTACCGACGACCGGCCTGATCCGTCGCCTGTGGGAAACCCTGTTCGGCAAGACCGTCCAGGAAGAAGAGAAAAAGCCGGAACCACAACGCCGCAGCCGCTCACGCGGCGGTAACCGTGGCGCACGCAACCGCCCCGGTGGTAATGGACGCCGTAACACCGGGAATCGCCGTAACGATAGCGAGAAACGGGAAGCCTCCGGCAAACAGGCTCAGGGACAAAAACCCCGTCGCCAGAGTGAAAAAGCGCCGAAGAAGGATACCCGGGACAACAAGACAACCGAGAAAGCCCCGAAAACACCGGTAGAAAAAACCGAGGGGCAAAACCAGGCGGCCGGCAGCGAACAAAACAAGGGGCAGGGACAATCGCGTAGCCGACGTGGACGCCGTGGCGGACGCCGTCGTTCCGGACAGCGACGCGATGCAAATGCCCAGAACCCGAACCAGCAGAATGCGCCTGCCGGCGAGACAGAGAACACGGGTGACAAACCGGCACCGACACGTACTGCACCACCATCGCCATCAACCGCAGTGGATAAGGTTGACAAGGCGCCGGTGGCACCGAAGCCAGCGCCGGTAGCAGAAAGTGCCCCGGCGAAGCCGCCTCAGTCCAGTCGTTCAGCCGACAAACCGCCCGCACAAAGCATCGCTTCGGAAGCGCCAAAACCGCAAACGGCACCGACACCGGCAAGCAACGACAAACCGAGCGCAGTGGGCGATAAATAACAACTTGCAGGAGCGGGCTTGCCCGCTCCTGCCTACGGAAGTGAAGTGCGCCGGATGGCTTCCAGCAAACCGCTTGCACCCGCCTCGACCAGGTCGAGGACACGCTCGAAACCCTGCGCACCGCCATAGTACGGATCGGGAACATCAGCAGGCTGATCCGTGCCGGCAAAATCGAGTAACAAGTGGACATTTTCCTGCCGGTGCTCGGGACAGATAGCGCGCAGTTCTTCAAGATTGCTGTGATCCATGGCCAGGATGTAGTCGAAGGCTTCAAAATCACGCACATGAACGCGCCGGGCGCGCTGGGTCGTAAGATCAATACCACGATCCGCCGCCGCCTGGGTCGCCCGCTGGTCGGGAGGCTCGCCAATGTGATAGGCATGGGTACCGGCGGAATCGATCTCGATCTGCGCTTCCAGGCCCGCTTCCCGAACAAGCTTTTCGAAGACCCCCTGGGCACTTGGCGAACGACAAATGTTACCCATACAAACAAATAATACCTTTATTTTACGCATAGTTATGATTCATAATTAATGAATATTCGATATACTGTCACTGTGCGTGCAGCGCAGCCATGATGGCTCTTGCCAATTCTCACACCTGAGGCGACTCCGCTACAATGCAGGTAATGATCGACGATGCCCTCAAACGCCAGTTACGCGCCCTGGTGGGATGCCGTGTGGAATATCACGGTCAGCCCTGCCAGATAATCGAAGTACTGGATTCGGAACGCGCACTGGTGCTCCAGTGTTTGTTGGCAACCGACAGTACGGCGACAATCCAGGGTAACCAGTTCGGTGAAGCCAACCGCCGTGTCCAGGCCTGTCATACCATCCCGTTGTTTGATGACGCAAACGACCTGAACGTAGACATTCTCAGCTGGCTGAATCAGGCATCGCCCTGACGCGCCCTGAGCAGTTGCTCGGCAATCAGCAGGTCATCCTCGGTATCCACACCCGGGCCAGGCCGTTGCCCGGCTTCCGCGACATGAATGCGTTCGCCGTACCAGATGGCCCGTAGCTGCTCCAGTTGTTCCGCCTGCTCCAGCGGACAGGGGCGCATTTCCGCGTAACGATTCAGGTAGCCAACCCGGTAGGCGTAGAGCCCGATATGGCGCATCGGTACGATACCGATGGGCAAGGCCCTGATATTGTCCATCAGCAGGTCGCGGTCCCAGGGGATTGGCGCACGACTGAAATACAGGGCAAAACCGGCCTTGTCAGTGACAACCTTGACCACATTGGGATCAAAGAATTCGCCACTGGCCACCACGGGTGTCGCCACGGTGGCTATCGAGGCTTGCGGGTTTTCCGCGAGGTCACTGGCGACCTGGTCGATCAGGCCGGGCGGCATGAGCGGTTCATCGCCCTGGACATTAACGACAAGCGTTTCCTTGTCCCAGCCCAGTGTCGCCACCACCTCACCCAGGCGGTCGGTGCCGCTGGCATGGGTACTCGCCGTCATACACACTTCGGCGCCAAACGCCCGCGCAGCCGTTTCGATGCGTTCATCATCAGTGGCGATCACAATCTGGTTAGCGCCACACTGCCCGACCGCTTCCCAGACGTGTTGCAGCATCGGCTTGCCGAGCAGTTCACGCAAGGGCTTACCGGGCAGGCGCGTCGAGGCGTAGCGCGCCGGTATCACGACCTTGAAGCCCTGGTTCATACGTCTTCTTCCACAGACAGTTCGCGGGCTTCCTCTTCAAGCATCACGGGGATATCGTCCCGTATCGGGTAAGCGAGTCGATCGGCCTTGCAGATCAATTCCTGTTTCTTCCTGTCATAGACCAGTGGTCCCTTGCATACCGGGCAGGCCAGAATATCGAGCAACTTTTTATCCAAGATCAGTTTTCCGTTTCAGGGTTTCGTATAACCATTTTCCGAATGCCGGCCCGACATCCAGTTCCAGCGGAACAAACCACACGTTCTCGCCCGCAAAGTCCCGGCATTTTACCGCGTCTTTTGCTGTCATTAAAACCGGAAAATCATCCTCAAAGCGGATATCTTCGGCGGTAAAATCGTGGTGGTCGGCAAAAACCCGCGTATCGGGCGTCACGCCCGCCCGGCGCAATCCCCGGAAAAAACGCTCGGGATGCGCAATTCCCGCGACAGCATGGCATGGCTGCCGTGCAAAATCGGCCAACACACGCGTCACACTCTGATCAATGACCTGCCTTGCCTCACCCAGCCTGAGCGCAAGCTGGAATTGTGCCGGTGAACATTCGCCACCCAGCCTGAGCGCAAGCTGGAATTGTGCCGGTGAACATTCGCCCGCTTCACCTGGTGCAACAGTGGCATCGACGTTGTCCAGTCGCGACAAAGGTTCCCGCAACGGCCCGGCCGGCAAACAATAGCCGTTACCGAAACCCCGCTCGGGATCGAGCACGACGATTTCAATATCACGCCCGAGCCGCGTGTGTTGCAAACCGTCATCACTGATCAGCACATCGACAGGATGTTTCGCCAGCAGGGCGCGCGCCGCGGCGAGGCGATCCGGCCCGGCATAGACAGGCGCCCCGGTCGACTGTGCAAGCAACACGGCTTCATCGCCGTTTTCACGCGCGCGGCTGTCGGCAAACACCTCACGGGGCCAGTCCCGCGCCTTGCCGCCGTAACCGCGCGTCACAATGCCCGTACGCCACCCATGCGCCGACAAGCAGTCAGACAGGGCTATCACCAGGGGCGTTTTACCGGTACCGCCAACGGTAATATTACCCACCACGATCGTCGCAACACCGGGGTGTACCACACGCCTTGAACCCGCACGTACCGCCAGCCGCCGCAGGTAGATGACAAGACCATACAACCAGGAAAGCGGCACCAGCCACCCGGGTGGCGATGTATCCGTGTACCAGACGCGGTTAAGCCAGCGCTCCAGGCGAACGCGCTTCATGTCGCGCGCGTATCGCTGAACTGCAGACGATACAGGTCTGCATACACCCCCTGCTTCGCCAACAGTTCGGTATGCGTTCCGCTTTCGACAATAGCGCCCCGCTCCAGCACCAGGATACGGTCAGCGTGTTCCACAGTCGACAGCCGGTGGGCGATAATAAGTGAAGTGCTGTGGCGCATCAGTTGCTCCAGCGCATCCTGAACCAGCCGTTCGGATTCACTATCGAGCGCCGAAGTCGCCTCGTCCAGGACCAGCACGGGTGCATTTTTCAATACCGTCCGTGCAATCGCCAGGCGCTGCCGCTGGCCGCCTGATAACAACATGCCGCGATCACCAATCCGCGTATCCAGCCCCTGCGGCATGTCAGCAATGAATTCCATCGCGTGCGCGGCCTGTGCCGCAGCGACAATATCCGCTTCCTTCGAATCAGCAAGGCTGCCGAAGGCGATATTGTTACGGATACTGTCGTTAAACAACGTAACGTCCTGCCCGACCATCCCGATCTGACGGCGCAGGTCGTCCAGTCGATAATCCCTTAAATCGTGACCGTCCAGTAAAATGCCGCCATTGTCCGGATCATGGAACCGCACCAGTAACTGTGCCAGGGTGGATTTACCGCTGCCGGAGCGTCCCACCAGCGCCACCGTCTGCCCCGACTCGATCGTGAACGAAAGCCTGTCGAGTACATTACCCTTGTGCGGATCGTAGGCAAACGAAACATCGCGGAATTCAATGGCGCCCTGCACGCGGGACACTTCCAGCTTGCCACCTTTATCTTCGTTGCCCTCATCCAGTACACCGAAAATGCTGCGCGCCGCTGCCACCCCGCGCTGGACCGAGGCGTTGATGTTGGTCAGGCGCTTCATGGGTTGCATCAGTAACATCATGGCGGCAATGAAGGAGACAAAACTGCCCACGCTGATCTCACTGCTTACTGACTCCAGTGTGGTCAGGTACACCACCAGCGCCAGGATGCAGGCGGAAAGAAACTGGATCACCGGCGTGCTGGCGCCCGCTACCGCCGCCAGCCGGAGGTGCAACTTGCGGTTGCGTTCGTTGACCTGGTGAAAACGATTTTCCTGCCAGTGCTCCGCGTTGAACGCCTTGATCAGCCGTTGCCCGTGAATGGCCTCGTCGCTGAACTGGGTCAACTCGCCCATCGAATCCTGGATACGCCGGCTGATACGCCGGAAACGCCGGCTGACATAGCGAATCAACACGACCAGTACCGGACCGATAACCAGGAACAGCAACGTCAGCCAGCCACTGATCCAGAACATGTAGGCGAGCAGAAAAATCAGGGAGAGACTGTCGCGCACCAGGATGGTCACCGCATTGGTACTGGCTTCCGCCACCTGCTCCACGTCGAACGTCAGGCGCGACAATAATCGACCGGCGGTGTTGCTGTCATAGTAGCTGACAGGCAGGTGCAGGAACTTGTGGAACAGCTCGGTACGCAACTGGCAGATCACACGCCGGCCGATCAGCGCCATACCGTAGCGCGAAGCAAAACTCGCCAGGCCGCGAAACAGAAACAGTAATACCAGGGCAATCGGCACCAGCCGGATCGTCGTTGGATCGCGCTCGATAAAGTTACCATCGAGCATGGGTTTCATCAGCGCGGCAAACCCGGTTTCGGTCGCCGCCACCAGCACCATGGCCAGTACCGCGCCGGTGAAAATACGCCAGTGCGGCCGGGCGTATCCCAGCAGGCGTTGGTAAATCCCGGTAGCCGTTACACCGGCCGGATCATTTCCCGCCATGTTCCGGCTGATTGGTAGCCAGCGACATTTGCTCCAGGCCCAGCTGTGAGGTGGCATCCATCGCGCGAATAACCGCTTCATAGGGCGACATACGATCCGCCCGGATCACCACGGGCATTGTCTTCCTGTCACCGAGAACCTTGCGTATAGCCCCTTTCAGGGTGACCAGTTCCGTGTTGACCACCTGCTCACCACCGATGTAGAAATGCCCGTCGGCATCGATCAGGATCTCCAGCACCTTCTCCTGCTTGTCGACCTTGTCCGCACTGGCCTCCGGGAGATCGATTTTGATTTCCGACTCGTGCTGGAAGGTGGTGGACACCATGAAAAAGATCAACAGGATAAAGACCACATCGATCAGTGGCGTCAGGTTGACTTCCGGTTCGTCCTTGGGCGTTTCCCGCAGTCTCACGACGGGTCTCCCATGCTACTGCCCTGGGGACGCTGACCGTGTAATACCTCGATCATGCGCAGCGCCTGTTGCTCCATGCGAATCACCAGCAAGGCGATCTTGCCGCGGAAATAGCGGTACGCCATGAGGCTTGGAATGGCAACCGCCATCCCGGCCGCCGTGGTGATCAGTGCAACGGAAATACCACCGGCCAGCGCAGCCGGGTTGCCAACACCCTGCGTGGTAATCGCGGAGAACACCTTGATCATGCCAATCACCGTACCCAGCAGGCCCAGTAGCGGCGAAATGGCGGCAATGGTACCGAGCGTATTAATGTAGCGTTCCAGTTCGTGGACGACGTAACGACCGGTATCCTCGATGGCCTCTTTCATGACTTCACGGCTGGCATTGCGGTTGGCCAGCCCCGCAGCAAGTATGCGCCCCAGCGGCGAACTGGCGCGCAGCGTCTGCATACGTTCGACATCGAGCTGTTTGTCCTTGGCCCACTCCCACACCTGGGCGGCCAGTTTCGAGGGAATGACACGCCTGATCCGCAGTGTCCACAGGCGCTCTACAATAATTGCAAAAGCAATGATCGAGCAGGCAATAATGGGCGCCATCATCCAGCCGCCGGCGGTAACCAGTTCAAACACGTTTGCTATCCTTTTCCATTTCGGGAAGAGTGGAGTTCTGCTAACTCAGCGAAATGCATAATACTGGAATCAGAGGGAAATACGAATGCCCCGGGCTGGCCGGTATTTTATGGCCCCGATAAGGATGTCCTCACGGCGCCAAAGCGCCGCACCTGGCGATAACGACTGATAGCGAGCGGACGCCCCTGTTCGAGCCTGACCTGGATAGCACCCTCTTCCGCCGTATTCAGGACAGTAGCGCCAGCCGCCCGGTAACGCTGGCTGACCCGGTGCTTCGGGAAGCCGAAACGGTTCAGGTAACCAGTGGGGAAAATCACCAGCTGCGCCCTGACCGCAGCGACAAATCCGGGGCTTGAGGAAGTCAGGCTGCCGTGATGCGGCGCCAGCAACACACTGGCGGCCAGCTTGTCCGGGGACTGGCGTAACAGCCGGTGCTCCACTGCACGCTCAATATCCCCCGGCAACAGTAGCGAACGCCCGTCGCGGGCGACGACACGCAGGACACACGAGGCATTATTGCCGCTTGCACGCGTATCATCCCCCGGCGACAGTATTTCAAACCGCACCTTATCCCATACCCAGTGCTGGCCCTTGCGACAGGGATTGACCGGTGAAAACTTCAACGCCTGCGGCTCTCCACTGATCACCGAAGCGATGGGGAACCCGGCACGCACGCCGATGACGCCACCGGCGTGGTCATTATCCGCATGACTCAGTATCAGGCGGTCGATGAACCCGTAGCCCAGCCAGCGCAGGTACGGCGTCACCACGGCGTCACCGGCATTGAAACCGCTGCGAAATGCCGGCCCGGTATCGAACACCAGCAGGCGCCGGCGTGTCTGGATGACCGCGGACAATCCCTGACCGACATCCAGCACCGTCAGCCAGACATCGCCCTGCGCCGGACGCGGTGACGGCTCCAGTACAACGGGCGTCAGTAACAGCAGGCCCGCCAGGCGAAGCGGGAGTGTGGCCGGCGCCAGCAGGCAGAGCATCCCTGCGATCACCAGCAACATGCCTGTTGCCGTAAACGCCGGCAGGTGCAGCAGGTTTCCCGTTCCAGCGCCAAACCATGCCAGTACAATCCAGAGTAAATGCACCGAAGCGGCGGCAAGTGCCAGCAGGCCAGCGGACGCCGCCGGCCACAGCGACAAACAGACCAGCCCGACAAGCAGTGGCGGCACCACCAGGAAACTGACCCACGGGATTGCCAACAAGTTGGCCAGCGGGGCCACCACGGAAAGCTGCTGAAACCAGATCCAGCCCAGTGGCAACAACGCTACCGGCAGGACCAGCTGCACGCGGAACAGACGTCGCCACTTCGATACATGCCCCTGGTAACCAACGCTCAGGTAAAGAATGGATGCAACAGCACCAAATGACAGCCAGAAGCCGGGGGTTAACACAGACAAAGGATTGACCAGCAGCACCAGCAACAGGGCCAGCGCCCAGCTCAGCCAGGGTGAAGGCCGTTGTGGGGCAAAACCGGACAACATGAATACACTGATCATGATCAGGGCGCGTTGCGCCGGCACCTGGTAACCGGACAACAACGCATAGCCAAAGGCTGCCAAGATGCTGACCAGTGCCGCCGCATGACGCGCTGGCCAGACCGCGCACAAACCGACCCGGCGCCATAACCATCCCGCCAGCAGAAACACCAGGCCCGCCACCAGCCCGACATGCAGACCGGAGATCGCCAGCAGGTGACTGGTGCCGGTTGTTCGCAGTACCTGCCACTGGGCGGGCGTCATGCGGCTGCGATCACCGACACCGAGTGCTCGTAACAGCGCAGCTTCCGGCGTATTCCCCAGCGTCGCACTGATTTGCCGGCTGATCCGGCCCCTGAGCGCCTGCACACCTTGAGCCGACTGCCGGCCCAGACGCTGATGGTGACGTTTCCCGCGCACATAACCGGTGGCACGAATACCGGCTGCCAGTAACCAGCGCTCGTAATCGAACCCACCCGGATTGGCAAAACCATGAGGACGTTTCAAACGCACCCATAACCGCCATCGCTCCCCGGTATGCAGTTCGGGGGCATTGCGGTACCAGCTCAGACGCGTCTTCAACGGAAGCGTATGGCACCCCGGGGAAGCATCGTAGTAGCAGGTGATCTCGAAGCGGAAGCGCACCCGCCCGCCCGGCAGCGTTTCGGGCAAACCCCGGATCACGCCCTCCACTTGCAGGCTGTGATTTTCCAGGGTCCGGGGCAAGGCCTGCTGCAGGGTCCGGTCGAGGTGCCAGCCACACCATAGAAAACCGGCTACACAGAGTCCGGCAAGCCGCAGCGGCCGCCGCCGGGACACCAGCAGAAACAACAGCGGCACGGCGCCCTGCCAACCATCGAGTGGCATAAAAACAACAAACAGACTGGTGCCGGCCAGTACGGCCAGTGCGGAGTAAAGCATTTCGTCCCTGAAATCCTGTTTACCCTACTAAACCTCCGCACAATCCGTCATTGCGAGCGCAGCGCGGCAATCTCATACAATGGAATCAGCCTGTTAGAGATTGCCGCGTCGCTCCACTCCTCGCAATGAACTGTGCTTGC
>Ga0256829_1003111_pt1 | contig 11756 bp, 9 predicted proteins | sample 131447metaG_FD_185979 | JGI IMG/M metagenome (GOLD analysis project Ga0256829, IMG submission 185979) | Hydrothermal vent microbial communities from Lau Basin, Pacific Ocean - 131-447 | ecosystem: Environmental > Aquatic > Marine > Hydrothermal vents | place: Pacific Ocean: Lau Basin | collected... | reverse complement strand
GAAGAATTCCCAGCCCAATAAGCTTCAAGTGCTTTTTTTAATTCTCTTTGCTCACCAATTCTTGGAAAACCTACTACATAAGTCATTTTTATCCTTTTTAAAGTTTTTTGAAAATATATCAAAATTTAGAGTTTTTTACAAATTTTAAGATAAGTTCATATCTCAAAATAAAATTTGTTATAATACAAATAAAAAAGAGCAAAAATGGAAGAGATAAAAGCATTTTTACAAAAACTAGGGTTTATTGAAAATAATAATATTTTTGAGAAAAAATATAACGATTATCCTATAAAAATTGATATAAAAAAAGGAAAAATTTATTATAGAGATGATGACAAAACCACAGAAGAGAGAATAAAAGATGGCAAAATCCAACTTGGAGATACAACTTCATCTCATTTCAAGCCAAAAGGGGATGTAAATCAAGAAGCTTTTGTAGTTTTGTTTGCGATTGATAGACTTTTAACTCTTGGATATAATCCTGATGATTTACATCTTGAAAGAAAATGGAAAGTAGGAAGGGGAGCAAGTGGAGGAAAAGCTGATATAAATGTCTATAAAGAAGATAAAACTTATATAATAATTGAATGTAAAAGATATGATGAATATGAAAAAGAAAAAAAGAGAATGTTAAATAATGGAGGACAACTTTTTAGCTATCTAAACCAAGATAAAAACGGAAAATATTTAGCTCTTTTTACATCTAAATTTGAAGAAGATGAAATATTTTACGAAAATGCCATCGTAAAAATTATTGACAATCCTCAAAAGGTAAAAGAGTGCGAAGAGAAACAAAACGAACTTTGCTCTTATAAAGATGCAAATAACAAGGATGAGTTTTTTTATATTTGGAAAAATTTATATAATAGCTATTTTTATCGATATGGGATTTTTGAAAATGATGCAACTCCTTATAATATTGAGTTAAAACCATTAAAGAAAAAAGATTTAATCCCTTTTAACACCTCAAAAGGACTTTTTAATAAATTTGCAGAAATACTAAGACACAATAATATTAGTGATAATGCAAATGCTTTTAATAAAATGTTATCTTTAATTTTATCTAAAATTGTTGATGAAGAAAAACAAGATAATGAAATACTCGACTTTCAAGTGATTGAGGGGATAAGTGATGAAAAGTTAGTTGATAAACTTCAAGGGTTATATAAAATTGGAGTTGAAAAATATTTAGGAATAGATGATTTTGTTTATCATTCAGATGAAGAGATTAAAGAAAGAATCGAGATGTTTCCTGAAAGGAAGCCTCTTGAAGAGATATTGCAATTTTTCAAAGAGATAAAATATTACACTGATAAAACTTTTGCTTTTAAAGAGATTTATAACAAAAAACTATTTGAAGAAAATTCCGTTATTTTAAAAGAAGTGGTTGAAATGTTACAACACTATCAATTCAAAAATTCTAATAAAAACCAATTTTTAGGGGACTTTTTTGAACTTCTTTTAAATCACGGTGTAAAACAGAGTGAAGGGCAATTTTTTACTCCTCTTCCTATTGCGAGATTTATGGTTTTAAGTCTTAATCTATATTCACTTCAAGAAGAAAAAGAAAAATACAACGAAATTTTAAAAAGGGATTCAAATCTTATAAAAACACTTGATTTTGCTTGTGGTGCGGGACACTTTTTGATTGAAGCTATTGATGAAATAGAGAAAATCAATAAACAAAAATTTAACTATGATGTAAATGAATGGACAAAAGAGTATATTTTTGGGATAGAAAAAGATTATAGATTAGCAAGAACAGCTAAAATTGCTTGTTTTTTGAATGGAGATGGAGAAGCTAATATCATTTATGGGGACGGACTTAAAAAACACGAATCGCTAAAAGAAGATATTGAAAAGTTTGATTTAATTATCACAAATCCACCATATTCTGTAAAAGAATTTAAAAATTATGTAGATTTAGAAAAAGATGAATTTGAACTTTTTAATTTTTTAAGCGAAAAAGCGAGTGAAATTGAAGTTTTATTTATTGAAAGAGCAAAACAAGCTCTAAGAGATGGAGGAAGAATCGCAATAATCTTGCCAAGTTCAATTCTTACAAATAGCGGAATTTATACAAAAGCAAGAGAGTTAATTTTAAAATATTTTGATATTGTAGCAATTAGTGAGCTTGGAAGCAAAACATTTATAGCCACAGGGACTAATACAGTAGTTTTATTTTTAAGAAGAAAAAAAGATTGGTATGCAAAAGATTATAAAAAAATTGCAACTGAGATTTTTAATTATTTTAAATTTTTCAAAAGAGATTATATTGATACGAAAAAGTTATTTAGAGATTTTATTGCATTTAGAGAAATCCCTGATTTAGATAAATTTGTAGAACACGAAGAGATGAGTGAAGAATTTTTAGAAAATGAAAAAATAAAAGAGTATAAAAAAGCATTTGATAATTTAAGTGAGATTAAAAATTTAAAGAAAAAACCAACTTTTAAAAAGTTATCAAAAGAAGAGCAAAGACAAGAACTTCAAAAAAGATTTATTGAATATTTAATCGAAAAAGAGAAAGAGAAATTTTACTATTTTGCACTTAGTTATAATCAAAAAGTGGTAATTGTCAAATCTCCAAGTGAAACAAAAGCTCAAAAAGAGTTTTTAGGGTATGAATTTAACAAAAAAAGGGGATTTGAAGGAATTGAGATATATACCGATGAAAATGGCAAACCTACCACAAAATTATATGATGAAACTGATAATCCAAAAAAAGCAAACTATTATATAAAACAAGCTTTTGATGGAGTTTATAAAGAGGTTGAGGTTGATTTTGTAAAATATCTAAATTTAGTTGATATGCTTGATTTTGATAGTGTGAATTTTGAGAAAATAATAAACACAAATGTAAGTGAAAAATTGAAAATGGAGAGTGGAAAGTGGAGAATGGAGAAAATTGAAAATATTGCCGAAGTAAAAAAAGGAACTTCAATAACCCAAGCACAAACTCAACAAGGAAATATAAAAGTTGTAGCAGGAGGCAAAGATTTTGCATATTATCATAATGAAGCAAATAGAGCTAAAAATACAATTACTATTAGTGCGTCAGGGGCGAATGCAGGATTTATAAATTTTTGGAAAGAGAAAATTTTTGCTTCTGATTGTGTAACTATAAATCACAAAAATGAATTTACAATAAAATATGTTTTTTATGTTTTAAAATCTATTCAACAAGATATTTTAAATTTATCAAGAGGAGCGGCTCAACCTCATGTATATCCTGATGATATTAAAAACATTCAAATCCCTCTCCCACCTCTTGATATTCAACAAAAAATAGTTAAAGAGATTGAAGAAGTAGAAAAAGAGAGTGAAAAATTAAAAAAAGAAAATGAGGAGTTTAAAAAAGAGATTGAAAACTATTTCATTGAAATTCACAAGAAATCAACAGACAAAATTAAATTAGGAAATAATGATATTTTTGAATTATTTATTGGAAAAAGGGTAATTAGTAAAGAATTAAAAGATAAAGGAATTCCAGTATATAGTGCAAATGTTTTTGAACCTTTTGGATTTATTGATAAAGACTTAATAAAAAATTTTTCAAAACCTTCTGTAATTTGGGGGATTGATGGCGATTGGATGGTAAATTATATAAAAGAGAATATTCCATTTTATCCAACAGACCATTGTGGAGTAGCAAGAATAAAAAAAGATATTATTCATTATAGATATTTAGCTTGGATTTTAGAAAAAAAAGGAAAAGAACAAAAATTTTCAAGACAAATTAGAGCTTCTCTTGATAGAATAAGTAAATTATCAATAGAATATCCTAATATTGACATCCAAAAAGAGATAATCTCAAAAATAGAAACACTTGAAGATAAAATCAATAATAACAAAAAAACTATTGAAAAATTAAAAGAGCAAAAAGAGAAGATTTTAAAAGAAAATATTTAATTGATGTAAATTTCTAAAAAGTTTGATGAAATTTACATTATAATTTTCTTTACGATGTTTTTGTAGCTTTTAACAATTTGATATTTTGCCTGTGTAGATGTAGCCTCAACACCTAAATTTTTCATTTCTTGCTCTCTAATTTTAATAATCTCTTCTTGAAATTTACAATCTATATCACATTTATTTTTGATTATTGATTTATAACAATCAATAGTTCCTCTGTATAAATGATTAATAGCTTTTTTGTAATTAGTATCTCTATTTTGCCCTGTAAAAGCAACTAATAAATGAGCAAGAAAATTATGAAACTCTATAATCCCTTGTTTTAGATATTTATTATTGTGTTTTTTAAATATAGAAATTGCATAAAAAAACTCCTCTACACTGTTTTGAATTTGATAAATATTTACAATTTCTTCATAAGAAAGTTTATCTTGTAAATCTAAATTTAAATATTTTACATTAAAATATTTGTTTTGAATTTGCTTTAATTTATTTAAAATTATTTTTTTATTAGATATATTTTCTTTTGAAATTAAAATTACAAAAACTTTCATCAAATAAATATGTGTTTTTTCATTTATCCCCTTTTTAGTAAGAGAAACATATAAAACATAATCTAAATAATTTGTATAAATTTTAAAAAACTCAATAATATCATCATAACTAACTTGATTTGTTTTCATTTAATTCCTTAAAAGCTTCATTTAAAAGTTCATTTAATTCTTCCATATCTTCATTCCATTCATCATTAAAGTTTGATACTGAACCTGTTTGGGTAATTCCTCCATCTATCATTGATAAACTCTCTTTATCATCAATAAAAGCACTAAAATCTACTCCTTTAAATTCAAATCCTTCAAAATTCTCTTTTTGCATTTTTTCCCTTTTTGTTTGTTTTTGCTATTTTAATTTTTATATTAAATTTGTTATTTTTTTATAACAATGTAACAAATTGTGTATGAAATTATACTACAAATAACTTTAAAATTATTATTTTATCTCTCCCCATCTTTTTGCTTTACTAACTCCAACTTTTAGTGGTACTTTTAACTTAAATATATTTTCCATTATATTTTTGTATTCTTCAATTTTATCTAAATCATCAGTATCAAAAATCAATTCATCGTGGATTTGAAGTATCATATCATTGCTAATTTTTTCAATTTCAAGCATAGCAAGTTTAATCAAATCAGCAGCACTTCCTTGAAAAATAGTATTAATCGCTTCCCTTTCAAAGTTACTTGCCATAAAACTATTTACACTATTAAAATCAAAAAATCTTCTTCTTTTTAGGAGTGTTTCTACATATCCTCTTTGTTTTACTAATTCTTTTTGTTTATTTAGATAACCTTTTACCGTTGGGAATGATTCAAAATATTTATCTATAAACTCTTTTGCTTCTTTATTGCTTACATTTATAGTTTGAGATAGTTTTCTAGCCCCCATTCCATAAATAAGTCCAAAATTTATACTTTTAGCAACTCCTCTCATCTCTTTTGCTTTATCTTTACCAAAAATTTTAATAGCAGTTTCAAGGTGAATATCTTTATTTTCATTAAAAGCATTTATTAAGGTTTCATCTTCACTAAAATGAGCTAATAATCTAAGCTCAATTTGTGAATAATCTAAACTTACTAAATATTTATTCTTACTTGCAATAAATCCATTTCTAATATTTATCTCTTTATTTGTAGGAATGTTTTGTAAATTTGGGTCTTTTGAAGAGAGTCTTCCTGTGGCTGTTCCGGTTTGTAGGAAACTTGTATAAACTTTACCATCTTTTGCATAAGTTTGAAGAGGTTTAATATAAGTTGATTGTAATTTAAAAAGCTCTCTATATTCAAGTAATTTTTGCACTATCTCGTAATCTTTTAGGCTATTTAAAACTGCTTCATTTGTTGAATATCCTGTTTTTGTTTTTTTCTTAGCAGGAAGTCCTAATTTTTCAAATAAAATTACTGCTAATTGTTTAGTAGAGTTTATATTAAATTCTTCCCCTGCTAATTTATAAATCTCATTTGTTAAATTTTTAAGTTTTTCTTCTACTTGAAGCTCTAAATTTTTGAAATATTCTAAATCTACATTTATTCCTCTATTTTCCATATCAATCAAAACATCAATAAAAGGAATTTCAACCTTTTTAATCTCATCTAAAATATCCCAATTTAACTCTTCCATCAATTTATCATAAAGTTTTAGAGTGATATAAGCATCCTCTGCAGCATATTTTGTAGCATCTTCAATATTTACACTACTAAAATTTTCCCCTTTTTTAACTGTATTTTTAAATGAAATCATTTCGTGGTCTAAATATCTTTTTGCTAAGCTATCAAGTCCCACTTTTTTATCAGCATCAATGACCCAAGCAAGAATCATCGTATCCATAAAAGGAGTTATTTTATTTACTCCATATTTATAAACTAAATTCAAATCAAACTTTAAATTATGTCCTACAATTTTATTTTTAAAAAGTTTATTTATTGCTTTTATAGCTGTTTTTTCATCTATTTGATTTGGTACACCTAAATAAAAATGATTAATTGGCACATAATAAGCTTCCTCATTAAATGCAAAACTAAATCCTACTATCTCTTTATCTCTATCTAATCCAGTAGTTTCTGTATCAAATGCTACAATCCCATCAATTTTATCAATAATTTCAAATAACTCTTTTTCATCTAAAATTGTTTTAGATGGTATTTTTAGTTTATTTATCTCAGGATTTTTAGTTTTAATAAACATCCCTTCTTTTTGCACTCTTTCTATAATTTTATGCATATCTAAATCTATTAATTTATCAGCTACTTTTATAATTGGATTCACTTCTGGAAATTTAAATTCTTCTAAATTTATATCATTAAATAAATCATTTTTTAAAGTTACAAGCTTTCTACTTAAAAAGGCACTTTCTTTTCCTTCAATTAGTTTCTTTTTCACTGCACCTTTTATTTCATCAATGTTGGCATATATATTTTCTAATGTGTGATATTCGTTGATAAGTTTTGATGCAGTTTTGATTCCTACACCTTTCACTCCAGGGACATTATCACTACTATCACCTAAAAGTGCTTGAAAATTGATAAAATCTTTTGGATGAACTCCAAATTTTTTGTAAGCTTCCTCTTCATTTATAAATATTTTTTTTCTGGGCTCAAAAATAACAACTTTATCATCATCTATTAGTTGATACATATCTTTATCGTGAGTTACGATTATAACTTTGATTCCTTTATTTTTAGCTACATTTGTAATAGAAGCAATAATATCATCACTTTCATATCCCTCTTTTTCAATAGACTTAAATCCCATCTCTTTGATTAATTCTAATGCAATAGGAAGTTGTGTTTTTAAATCTTGGGGTGCTTCTGAACGATTAGCTTTATATTCTGGATAAATCTCATTTCTAAAATTTTTTCCTTTGGAATCGACAGAAAATAAGATATAATTTGTTTGATAATCTCTACCAAGATTAGAGATAAAATTAACAAAACCTGTTATCATACCGGTAGGAGTGCCGTTTTTTGCTTTTAAATAAGGGAGTGCATAATAATTACTAAATAAAAATCCAAAAGTATCGATAATAGTTAAAGTCATATATAACCTTTTTTACAAAATTATATCAAATTATAAGGAACTAAATGCAAGCATTAAAAATTTTTACTATAAAACGGGCAATTATAAAAATCAAACATATTGAAAATGATAAAATTGCTGTTATTGATGAATTCAATACAATAAGATTTTTTGATTTAAATGATTTGAAACTTGCTGGAGGATTTAAAATCAATTTACCACAAAATAGAGTATTTGCTAATGGAGCAGATGTTAGTAAAGATGGTAAATATTTAGCTTTAAGTATTGCTAAAAAAAGTAAAGCAGCAATTTGGAGCACTGAAACTAAAAAACTTATGCATCTTGTAGGATGGCACAAAGGAGAAATTGAAAGTGTAGCTTTTGATAATAAAAATAGATATGTAGTTACTGGTGGATTAGATGGAAGAGCTCATTTATGGAGTATAGAAACTGGTAAAATTGTAGGTAGTTTAGCCCCACATGCTGATTATGTAACAGCTATCGGATTTAGTACAAATTCAGTGTGGTGTGCGACTGGAAGTTACGATAAATCAATATCTATTACAAATATTTCTTCTATGAGATTTGCTTATAAAATGAGAATCCATTCTTCAATGGTTAGTAAAATTAAATTTTTTAATAATTTTAAAATGATTTCTGGTGATAAAGAGGGGAATTTAGTTGTAAGTGATTATTCAAAAGGTAAAGTTATAAAAAGAGTTCCAAAATTACCAGATATGGTTGTTGATTTTGTAGTTTCAAATGATGAAAAATATATGTTTGCTACAACAAAAAATAAAAATATATTTTTATATGATTTAGAAAAATATGATTTAATTACAGATAAATTTATTCAAGTATCTTCTACAATTACTTGTTTAGAATTTATTCCTGAACTTATGTATTTAATAATAGGAACAGTTGATGGTATTTTATATATTTATGATTTATTAAGTGATGAAAAAGAATTAAATAAATTTATAGAATCTAAAAAATATGATGAAGCTTATAATTTAATTGATGATAATCCGATTCTTAAAAATTCTCTTTATTATTCACAACTTGAAGAAATTTGGGAAAAAACATTTTCACAAGCACAAGCACTCCTTGAAAAAGGGCAAAAAGAAACAACTGAGCATATACTAAAACCTTTTATGAGTGTGCCAGCAAAAAGAATGTTAATTCAAAGTCTATTTAAAGATTTTGTAGAATTTGATAAATTTAAAACACTTGTAATTAAGAAAAAATATCCTCTTGCATATTCATTAGCAAATCAATATCCAATTTTTCAACAAACAAAATATTATAAACATATGGAACAAGAATTTAAAAAAGCATTCGCAATTGCAAGACAACTTATGCATGATAAAAGTAAAGAAGATTATATTAAAAAACTTCTTATGCCTTTTAGAGGAGTGCCTTCAAAAACTCCACTTATTCAATCACTTGCTAATGAAAAAGAGATTTATAAATTACTAAAACAAAAACTTGCTAAAAAAGATTTTAAAGGATTTTTTGAACTTATAAATAAATATCCATTTTTAGCTGATTTAGATGAATATCAAAAAGCAGTTGAATTTGGTGAGAAATTAAAAACTACAGCTGAAAATTTCTTATCAAAAGGTGATTATGCTAAAGTATTACAATATACAAATATGTTAGACCAATTTCCTATGTATAAAGAAGAAGCTAAAAAACTTGAATATGAAGCAAATATTTTAGCTAATTTTATGCAATTAGTAGCAAGTAAAAATTATGATAAGGTATATGCTTTTGTGGAGCAAGAACCTTTTTTAGAAGAAAATGATGTATTTAAAAACTTAGAAAAACAATGGGAAGAAAAAATTAAAGAAGCTGAAAAATATAGTTCAAGTGGAGATGTCGAACATATTTTATCAAGTTTAAAATATTATATGAAAATAAATGATAAACTTCCAAAAATAGGGGAGCTTATTAAGGCCGCTTATTTATATCAGATTTTATCAAAATTAAAACAAGAAAATAATAAAAATGAAGATTTAGAAAGAGGTTTTAGAAACTATATTAAAATATTTGGATTAGATATGGAAATTAGTGATTTATTAGATATGGCTAAAAAAGCTGGGTATAATATTAAGCTTGATAGCTTAGAAGAAGGAAATAAATATAACTGGTATAAAAATCATTTACCAAATAATATTTTTGAATAAAAGCAAAAAGATTAAGAATTTAATTTTTTTGCTTCTTGTAGTGCAGAGATTACATCATCTATATTTTCATAAGGGATATGAGCTTTCCAATCAACATCTTCACCACCTAGACTAATAGCAATACTTACAACCGGTTTTGAATTTTCTCCATATGGTTCATCAATGTGTGACACTTTAATAATACCTTCTTTTGTATTTGCTAATGGAAATTCTTTAATTAGTTTTGTTTTTTTCATAATGTCTCCTTGTTTTTTTATATTATACTATTTTTTTTATCTTATTTATAAAATTTTCTACTTCTTTTTGAAGATGTTTTAAATCTTGTGAATTATCTATTAAATAAGTTGCTTTTTGCTTTTTTTCTTCGATATCCATTTGAAGATTTATTAAATTTTCAGCTTCCTCTTTTGAAATTCTATTTCTATCCATAAGTCTTTTTATTTGTATCTCTTTTGGAGTATAAACTACTACAATTTGATTAAAATTACTATAATTTCCATTTTCGAAATATAAAGGAATATCTATAAAATATGGAATATTAAATTTTTCTAACTCTTTTGCTTCATTCATAATAGATTCTCTAATTTTAGGATGCAAAAAGTTTTCAAGCTTTTTTCTTTTAGCTTCATCATTAAAAACAATTTTTCCTATCTCTTTTCTATCAGTTGTTCCAAACATTTCTTTGATTTCTTTATAATGTTTTTTAAGTTCATTATGAGCTACTTCATCTGCATCAATTATCGTATATCCATAGAGTCTAAGTAGATTAGCTACCGTGCTTTTACCTGTGGCTATACTTCCTGTTAGAATTATCCCATTCATTAGATTTTGATACTTGGTAAAATTTCTTTAAATATTTTAGTTGGATAATTAAATGCAGATATGTGCATATCTGTATTATAATAATCAGTATGTTCTATAAAATCAGATTTATTTCTTACAATATCAGCTTGTGGTTGATATTTTTTAGAACTAAATAAAATTGTATTTAGTTTTTTCTCTTCATCAAAAAACCAATAAGGTTGATTTATATACATAAGTTTCCCAACTTTTTCGAATAACTCTGTATCTGTTAGAGATTTACAAGGTTGAACTGCTACACCTTTATCTTTTAGTGCTTTATTTAGATATACACTACTTACATATTTTGTAGAAATAATTACATCAAATTTATCCTCAATTTCAGCTAAACCACTTTCATCATCAAATTCAGTTATATTTGCTTTATGGTAACTTAATTCTTTTTTTATTTCTTCATTATTTGCTATTACTGCTACTTCTAATTCAACTTTATCGTGCGAACACATTGGAACTTGTACTAACATTTCATAATATATCATTTTAATCCTTTTATAAAAATTTTATGTATAATAACAAAAAAATCAAAAAATTTGTGGTATTATTCCAAAAAATTTTAAAAAGGAGAAAATATGTCTTATATTGTAAATATTGAAAAACAATGTGGTTGTGTTAAAAAAAGTGGAGAAGAATTTCCAAAAACATTTGAAAATAAAGAAGAAGCATTAAATGAAGCTAAAAAATTAGCAGAAGAATTTAACGAAACTTTTTGTAAAAAACACAATTTCGAAGTAGAAGAAAATGGAAACGAACTTACAATCAAAGTAGGAATGAATTAATTGCTCGTTCATTTATGTTGTGCTGTTGATGCAGGGTATTTTCTAAAAAAACTTCAAGAGGATTTCCCTGCTGAAACAATAGTTGGATTTTTTTATGACCCAAATATTCAGCCATATAATGAATATTATCTTCGTTTTATTGAAACTAAAAGAACTTGTGAGAAATTAGGAATAGATATAATTGAAGGTGAGTATAATTATGAATATTGGCTACAAAGAGTTAGTGGATATGAAGATGAGCCTGAAAAAGGCGTAAGATGTAGTATCTGCTTTGATGTTAGTTTAGAAGAAACTGCAAAAACAGCTAAAAAATTAGGTCATAACAAAATCTCAACTTCACTTCTTATGTCTCCTATGAAATCAAAAGAACAATTAAAAAGTGTAGGAAATATGATAAAAAGAGTTTATGATATTGATTTTATCATAAAAGATTATGCTCAAA
>Ga0256829_1003110_pt1 | contig 11757 bp, 10 predicted proteins | sample 131447metaG_FD_185979 | JGI IMG/M metagenome (GOLD analysis project Ga0256829, IMG submission 185979) | Hydrothermal vent microbial communities from Lau Basin, Pacific Ocean - 131-447 | ecosystem: Environmental > Aquatic > Marine > Hydrothermal vents | place: Pacific Ocean: Lau Basin | collected... | reverse complement strand
CAAAAGGGTAAGGCACTGGCCCCGACGGAGCCTTGGCAAAGCATGGAAAATCAGGGCGAGTGGTAAACCGCTCTAAAACCGTTCCAGCAAACGATCCAGATAATTCAACTCTTCATCGGTGCGCCCTTGTTCCGCGGCGCGGTCACGCAATAATTGCAAAATCTCCCGGGCGCGTTCCGCATTAATAACATCGGGAACACTGGTGCCGTCCGCTGATTGAGAGCCGCCGCCCCGGGTGGGTCGTCCAAAGGGGTCGCGGTTTTCGCCAGCCCCTTTGCCGTTTTGTTTCTGGATATGATCCAACAGGTCAGAGGCCAACGCTTCGGAGCCATCGCGCAACGCGGCAAGGGCATCTTTTTGCGCCCTTAAGGCTTCGCCAAGATCACCCTCTTTTAACGCCCCGGCAGCTTGGCCCATTTCATCGGCGCCCTCTTTTAAGTCCCCTATGGCCCCGCTGGACCCGTCCTTTTCCTGTTCATCCGTGAGGGCGCGCAGGCGCTCGCCCAGTCCTTTTTGTTCACCGGCCAGACCCTTGGCACCGGATTTTCCGCCTTGTGATTGTTGTTGTTGGCGAAACGCTTCATCCAGAATTTCGCGTTGTTCGGCGGTGATGTCGCCCAATTCTTCCAGCGCTTTGCGCATGGCGTCGCTGACCGGGTCATTGCCACCACCGGACCCGGCGGCCAATTGCATTTTCATTTTTTCCAAAAGTTCGGACAAAGCCTGCAATAATTTACGCGCATCGCCGCGCGCGCCGGTTTCCGACAGCGCCTTTAGGGCGTCCAGCATTTCCTGCAAGGTATTACCATCCATGGTGGCGCTTGCCCCACCGCCGTTTTTGGCATTTTGGCCATTGCGCAACGCTTCTTCGGCAAGGACCTCAAGATAGCGTTTTACCGAACGCTCATAATTGTGCATCAGGCGCGCCAATTCATCGGCCGGCGCGCCGCGGGCCAGCGCCCGGCGAAAAGCCCGCTCAGCCGCCTTCATGGCGGCCCGGGCATCGGCCAAGGCCCCGCCTTCGGCCCACAGCGCCAAGGCCCACAATTCATCGTCCAGATCTTTATAATCGGCGGGACGTCGGGCCAGACGCAGGTTTTCAGCGGCATAGCGCAAGCCAACATAAACCAGTGGATCATCAAAAAACATTTCCGGGGCGCGCAGGCTGGCCCGCATCAAAGCGGCGGAACGCCTGACCGGGGCCGGGGCGCGCTGCAATCGCTCTGCCGGATTGTCCTGAGCAAAAGGGGGGCGGGCGCGCACGTCTTCGGCGCTCAACGCCGGGCGCGGCGGCATGGGGGCATAGGGTGCATCGGTCCGGATCAACAAGGTGCGTTGTTCGGCAATGGCTTTGGCCATCGGGTTTACAAACAACTTATCCGGCAAAGTGATCTCATAGGGCCGCGAGCGGCCATTATGCCCGGCCCCGTCATGGGCAATAAGGGTCACGGTGACCGGCAGGCCAGCCCAGCGATGCCGGGTAAAATCCAGCATGGTTTTTTCGTCCAGCGCCTTGGCGTTTTTGGCGGGCAGTTCCAATAAGGTGCTGTCTACTTTTTTGGTTTTGCCTTCTGTGCGCTCCAATACCAGCTCCAACGCGGCAATGCCCACATCGTCGCGGGCCGCATAGGAAAAGCTGAGTGCGTCGGCGGTGTCCCCATAGGGGGCCTTGGTAAACAGCACTCTTGGGGGTTTGTCGGCTTGTGCCTTGATCTGCCACAGCCGGGAAAGCGGGCGGCTCAGCTCCAACACGCTGTTTTGGTCAATGCGGATACTTACGTCATAGCTTTGCGGCCCGGTTTTGGTGAATTTAATCCGGTGTTTTTTGCCATCCACGCGCAGGCGCAATATCGGGGCTTTGCGGGTGCCACTGATTTTAAGATGAAAGTCTGATCCGGTCAGGGCCTCTATGGGACCATCATGATCAGCACTCAGAAATTTGGGGGCCAGCAGGGCATAGTCAGGCCCGGTGATCCAGGCCTCGCTTTTGGCATTGGTGACAATCTGGCTGAGAAAACGGGGGGCAAAGGCCTCGTCCAGCCGTGCCCCGGCGCGTGGCCCGGCGATTACAAACCCCGCAAAGATCAGCACCATGGCCGCGGCGCGCAGGCCATAAACATCAAGGCGGGCCAGGGCGGCGCGGGGTTTTTTCGGCCCAAGGCGTTTAAGGGCTTGGCGGGCGCGCCTTTGTTGTGCCTGCCAGAGGGCGGCACTTTGTGGGTTTTCGTTCTGGGCCGGATGATCGCTAAGAAGTTCCAGCGGGCGACCCGCCAGCGCGGCATCTTGCTCCATCCGCCGGGCCTGGGCCTCTATGGATGGCCAGCGAAACGCCCGCACGCCCTGATAAAGGTAATAAAAACAAAGGACAATGCTGGCGATCAGGGCAAAGAACCGCCATGGATCGCCAAAGCGCTCCCACATTCCGAACAAAGACAGGGCAATATAGAGCGCCGGAAACAGCACGGCCGGGAAAAACACCGGCACGCTGCGTTCCCACAACAGCGCCAGCCACACGAAAAATCGCGTTAACAACAGCCGGATATGAAAAGCAATAGACATATAGCGCGATCCTTAAGGGGGCCATTATAAATAAATCCCGCGCAGGTCGAAGCCTAAATGGCATTACATTTTGATTAGGGTCTGGATTTGTTTGTCTGGTCCAATGCCTTAAGGCGGCGTTCCAGCACCCGGGCGGGGTGCATGGCCTGGGCGGCCAGGCGCTCCAATGGGGATGGCTCGCCCAGGGCTTCGGCGGCAATGGCTTCGCCCAGTATCGGTGCCAGAGCAAACCCGCGCGAGCCAAGACCCATCAACACAAAGAGATTATCCAGCGTTTGCGCCTTGCCAACTTTGGGGTCCAAAAACCCATGGCGATACGCAAAAAAGCGTTGCAGAAAATCATCCACATCGATTAACGCACCGACATAGGGCATTTGATCCGGCGTGGTGGCGCGCACCGAAACCCGGCTGGTGATTTGGGTTTTCACAAGGTGATCATAGAGATCCGGGGACAGGGTTTGCAGCGCCGCCAAATTAAGTTCCTGATCTTTGGCTGTGGGACGTAAACCATCAAAAGGACGCTCAATCTCATCAAAATTGGCCCCAAACACCAGCGATCCGTTATCCAGCCCCAATGCATAACTTTCCGCCAACAAAGCCGGTCCCCCATAGGGCGCATCCAACATGCCCTGACTGACCTGTCCTTTCAAATATTGAAAGCTGAGCCATGAAACCGGGTCCAATGTACCGCTGCCCAGCGCCAATACGGCAATATCCGCATCGGCAATGGCCTGGCCATTCTGATCTCGCGCGGTCCAGCGGCCATTTTTCTGATCAATGGAACCGATCTGGGCTTTGATAATCTGGGCGCCATCCGACAGAGCGGCGATGGCGCGTTTTGGCAAAACCATGCCCGCCCCGGGCAGAGACATTCCCGGCCCATCCTTTTCGGCGCAAAGGGCGGTTTCAGGCAGGGGCCGGGCCGCCACAAGGCGGGAAAATTTTTGCACATCCGAAGGATGCGCCGGGCGGCGGATCAGGCCACACGGGGTCCAGACTTGATCGCCAAGGGTGTCATAGGTCTTGGCGGCGTGATGAAAGGCGGTGCGAAAAAAACGCGTTTGCGGTGTGTCTTCCAGATCGAGACGGGGGGATACCAGCGCCGCCGGATTGCCACTGGCCTCATCGCCAATTCCGGCTTTGCAGATCAGGGTAACGCCTAACCCCCGGCGCAAAAAACCATGGGCAATGCTGGCCCCGGCAATGCCGCCGCCAATGACCAGCACCGATTTTGCCGCCGGGCGGCCGGAGGCGTGGGGGCGGCTGGCCCGGCGCAAAGGGGGCGGGGGCGTGCCTTCAAAGATGGCTTCCAGCCGTTCGCGCTTGCGCCCGTGGCCAGGCTCTTTGGTGACGGCAAAGCCGGCATTTTGCAAACCACGGCGCACCGCCCCGGCGACGCTGAACGTGGCGGTGCGGGTGCCGGGCCTGCTCAGCCGGGCCAAATGGGTAAATACCCCCGCCGACCACATGGCGGCATTACGCGACGGGGCAAAGCCATCCAGAAACCAGCTATCGGCCTGGCTTTCCATTTGCGGCAGGGCCTCGTCCACATCCATAAAATACAAAGTCAGGGTGAGACCATCTTCATCAAAGAAAAGCCGGTGCACACCTTTAATGCTGTCTGGCCATGCCTCACGCAGTTTTTTGGCGAGGTCATGCAGAGGGCCAAAGGCCCCATGGGCGCGCTGTAAATCATCGGCATCAAAGGGTGCGCCTTCGATGGATATAAAATGCAGGCGTGCGCCATCGGGGCGGGTCTTGCGCCATAAATCCCAGGTTTGTAGAAAGTTCAGGCCCGTACCAAAGCCCAGCTCGGCAATGGTAAAACGGGTTTTGTCCTGCCAGGCACCGGGCAAATGACAGCCCTTTAGAAACACCGTGCAGGTCTCGGCCATACCATCTTGATCGGAAAAATAACCATCCGCATGATCAAGATTGTGCGGTACGCCGTCTTTGGACCAATTAAGACGGGGCGCGGGCAGGCCTAGGAAAAGATCAGACATGGATCACCGGCAAACAATAAAAGCCGCCCCCCATGGAGCGGCTTTTGATAAAGGTCAAGCGGGCAAATCGTCCAGGATTTAGGCCGCCTCGATATTCTCCAGCGCGTCTTCAAGTTCATTAAAGCTGGGCTGAGACGGGCTGGGGACCACGCCGCGGCCAATCTCGATGGAGATCTGGGCGGCATTGCCGTGCAGGTGTGCCACCAATACGGCCTGAATAATTTTGTAAAAGGCGGCTTCTTCATCCACAACCTGTTGCAGGCGTGAGGCCAAAGGCCCAACGATGCCATAGGCCAGAAAAATCCCCAAAAAGGTACCCACCAAAGCGGCCCCGATCGAGCGACCCAGATATTCCGGCGGTTCGGTAATGGCCCCCATGGTTTTCACAATCCCCAACACCGCGGCCACAATGCCCAGCGCCGGCAGGCCATCGGCCATGGTTTGCAGGGCATGCGCCGGGGCGCCGGCCTCATGGTGATGCTTTTCCAATTGCGCTTCCATGTTGTCTTCCACCTGGTGTGGATCTTCCAGATTCATGGTCATCATGCGCAAGGTATCGCAGATGAAATCTGTGGCAAAATGATCTTTGAGAATTTTGGGATATTGCGTAAAAATTGAACTTTCGCCTGAATTCTCGATATGCGTTTCCAGCGCGATCACCCCTTTGGTCTTCATGGTTTTGGTCAGGGTGAACAGCAAGGCCAAAAGATCGGCATAATCTTTCTTTTTCCATTTGGGACCGGCCAGGGTTTTACCCAGACCCTTGAGCACATCCATCAGGATTTTCCCTGAATTACCCATCATCATGGCCCCAACGGCACCACCCATGATCATCATCAATTCAAAGGGGGCTGCATGAAGAATGGGTGCCAAATCCCCTTCTTCGAGGACGTAACCGCCAAAAATCATCACAAAGATGACTATAAGACCTATAATCTGAAGCATGGTTTTACCCGCCTGTTCACCATAATCGCCCAATTGGGCCGTTTTCCGGTTGTCCCGAATTGAGACCATTATGACGTGGAATGCTTAATGCACTGTTGCCATTTAAGTTTGTTTTTGCGTTTCATTGCGGGACGGCCGGTGCGGTGTTAAAAGAAACACTGGGCCATAAAGTATAAAAGCGAGGGACAACGCAGGCTTTTAGCGTTAGGGACCAGGAGTATATGTATGTATAAATTGTTGGTGGCAGGGTTGTTGGCGGTATCGGTATTGCCCGCCCAGGCACAGACGGCACCCGATTGTGTGGTGCCGGCAAAGCCGGATCTGCCCATAAACGGGGCAATTCTAAGCGCCGAAGAGCTGGATGTGGCGGCGGATAAGGTGACACGCTATTCCAAGGCATCAAGAACCTATCAGGTTTGCCTGGATGAAGTGATCACCAAACCGGAAAAGCATTCCAGAGATGAATGGCGGGCCGCGTTAAAGGCATATAATGCCACGGCCCCCAGCGTGGAAGAGGTCTGGGATACCTATCAGAAGCTCTCTGATGACTGGGTGTCGGCTCATCTTGCCTCCAAGCCCAACACACATAAATAATGCCGGTTCGGCACCTCAAACAGTTCGCATATTATGGGGATAGATGTCATGAAGATGTATAAAATTATTTTTGCCAGCGTCGCTTTGGCCGCGCTGGCAACACCTGGCGTAACGGAGTCCGTAAAAGACGGATACCGGCCACAAAATGCCGCCCAGCGTAATTACAAGGCCTGTAAGGCCGAGGCGATTACACAGGGTTTGCAAACCGTTGTGCCGTTTTGCGGCGCTTTGCCCGCCCGCCCGAAATTTCCCTCCTATGACGAGGCCTGGAACCGGACCTCAAAAGGAGAACTGGATGCTTATGCGCAAAAACTGGCCCGCTTTGAAAAAGATGTTGCCCGTTACCAAACGTGCATTACCAATCGGGTGATGGCCGACGGTTCTTTGCCAACCATAACGTTGGATTATGCCGCATGCGCTGATCAGGGCGCGGTTGAGCAACTGGCTGAGTCCACCGAGGAGTGGGGCATGTCCTGCATGGCCTATAATGATAGCCAAGCGGGCGGCAAAGCCTACCCCAAGTCCTGTTTCCCAACGCAATGAGGCTTTGACAAGTTCTGGCGGCGCTGCCATCTGGTAAACACTGTTTACGTTTTGTTGGGCCAGACCTGTTGTGAACCATCCCGATCGCCGCCGCGCCTTTCGCCTGCTATTTGCGGCCCTTTTTGTCATGGGGGCCAGCAATTCCATGCTGTTTGTGGTCCTGCCCATGGTGACGCGGGCCATGGGTACGGGCGAGATTTATGTGGGCCTTATTTTTGCGGGCTCGTCTCTCTTTTATATGGGGTTCAGCCCGTTTTGGGGTAATTTGAGCGACAGCAAAGGCCGTCGCCCGATTTTGCTGGTTGGTTTGGCGGGCAACACCCTGTCTTTGACGGCGATCGCATTGGTGGCGGGCTCGGCGCTTTCGGGCGCGCTGGTCCCCATGGTGGCCATGGCGCTGTTTGCGTTTTCGCGCATGCTTTATGGCTCCATTGGTTCGGCCATTCAGCCCGCCTCACAGGCCTATATTGCCGACCGTACCGGCTTGCACGAGCGCACGCGCCTGATGTCCGCATTAACTGCCGGATCGGGGCTTGGCACCGCCTTTGGCCCGCCTTTGGCGGCCTGGGCGGGGGGGTTGATTAGCGTGGAAGGGTTTGTGCTGGCGCTGGCCGGGGTCTCGTTTGCGGTATTTATTATGATCGCGCTGGCGCTGCCTGAACACCGTGCGCCTACCCCCAGAAAACCCGGATCACAGCATTTATGGCGTTTGGCGCGCGATCACCGGTTGTGGCCGTATCTGATTGTCGGGGTGGCGGGGTGGACCGCGCAAGGGGTGTTTTTGCAAACCTTGTTGTTTTACCTGCTGGACAAGGCGCATCTGGCCATAGAACAGGCGGCTCTGGTCTCTGGCACCATATTGGCCGGGGGGGCCTTTTTAGTGTTTGGGGCGCAATTTATTTTTATTCCTTTGTTGCGCCTGCGTCCCCGGATTTTGATGATTGTCGGGATGATCCTGACCGGCACCGGGGCGTTGACCATGATATTGGGGTCTGATGTGTGGAGCATAGGTTTTGCCTTTTTGCTGACCTCCATGGGCACCGGGTTATCACGGCCGGGTGTGGTCAGTGGTGCCTCTTTGAGCGTAGAGCCTGTGGAACAGGGCGGCGCAGCAGGTCTGGCCACGGCCACCGCCGGTGCCGGGTTTTTTCTGGCACCCTTTATTGGTCTTGCGCTGTATCAGTTTGTACGTCCCGAAGCCGCCTATGGGGCGGTGGCCACGCTGGTCTTATTGACCGCCATTCTGGCGATCACCAACCGGCGCATCCGTCTGGTTGGCTAGCTTTTTCTGTATCACCTCAAAAACCGTGCGACCCAGATAGCCATCGGGTACCAGGCCATTGGCCGCCTGAAAGGCCCGCAAGGCGCGCCGGGTATTGGGGCCGGCAATGCCGTCCGGTTTTCCGGCACCATATCCGGCTTTGCCAAGGGCGCTTTGCAGGGCTTTGATCTGGCGGCGCGACAATGGCGGCGTGGTCTCCGGCCAGGAGGCCCGCACCGCAATCCGGCCGGCCAACACTTCGGATAACAGCCCAACCCCCAGGGCATAGGCGGTTGAGTTATTGTATTTTTTGAATACCTGGAAGTTTTTGGAAACCAGAAAGGCCGGGCCTTTATACCCGGCGGGCAAAAGCAGCCAGGCGGGGCGTCCCTGTTCTTTCATGGACCAGATCGCATGGTCGGCGCGTACGGCGCTGCGCACGCTCCACGAACCAATGCTCAACACCGTGTCTTCGGCCAACGCATAGGGAAAGCCATCTGGCAATTGAACCTCGACGCCCCAGGGTTCATCGGCGCGCCAGCCATGGCGGCTGAGATAATTGGCGGTCGAGGCTAGGGCATCGGCGCTGGAGGCCCAGATATCTTTGTGGCCGTCATGGTCCCAATCTACCGCATAGGCCAGATAAGAGGAGGGCAAAAACTGGGTTTGCCCCATGGCCCCGGCCCAGGCCCCTTTCATTTCATTCCGGCTGGCATGGCCATTGGTCAGTATTTGCAAAACGGCAAACAGCTCCCCTTCGGCCCAATCTTTGCGTCGCCCATCATGGGCCAGCGTGGCCAGCGAGCGGATCACATCAAAATCCCCCTGAATGCGGCCATAGGCGCTTTCCAGCCCCCAAACGGCGGTCAACACCTCAGGCGGTATGTGATAAAAGGCAGAGATTTTTTCAAAAATCTCCGCATTTTCGGCCAGCATTTTTCGCCCTTGCGCAATGCGGGCTTCGGACAGGACGCCTTTAAGATAGTCAGCAATGGTGCGGGTAAATTCAGGCTGGGTGCCATCTCTCTTTAAGACTTCGGGATCCGGGGTAAGGTCGGCAAAGGTGCGCCTGACCAGATCGGCATCAAAACCTTTGGCAATGGCACGCTCCATAAAACTGTCGCGCCAGTCATCAAAGCTTTGGTCATTGGCGTGCGCCGGGGTACCAAACACAAAAAACCCGATCAAAATAAACAGTAAAACTCTCATGGTCGCATTCCATTGCCTATGGCGCTATGGGAAGTGTTGTCGGCGATTTCCAAAATCATTTTGCGCAATACCGCCTTTTTAAAATCATCAAAGTCCCGGGCCGGGATGACAAAGGCCCCGGGGCCCGCAATCACCTGATTACGATAGTAATTATCAATTTTTACTTTAACCCGCGGCCGCCATGGGTCTTGGGAATCCGATATTATCGGCAAGCCGTTAATAATAATATCCCGGCTCGCCGCCCGTTGGCGTGCGGTTTCCAAATTGGCACCCTGATTTTGCGGCCCATCCCCGGAAATATCAATCACCCGGCGAAGACCGTCGGCATGATTGGTATCAAACAGGACCAACGCCCGCTCTACCATGCTGCCAATGGCGGTGTAATGGCCCTGCACAAAGGGCGCGTCGTGCACTTGTTTGGCAAAGGCTTGGGCGTCGGCTTTGCTGGCGATAATGGTCCAGGGGGCCACGGTGCGTTGCATGGCGCTATCGGCCCATTCCACATAGGTAACGGCAACGCGGCCATGGGGGCCGGAACGAATGGCGTCCACCACCTCTTTGCTTTGCAAGGCGGCCACATAGCCATCGCGTTGTTTGCGGGCCTCGCTTTCGTCCACGGAATAGGAAATATCCACCGCCAGCACCAATTCCAGATCCACGGCCATGTTTTTGGCCAAGGCAGGCGAGCAAAGGCCATACAGGCATAAGGAAAGGGCAAGCAAAGAAAAGCGTTTCATGGGCCAAGCATGCCGGGGTTTCCCGGGCAAATCAATTTACAGATTGTTTGGTTGACACCGGCGATCCTTGCTCATAAATTCCGCGCCTTGATGAAACCCGCCCATTTTGGCGCGGGGTTTTTTTACGAAATATGGTCCGATGAAAGTCAGAAGCTCACTTAAATCTTTGAAAAACCGCCACCGCGATTGCAAAGTTGTGCGCCGCAAGGGCCGGGTCTATGTCATTAACAAGACCGACCCGCGTTTCAAAGCCCGCCAAGGCTAAGCTTTTTCAATTATGAAGATGAGGGTATGCGTGCATTCCTGCGCGTAAGAACCTGTGCGCGCGCTACGGTGTGCTATTCTTCACGCCCATATTTATAACTTTTCATTTTTTCCAGCACCCGGTCTATTTCCGTATCGGACAGAATAGCCGGTGTGCCGATTTGCAAGGCCCCCCAATATTGCCGGGCCAAGGTTTCTACCTCGGTGGCTAACCACAAAGCCTTGTCCAGCGAGGTACCACAGGCAATCATGCCGTGTTGGGCCATCAGACAGGCAAAGCGCTCTTTTAAGGCTTCCAGCACATAATCGCTTAAATCTTGCGTACCAAAGGTGGCATAGGGACAACAGCGGATGGAATTGCCCCCCGCCACGGCGACCATATAATGCACCGCAGGGATGGGTTTACCCAACAGCGCCAATGTGGTGCAATGGGTGGCGTGGGTGTGCACCACGGCATTGATGTCTGGCCGGGTGTTCAATATGTCCCGATGAAAACGCCATTCGCTGGAGGGGTTGTGCGGCCCCCGGGCGCGGCCATCCATATCCATAAACATAATGTCTTTTGGGCGCATTTGATCATAGGGCATGGATGAGGGGGTAATTAAAAACCCGTCCTCAAAGCGCACGCTGACATTGCCCGATGTGCCTTGGTTCAGGCCTGAGGCATTCATGGAAAGGCAGGTATCGATTACGTGTTTTCGTAAAGTTTGTTCACTCATCTCATTCACCAGTTTGGGCCGCTCAGCATGCCGCCATCTACAATCAGATTTTCGCCGCTGACCCAGCCCGCCATGGGGGAGCAAAGATACAGCACCGCATTGGCCACATCGTCCGGGATGCCTAACCGGCCAAGGGGGGCGGATGCTTTCCAGCGCGCTACACCCTCTGGCCAGTCATTATCCAGGCCCGGGCGATTAATCAGGCCCGGCGATACCGCATTGACGCGAATATTATGCGGGCCGTATTCCAGCGCCGCGGCGCGGGTAAAATGAATAAGCGCCGCCTTGGCGCTGGCATAATGGGCATGGCCTGGCGCCGCGGCTAATCCCTCAATTGAAGCAATATTGACCAAAGCGCCGGGTTTGCCTTTTGCGATAAGCGAACCACACACCGCGTGGGTTAGCGCAAAGGCGCTGTGAAGCGTGGTATCAAACATGGCGCGCCAGTCTGTCTCGCCCATATCGGTCAGAGCCACCACATCCTGCCTTGCGGCGTTATTGACCAGAATATCCGGGGCAAAACCTTTTTTTTTGGCATGGCTAACCAGATTTTGTGCGGCCCCCGGCTCGGCAAGGTCGGCCATCAGGACCAGCGCTTGGCCGCCATTTTGGCGAATATCACCGGCCAAGGCTTCGGCGGCATCGCGGTTTTTATGGCCATGCAAAACCAGTTTCGCCCCGGCACCGGCCAGGGTGCGCGCGATCTGCCGGCCGATATGACCGCTGGCCCCGCTGATCAGGGCGGTTTGCCTGTTCAGGTTTAAAAGCGAGGCGATACTGGCGTGCATAGCGAAATCCGGTTAGCCTGTTTGACGGGATCGGGCAAAACCCGATATGGCTTTGTTCATGAGCAAACCTGCACCCTTTCACACAAACGGACAAGAGTTTTGGACCGATGAGCGCTGTTTCATCACCGAACTTGT
>Ga0256829_1003109_pt1 | contig 11757 bp, 10 predicted proteins | sample 131447metaG_FD_185979 | JGI IMG/M metagenome (GOLD analysis project Ga0256829, IMG submission 185979) | Hydrothermal vent microbial communities from Lau Basin, Pacific Ocean - 131-447 | ecosystem: Environmental > Aquatic > Marine > Hydrothermal vents | place: Pacific Ocean: Lau Basin | collected... | reverse complement strand
TACCAATATGCCGGAGATCGAACCGCTGAAGTTCACCGCTTCGATTAATTACGGCAGTGAAGACGACTTTATGCTGCGTGCGGAGATGGTCGCGGCAGCGGGGTGGAACGACTATGATGCAGAGAACGGGGAGCAGGAGCTGCCGGGCTATGCTGTCTTCAATGTAAAAGCAAGCAAGCACCTGACGAAAAACTTTGAGATTACGCTTGGCATAGACAATCTCTTTGACAAAACCTATGCCATCAGCAACACCTATGAGGATCTGACACTGGTTTCTGGCGGCGGACCGGTTATGCTGATGAACGAACCCGGCCGCTACGTCTACACCAATCTGCGCTACAAGTTTTAAAGGCGGGGTCAATCCTCTTTGTGCAGGTGTTTTTCGAGTGCGTCGATTTCATCCTGCAGGCGCTGCATATTTTTCCTGTAGAGCATGGTGTACTCCATCAGGTAGGGTTTTTTTCTGCTTGAGAGATAGTAGGCGAGCTCTTCGAACATCTTGACCATTTCATTGGCCTGAATGTTGCCATAGAGCTCGATCATGGAGCGTGAAAACTCTTTGAGCGCAGTGTACTCTTCGTTTCTGATGAGCTCTTTGAGCTTTTCGTCACTTCCCTCCAGCAGGTCCATTGTCTCATGCAGCAGTTCGAGATAGGTTTCGGGGCTGCCTGCATCTTTGACACCTTTTTCGACATTGAGAACATACATATTGCATTTGTAGTCGAGATCCTTGCTGTCACAGTGTGTCAGGCGCTTCTCTATCTTCGGTGTGATGAGAAGAAATTTCTCAAGCGCCATATAGACATCCTGTGCGGTAATGGGTTTGGTGATTGCTGCGTTCATCCCTGCAAGCTGCATGGCACGTACCTCATGCTTGAATGCCATCGATGAGATGGAGATAATGGGAATATATTCCCATTTTGGTTCGGAGCGGATTCTCCGTGTCATGGTCAGACCATCGAGCAGCGGCATGTTGATATCGGCGAAGATGAAGTCGATCTCTTCGGTTTCAAGCAGTTTCATCAAATCGATCCCGTTGTTTACGGTAAAGAGTTTGATACCATCGATGCTGCTGAGAATATTCCGTATGACACGCATGTCCACCTTGCTGTCTTCGGCCACGGCGATGTGGGCGCCACGGAATTTTTGCAGTTCTTCATCTGTAAAGTCCCGGTTGCCCCTGATCGCGAAATCGTTTGTATCGAAGACTTCCTTGTTGCTGATACCTTTGACAGCCTTGCTTTTGAGGATGAACATCTGGTAGAGGATCTCTTCGACATCGCCGATGATGGTGGGGTTGTAGAGTTCCGCATCGGCGATTGGTTTGGAGAAGTTGATGGTTCTCTCCTCTTCGAAGAGTTCATGCACGATGATGATTTTGAAATCGTTGTTGTTCCCCTGACGGAATTTTTTCAGGAAACTGATATGTTTTGCGGTCAGGTTCGAAGAGCGGATAATGGCCATATCGTACTTTTTGAGGTCCGGCTTTTTGGTTTCGAAATCGCTGAGGCTCATATGTTCGATCCTGATGCCGAAGGTATCGAAAATATACTGTGCACGCTTGGTTTCATACTTCGTTTTCCCGATAAAGAGGGCCTTTTTGCCGCTAAGGAACTTTTTGAGCTTCTCCTGATTGCTGCGGTTGTCGTGGTCTTCGATATAGGGAATCTTGAAGATAAAATGGGTTCCGGTACGTTTGCCGCTTTTCACTTCGATGGAGCCCTCCATTGCTTCGGCGATCTTGTGCGCCCGGATAAATGCATTGAGCGCTTCACTTTTATCCGATGAGGTTGTAATGGCATCTTTGTAGGTTTCCAGTTCGGATTTTGAGAGGACGGTGGTAGGGTTGGAAACGTCGAAGACGATATGCTGGGCTTTCTCTTTGGAGACATGCAATACAACTTCCTGGTTCGTGTTCATTGCGATGACACTCTCCATGAGCGCTTCAAGTACCTGTTCGATGTAGTCGTTGTCTCCCACGATGTAGCGTCCCACCTCATTGTCTACATCGTAGTGAAGCTGATGGCCGCTTTTTTTAAGCGGCTCGCTGATTTTGTTTGTCAGAATGTGCAGCATACCGCTGAGACGGAACGGCTGGTTGTCTATCTTGATTTTCTTCATATCGATCCGGTACTGCTCGACAAGGTCGGGATTGGCGCTTTTGGGGGCTTTTGCAGCTGTCTTTTCTTTTGCCGGCCGCTTTTTGGTACCGGGCTTTTTGAAGCGTGAGAAGAGAATGAACCCGATCACTGCAATCAGCAGCAGTACCAGGCCGTAGGCCAGTGCCGTATAGGGAGAAACGGCTTCTTCGGCATGGAGAAGCGGAGTGGCTGCGGTCAAAAGGAGAAGTTTTTTCATGGTGCTGCTACCTGTTTTTATGAAGATTATATCTTTTGTTTATGCGTAAGTATAGCAAAAATGATTGTAAATCTGGTAATCGGAAGAGAAAAACTTTTAATCTTATCAAAGAAGTGTTAATTTAGTGTTAAACTTCTGGAAACTCCTTGATATAAATCAAGAAATATAATGATTTATATAAGATATAATCAGGCTATGGCAATCTATCTTCATAGGATTGACTAAAATTTGAGGAGGAAAATATGAGCTACAAACTAAACGGCTTGACATCGCTTCTCCTGGGTTCTGCCTTGAGTGTTACGACACTTTTCGGCGGCAGTGCCCTGGACAAGGTGATGAAAGAGCGGGGGCTGACGCAGACGGATCTGCTGGCTGCGGCAAAGACCTACACCCCGAGTGGCGGACGGGACAAATATATTATCTTCAGTTCGGGAGGGCAGTCCGGCCAGATTATGGTCTACGGTGTTCCCTCAATGCGGATTCTGAAGTATATCGGTGTCTTTACGCCTGAGCCTTGGCAGGGATGGGGATATGACGATGACAGCAAAAAGGTACTTGCCGAAGGAAAGATCCGCGGCAAGCAGATCACATGGGGAGACACCCACCACCCGGCACTTTCAGAGACAGATGGGAAATATGACGGCAAATGGCTGATCATCAACGACAAAGCCAACCCGAGACTGGCCGTGATCGATCTTTCTGACTTCGTCACGAAGCAGATTGTGGTCAACCCGGTGTTCAAATCGGAGCACGGAGGGTCGTTCTTTACGCCAAACTCCGAGTATATTCTTGAAGCGTGTCAGTACGCGGCACCGTTTGACAACAATTATCACTCAATTGATGATTATAAAGAGACCTATCGGGGCGGTGTGACCGTTTGGAAGTTCGACCATGAAAAAGGGCGTATTCTTCCCGATCAGTCCTTTACAATCGAAATGCCTCCCTATATGCAGGATCTCTCCGATGCAGGTAAGGGTGCAAGTTACGGATGGGGGTTCACCAACTCTTTCAACTCCGAAATGTATACCGGCGGTATCGAAAAGGGACTACCTCCGTTTGAAGCGGGTATGAGCCGTAACGATACCGACTTCCTTCATATGTACAACTGGAAGAAGCTGGCGGAACTTGCAAAAGACAAGAAAAATGTCAAGATCATCAACGGCCACAAAGTGATTCCTATCGATGTGGCAGTAAAAAACAATGCACTTTTCCTGATTCCGGAGCCGAAGTCACCGCACGGTGTCGATGTATCGCCCGACGGTAAGTTCATCGTCGTGTGTGGTAAACTCGATACCCATGCAACGGTGTATGATTTCGAAAAGCTGATGGATGCGATCAAGAACAAAAAATATGTAGGGAAGGATCCGTACGGTATTCCGATTCTTGATATGAAGAAGACAATGCACTGCCAGGCAGAGCTGGGCCTCGGGCCGTTACATAACCAGTACGGCAAGCACTGGAAAGACGGTGAGATCTATACATCGCTCTATGTTGATTCACAGGTTGTCAAATGGAACTACAAGACCTGTAAGGTTGACAGCAAGCAGAATGTCAACTACAACATCGGACACCTTTGTGGCATGGAAGGCAAATCGGCAGATCCTCAGGGTGATTACATCATCGCACTGAACAAACTGGCGATCGACCGCTTCAACGAGATTGGACCACTGCATCCGCAGAACCACCAGCTTATCGACATTCGCGGAAAAGAGATGCAACTGCTCTACGATATGCCTGTACCGCTGGGAGAACCACACCAGGCAGTCGCGATCAGAGCGAGCAAACTCCATCCGCATGTACGCTACAAGATGGGTACGAACATCTTTACAGGCAAGCCGCATGAAGGCAAAACACTTGCAGGTGAAGAGAAGATTGTCAGAAAAGGCAACCATGTCTACGTTTACGGAACGGTTGTCAGATCGCACATCAACCCTGAACACGTGACAGTCAACAAGGGTGATACCGTAACGTTCTATCTGACGAACCTTGAAAGAGCTGAAGACGAGACACACGGATTTACTGTAGACAATTACAATATTCACACGTCACTCGAGCCTGGTAAAACGGTTGCAGAGACCTTCGTGGCAGACAAAGAGGGTGTATTCCCATACTACTGTACGGAATTCTGTTCGGCACTTCACCTTGAAATGATGGGTTATCTGCTGGTCAAAGATCCGAACAAGAAGTATACGGCAGCAAAGAAGCTGAAGATGGCGAAAATGAATCCTGAACAGCTCAAAAAAGAGTATGACCAGATCGTTGCTGTAAACAATGCAACGGACAAAGTCATTCAGAGTGTCGTGAAGTTCCTTAAAGAGAACCATTACGAAAAGTATCCGACCATCAAAGCGCTGGTGGAAGATGCACTCGACCAGTACGGAAAGATTGCCGAGCAGAAGAAGAAAGCCGATGAGGCACTCAAAGCGGGTGATATTAACAAGGCAATTCTGTTCGAGAATATGATCTGGCAGTATATGGTCAAGACCGCAGATGTTGGTATCAGGGCCAAAGATCTTCTGGTCAAAAAAGTTGCCAAGCCGATGAACGAAGCGGCCAAGCGTGGTGAGGTTGCCTATAAAGAGGGCGGCTGTAACGGATGTCACGTTATCGGTAAAGTTTCATCAGGACCGGACCTGACCGGTGTACTCCAGAGACACGAGAATGGTGAGGCGTGGGTCAAGCAGTGGATTATGCATCCTGAAAAGATGTACAACGATGATTACATCAAGACAATGATCAACTACTTCAACCTGCGTATGCCTAACCAGGGTATGACCGAGAAGCAGACAAACGATATTATCGAATACCTCAAGTGGGTGGACGAGAACTCCAACCTCTTCTAATCGGCCGAAAAAAAGCGGGAGGTTTTCTCCCGCTTTCTTACCAAAGCCGGAACCTGCCATACGTTCATTGATACATGTCAAGCAAAAAAACGCATCATAGCGTTACAATAGTAAATATATCCAAGGGTTCTGTTGTGAACTTTTCGATATATTCTCTATGAAAGGATAGAAATGAGTTCATTGACAAAATCGAAGCTGTTTGCCGCGATCGCCCTGGTGATCCTGCTCTACTGGTTCGTAATCCCGGCAGTCTTTACACACAATGTTGTGGAGATGGCACATGAAGGGAAAGGGGATAAGATCTCTTCGCTTACAGTGAAGATGTGGAACCACTACCAGAAGGGGCGTTATGTCTCTCCCAACACGCCAAAAGAGGATGCCGACAATCTCCGTAAGATGATCGAAGATGATGCGGAGATCAATGTGGTGACTGCACCGATATGGTATGTGTCTCTTGAGGCACCCAACTATCCAAAGGATGCTTTTCCGGAAGGGATTCCTGTATTCTACCACTTTGACGGATTTTCCGGTGATGTGCATGAGATGAATACGATCAACCACTATATCGGTATGGATCCGATGGACAGAGGTGCACCCTATCTGCGTCTGGTGGCACCTTATGCGCTCATCTTTGTGGCATGGCTGATCGTAATGTTCCTGATTTACGATAACAGACTGATCAATTTCCTCATGCTGATTCCGGTGGTACTTCCTGTAGTGTTCCTCGGTTTTTACGCCTACTGGCTCTACTGGTTCGGTCACCATATGCATGCGTGGGGTGCATTCAAAATCAAGCCTTTTACCCCTACGGTATTTGGAGACGGAAAGGTGGCACAGTTTACCACCCACTCCTACCCGACACTCGGTTTCTGGCTGCTGCTCGCTATTTCTGTACTGAGCATTCTTGCGCTGGCGGCACGTCGCAAATACCACAAGTCCGGCAAGTAGGGTGGCAATGAGAGAGGCATTTGGCAAAGAGGAGGAGCGAAGATGAAGGTGCACAGATTTTTGTCGTTGACGCTTCTGCTCTCTTCTGTACTGCTGCATGCTTCTGTGCTGCAGGATGCCATCGACAGTGCCAAACCGGGTTCGCGTCTGGAGCTCCCTGCAGGGGTTTACAGAGGAAATATCGTTATTGACAAACCGCTTATCATCGACGGGAAAGATCAGAAAGCGGTCATAGAAGGTGACGGCAAGGGTACGGTTGTAACGATCAAAAGTTCCGGTGTGACACTGAAAAACCTGACGATACGCCACAGTGGCGAGGAACATGAACGTGTCGATGCAGGCATTTCGATGAAGAAAGTACGACAGTGCCATATCGAACACAACAGAATCGTCGACTGTCTCTTCGGTATCGACATGGCGCAGGTGCGCCACTCGGAAATTGTCGGCAACTATGTCGAGTCCAAACCTTTTCCTTTGGGACTGCGCGGTGACGGCATACGCCTGTGGTACAGCAACGATAACCATCTGGCACACAACCATCTCTACAAGTCACGTGACTTTGTCGTCTGGTATTCGCACGGCAATCTTATCGAGAAAAACCGCGGTGAGTATGGCCGATACTCCCTGCATTTCATGTATACGGGGAAGAATATCGTAAAGGACAACGTCTACAGGCACAATTCGGTAGGGATCTTCTTTATGTATTCGCAGGATACCGAAGCGACGGGGAATCTGATTGAAAATTCACTGGGGACGACAGGACTTGGTATCGGTATGAAAGATGCCAGCAACTTTACGCTCAAAAACAATACGATCATCTATTGTGCCAGAGGAATCTTCATCGACCGTTCTCCCTATGAGCCGGATACGACGAACCTGATAGAGGGCAACCGTATTATCTACAACAGTGAAGGAATCCATTTCCATTCACTGAGCCTGCATAACCGTTTCATAAACAATGTATTCAAGGGCAATATCGAGAATGTACTCAACGATTCCTACAATGCAAAAGTGACCGAAAACAAGTTTGACGGGAACTACTGGGATGACTATGAAGGGTTTGACAGAAACCGTGACGGTATTGGCGATACCCCCTACAACTATTACGCATACGCCGACAAGGTATGGCTGCTCAACCCGAATGTCAAGTTCTTTTACGGTTCGCCGGTCATCTCGATACTCAATTTTCTGGCCAAACTCGCTCCTTTTTCGGAGCCGGTACTGCTGGTCAGTGACAAACATCCCAAAATGTACGAGGAGGGAGCAGTGTGATGGAAGCGAACAAAGAGCAAAATGCATCTGCAGAGGCAAAAAAACGACGTGATTTCATGAAACAGGCAGCAGGTCTCGGCGTACTGGGTATAGCTGCTGCCGGCGGCATCTGGGGTGCGAAGTCGTTCAAGAGCGGGAAAGAGCGTCTGCGTCCGCCGGGGGCAGTTCCCGAAGCGCAGTTCCTCTCTATGTGTATCAAGTGCGGGCAGTGTCTTCAGGTATGTCCCTACGATTCGATCAAACTGGAAGATATCAACGGGAAAGCGGGGGTTGGCACGGCATATATCGCACCGCTCGAGCGGGGATGTTATCTCTGTGAAGCTTTTCCGTGCGTGCTTGCCTGTCCTACCGGAGCGCTTGACCATGAAGCCAACGTGATTGAAAAGGTGCATATGGGTATGGCGATCGTGGTCAACGGGAAATCCTGCATTGCCCTGGAGAACAAAAAAGTCACCAAAGAGATGATCGGACGTATCTACGACCATACGACAGTTATCAGCGAAGCGGAGCGAAAGAACCGGAAAGTGGTCATTCGCGGGGATGAACCCGAAAAGGTGCTGCTGCAAAAACAGCTGCTTGAGAAGCTCGACAAAGAAGAAGGAAAACCCTGCAGTCTCTGTGCGACGATGTGCCCCTATGAACCCGATCCGAGCCGGGCAATCGGGATGATTTCAAAAGACGGAGGACTCTTCCCTGAAATCCGGGAAGCGTGTGTAGGGTGTGGTGCCTGTGTCGAGCTTTGCCCGACGAAGGTACTCCAGATACTGCCTTACGCCACCTACGATGAGGTGTATAAAAAGAAACAAGGAGAAGGTCATGCGTAAACGAGCCTGGCCGCTGCTGATAGGGGCATCTTTATTGTGTGTTGCCGGGTGCAGCGACAAGAAAGAGGAACAGACTGCAGCCAAAGCAGCAAGCGGGAAGGGTATTGTCATTACCGAAGGAGCTGTCAAAGCACTTGGGAAAGAGGATACCTCCAAAGAGAACAGTGGACAGTTCTACTACTCCTACAACAAGGAGAAGAAAGAGGTCAAAGAGGAGAAAGTTCGGACGGAACTCGATGCCTACCGTGATATCCGCTCCCCGTATGAGCGGGTACAGATCACGATGATGGTACAGCAGCTCAGTCCTGACTACCGACTGCTCTGTTCGGCCTGCCACGACGACTATGCCAACGGGGTGATCGGACCGGCACTGCTTGACAAGAATGCCACCTATATCTATAATCGCATTCTCGACTTTAAGAGAGGCAAGAAGAAGAACGTGCTGATGAAACAGCTGGTAAACAGAATCGACGAGAACCGTCTGAAGGCAATCGCCAAAGAGATCGAACGGTTTAACCGACAAATCAAAGAGATGAGAGGCAAACAACAATGATCAGACATATCCTTGCAGCAATCGCAACACTACTGGCACTCTGGGCCATGTATCTGGTGTACCAGTCGGACAGAGAGGTGCATAAACTCGAGCATATTCAGAAAGTGATCGCCAAATCGGAGATGACCGTCAAGCTCAATACAGAGCAGCCGCAGATCAAATCCGAGCCTGTTGTAGAGACAATGAGTGACGATGAGGCACAAAAAGTCCAGGAGAAGAAACAGAAAGAGCTTGATGAGAAGCTGAAGGCACTCAAGAACAAGGTAGGGAACGTTGCTGCATTCAAAGTCAGTCCGCTCTACAAACAGAAATGTTCCTCCTGTCACGGCGTCAACGGTGAAGGGATCATCGGACCGAAGCTGGTGGGTATGAGTGCACAGGAGGTATTCAAGAACCTTAAAGCCTTCAAAAGCGGTGAGAGAAAGAATTACGTCATGTACGGACTGCTCAGCAAAATGGACGAGGCGCAGCTCAAGGCACTCTCAGATGAGATCGGATCGTTCAAGCAGAAGCTCGAAGCACAGAAGTAGGTCGATGAATACGGTAGGCTTGATGCAGGTGTACCACAGTAAAAGGATCGTGTATGGACAAATATAACGGCAGTGTCAGGGAGCTCGTCAATGCACCGTTGCTGAGTACCCTCTACTATAAGAACAGGAACGGAAAGTTCCGGCTTACCCACCGGGCATGGCGATGGCTCAGTATCCTGGTCATCAACCTGCTTTTCTTTCTTTCATTTCACATCGATCTGCAGCTGCTGGAGGGGACACTGAACGGTTCGAGACTCTTCGGGTTTCACCTGATAGACCCCTTTACCGCACTGGAGATCTTTGCCGCGGAGCACCATTTTCATACCAATGTCATCATTGGAAGCGTGACGCTGATTGTCTTTTACTTTCTGGTAGGAGGGAAAGCCTACTGCTCATGGGTATGCCCTTACGGTTTCCTGAGCGAGATCGGTGAACGTATCCACCAGATTCTGATCAGAAAGAAGCTGATCAAAGAGCACAAATTTACACCAAACGTCCGTTTTGTATTCTGGGCGATTTTCCTGGCTGCAGCGGCGATTGACGGTTATCTTGTATTTGAAGTGGTCAATCCGATCGGATATCTGAGCCGGGCGATCACCTACGGATGGAGTCTTGCGCTGGTATGGGTGCTTGTTGTTCTCTCCATAGAGATTTTTTACTCCAGACGCGCCTGGTGCAAATATGTCTGCCCGGTGGGGACAACCTATAATATGCTCGGCTGGGTGAGCCTGACCAAGGTAAAATGGGATATGAACAAGTGTGACCACTGCGGTGCCTGTCTGAATGCCTGTTTCGAAGAGCATGTGCTGGAGTTTATCAAACCGAAGTATGATAAAAAACGAAAACAGGACGGTAAAGATACGCAGCTTGTCGTCAACGGTGACTGTACCCTGTGTGCACGCTGTTTCGATGTCTGCCATACCGATGCGTACAGTTACGACTTTAGACTGAAGGATCTGATATAATGCTGGTAGAAGCCAAAGGTGTGACAAAAACATTTATGGGTGCGAAAGTACTCGACAGTGTCGATTTGACCATTCAAAAGGGTGAACGCATTGCAATGATGGGTCCTAACGGTGCAGGGAAGACCACACTGGTGCGTGCGATGCTGGGGTTTTACCATGTCGACAGCGGTGAGATCCGTGTCAACGGTTTTGACCCTGTCGCCCAGCGTGTGGAGGTACTGCAGCAGATCAGTTTCATCCCGCAGCTGCCGCCACCGGTCAGGCTGAGCATCGACGAACTGCTGCTCTACGTAGAGCGTAGTGCAGGTGTCTCGAAAACACAGATCATCGAAGAGGCGGGACGAATGGACCTTGATCTCAAAAGGCACAACGACAAGCCCTTTTTCAAACTCTCCGGCGGAATGAAGCAGAAGCTGCTGATCGCGATCGCACTCTCGAAAAAGAGTGATCTGCTGATCTTCGACGAGCCTACGGCAAACCTTGACCCAAAGGGCCGGGAGAAGTTTTACGAACTGTTGACCCAGATCGATGCGTCGTGTGCGACACTTTTTATTACGCACAGACTCGATGAGATCGAAGGGTTGATCAACAGACAGATCTATATGGATCTTGGAAAGGTGGTAGAAGATGAAACGGTTTAGCATACTTCTTGCAGTGCTTGCAGCACTGCTGTTCGGGTTTTCCGGCTGTGACAAAAAGCCGGTAGACGGTGTAAAGCAGATGCACTGGGACCGCGATATGTGCGAGCGGTGCAAAATGGCCATCAGTGACCGGAAGTTTGCTGTACAGATCATCGATCCCCAAAACGGAAAGGGATACAAGTTTGATGACCTGGGCTGTGCCGTACTCTGGATGGATGAAGAGAAGATCCCCTGGAAAGGCAAGGCGGTCATCTGGGTTACCGATGCCAAGAGCGGCAAGTGGATCGATGCAAGAAAAGCAGAGTATGTAGGCGGAGCCATTACACCGATGGCATACGGATTTGCCGCGTATACGGAGCAGACACTGCCCAAAGGAGCGAAAGTGTACACCTTTAGGGAAGTGGTAAAAAAGATCGCCGAAAAAGAGGCTTCCAATGACAAACATATGGGACGTGAATAGATGAAGAATCTGATGCTGGTTGCCTATCTTGATGTCAAAGAATCGCTGCGTTCAAAGTGGTTCTATGTCTATTCGCTGGTCTTTGGCGGACTGATGGCGCTCTTTTTCATTACGGGTGTCTCAGATTCAGTGGTCATGGGCTTCACCGGGCTTAGCCGTATGCTTCTTATCTTCATTCAGGTGACGATCATCATCCTGCCCATCTTCATCCTGATCACGACGGTAAAATCGATATCAGGCGACCGGGAGAGCAATGTTCTGGAGTATATGCTCTCCTTTCCGGTATCGCTGAAGGACTACTACTGGGGCAAGATGCTCGGCCGTTTCCTGACAGTCTTCATGCCGGTCTTTCTGGCATTGATT
>Ga0256829_1003108_pt1 | contig 11759 bp, 13 predicted proteins | sample 131447metaG_FD_185979 | JGI IMG/M metagenome (GOLD analysis project Ga0256829, IMG submission 185979) | Hydrothermal vent microbial communities from Lau Basin, Pacific Ocean - 131-447 | ecosystem: Environmental > Aquatic > Marine > Hydrothermal vents | place: Pacific Ocean: Lau Basin | collected... | reverse complement strand
TAATCTTGATCTTTCAAAAGTGCCTCTAATGCTTCTCTTAGTGTATGAGGCATTTGAGCAATTCCCTTTTCTCTGATTTCATCAAGGCTTAATTCAAACAGATCTTCATCCATAGGACCAACTGGCTCAGTTTTGTTTTTGATGCCATCAAGTCCAGCTAGTAAAAGGGCAGTAAATGCAAGATACGGACAAGCAGTTGAATCTGGAAATCTCATCTCAGCACGGACTGATTTTTCATTTGCACCATAAGGGATACGACAACTCGCACTTCTGTTTTGAGAAGAGTAAGTGAGGATTGAAGGAGCTTCAAATCCAGGTATCAATCTTTTGTAAGAGTTAGTTGAGGCATTTGTAAAAGCTGCAAGACTTTGAGCATGTTTTAAAACTCCACCGATATAGTATCTTGCTGTATCACTTAAGTTTGCATATTCTCCAGCTTTGTAGAATGTATTTTTTCCATCTTTCCAGATTGATTGGTGGACATGCATACCATTTCCGTTGTCACCATATAGAGGTTTTGGCATAAATGTTGCAGTTTTGCCATTTAGATGAGCTACCATCTTTACTACATATTTGTAGATTTGCACATTATCGGCTGCTTCTACAAGTGTACCAAATTTCACGCCGATTTCACCTTGAGCTTGTGCAACTTCATGGTGAACAACAAATGTCTCAAGACCAACTTGCTCTAATACTTGAACCATTTCGGCTCTTAAGTCAACCATAGAGTCTGTTGGCTGACAAGGAAAGTATCCACCTTTTGTTCTTGGTCTATGACCTGTGTTGAAACCATCAGGATAAGTTCTGCTATCGTTCCATTCACCCTCTTCAGAGTCAACTTCATAGTAGGCACAGTTAATCTCATCTTTTATTTTTACATCATCAAATATGAAAAATTCATTTTCTGGTCCAAAATATGCTACATCACCAACACCAGTTTCACTAAGGTATTTAAGCGCTTTTTTAGCTATACTTCTAGGGCATTTTTCATACAGTTCGCCTTTGTAAATATCAAAAACATCACAAAATACCACGATTGTAGAATCAGCTGTAAAAGGGTCTAAAAAGGCAGTTTCAGCTTCAGGCATCAAAAGCATGTCTGACTCATTTATCGGCTGCCAAGCATCTACACTTGAGCCATCAAATGGGATACCATTTTTAAATGAATCTTCATCAATCGCTGACATAGTATAAGATAGATGATGCCAAGCACCTTTGATATCTGTGAAACGAAAATCAACAAACTCCACTTCATTCTCTTCGCAATACTTAAAAAACTCTTCCACACTATTGACAAACTTGCCCATATGTACTCCTTGTAAATTTAATTTTAGTTATTTTACCTAAATTATCTATATAATTTACTTTTTAGGTGGTTAAAAATTAACCATTTTTATCTCTTTGTTTCTAAAAACTGCACATTTTTTATACCCAAAGGATTTTGCATAGTCTGAAACTTCATCTTTTTTATAGTTTATATCCTCTACTTTATGGGCATCAGAGCTAAATGTTATAGGTATATCAAACTCCTTTAGAAGCTCCATTATATCTTTTGATGGGTATATCTCGTGGATAGGTTTTCTAAGTCCTGAGCTATTTACTTCTACTACCATTTTTGCTTTTTTTATCTCTTTTATAGCATTGAGGGCAATCAATTTTATCTCTTTTTTTGGCATAAAATTAAATACTTTTATCAAATCTATATGTCCAATTATCTGAAATAGATTGCTCTTTGCCATCTTTGCAACAGTGTCGAAATAGTCTTGCCACACTTTATCCATATCCTTGTTTTTATAATCCCCTATAAATTCTGGATTATCAAACCCCCATTTGTCTAAAAAATGCACGGATCCTATGAGATAGTCAACATCGGCTTTTAAAACTCTTTGGTCTATATAGCCATTCAGAAAATCAACCTCGTATCCTAATAAAATTTCTATTTTGTCTCTATATTTTTCCTTGATATTTCGGATTTCATTTTCATAATTTTGCATATCATCAAACTTCATGCGGTATTTTTCATCAAAATTCATAGGAGCATGATCTGCAAACCCAAAAACATCTATCTTCTCTTTTATCGCTGTTTGCACAAAATCTTCGACACTGCCTGTGGCATGATTGCATAAAATCGTGTGATTATGTATATCTACTATCATCTTTTTTCCTTTTAAAGTAGAATTATATAAAAAATTATATATAATAAAGCATAAAAATAAATTGGTAGGAGAATCTTATGACACAAGAAGAGCTTGATGCATTGATGGCGGGCGGTCTAGATGAGCAAGATTTGGGAGATGATGAAACTTCAACAGAGGAAAATATAGAAGAAAAAGTCGAAGAAGAGAGTATTGAAGAGCTAGTAACTCAAGATGAGCCAGAAGATAGTGATAATAAAGACTATCTTAAGAGCGCTGACGAATATAGAGCTGATCCAAATATGGCTTGGCCACCACCTCCACCTACTGAAGATCACAAAATGGTTTCACAGCTTGATGATGTGACTAGGGATTCTGAAGTGAAGGCTACTCAGATATTTGACAAACTAGAAGCTGTAAACAATGTCTTAATGGATAGTGAAACGGATATAGCAACAATTAGTGAAACGATAGAAAAAAATATAGCTCTCTTTGAAAAATTAGCAGATAAATTTCCGGGCATAGAGCAGTTCAAAAATATACTAAATGACAACAAAGAGGCAAAAGAAAAATTAGCAACAATGACATCAAATGCCCAAACGGGTGAAGATGAAGTCATGATGGCGATGGATATCATGCAGTATCAAGATATACATCGACAAAAGATAGAGAGAGTTATCAATGTCATGAGAGCACTTTCAAAATACATAAGCATGCTTTTTGAAGGCGCAATTGATGATAAAAATAGAGTCGGCTCAGCCGTTCATATTGAGGGCGATGAGAGTACAGATGATTTGGTAACGAGTGAAGATATAGAGGCTATCATAGAGAGTTTGGGTAAAAAGAACTAGATGGATAGAGTCGAATTACTCTCACCTGCTGGAAATTTTGAAAAACTAAAGATAGCTTTAGCATATGGAGCTGACGCAGTTTATGCAGGGGTTAGCCATTTTTCACTAAGACTTAGAAGTGGCAAAGAGTTTACTTATGAAAGCTTTGAAGAGGCGATAAAATATACTCATAAAAAAGGTAAAAAACTATATGTGACTATAAATGGTTTTCCCTTCAACGCTCAAATTGATTTGTTAAAAAAACATATAGAAAAAGTGTCAGCCATGAAACCAGATGCTTTTATAGTCGCAGCTCCAGGAATCGTGAGATTGGCTCAAAAGATAGCACCAGATATACCTGTGCACCTCTCAACTCAAGCAAATGTTCTAAGTTATCTTGATGCTGAGGTTTATTGGGACATGGGAGTCAAGAGGATAATAGCTGCTAGAGAAGTGAGTCTTAAGGATTTACAAAAGATAAAAGAGCATTTGCCAAATCTTGAGCTTGAAGTTTTTGTGCACGGCTCCATGTGCTTTGCATATAGCGGAAGATGTTTGATAAGTTCGCTTCAAAGTGGAAGAGTATCAAATCGAGGAAGTTGTGCAAATGATTGCAGGTTTCCATATACCATGTATGCTAAAAACGAGGAAAATGGTACACTGTTTAAGGTACAACAGAGTGATGAAGGCACCCACATCATGAATGCCAAAGATTTAAATCTCAGTTCACATGTAGATACTATACTAGATAGTAAAGTGATTGATTCTCTGAAGATTGAAGGCAGGACAAAAAGTACATATTATGTAGGAATTACTACAAAAACTTATAGGCGAGCAATTGATGACTATTATGAGAAAAAGTTTGATGCGAGCAAGTATGAAAAAGAGCTAAGTAGCACAAAAAACAGAGGTTTTAATGATGGCTATCTTGTTAAAAGACCATTTGTTAAGCACAATACCCAAAACCTAGAGGACTCTATAAGCGAGGGAACTCATCAAGTGTGTGCTATGGTAAGTGAAGATGGACTTGGATGTTTTTGCAAAGATAAGTTAGAGCCAAATGTTGTGTATGAGTTAGTATTGCCAGAAGATAGCTTGGAACAGAGTGAAAATGAATTTGGAAGAGTTTTTAAAGAGGAGCAGAGTTGGTATATAGAATTTAAAAAATTACAGAGTGAAAAGGGTAAAATTTATAGTTCGATTCACAGCGGAAACACAAATGCCATAAAATTACCAACAACCCTGCCACCCTTTACATTTTTAAGAAGAGAACTATAGTGGAGCATAGGATTTTCTGACCGTAAGGTTGTGCTTTAGTAGCGCGTAATTAAAATAGAGTCATACGACCGCAAGGTTGTGCTTTAGTAGCGCGTGAATTTACTAGGAGCTTTGCTCCTAGTAAAGATGACAGTTAAATAGGAGCAAAAATGAAATTTGTATCAATCATAATAGGTAGCAAAAGCGACTATCCTGTGATGCAAGAGTGTACTAAGATATTGGAAAAGTTTAGTGTTATGTATGAGATTATCGTCTCTTCGGCACACAGAAGTCCGAAAAGAACGCATGAATATGTAGTTGGAGCCGAGAAAAAAGGCGCCAAAGTTTTTATAGCTGCAGCTGGCATGGCGGCACATCTAGCTGGAGTTGTGGCTTCAATGACTACAAAACCAGTCATCGGTGTTCCTCTTGACGCTTCTGGCTTGGGAGGCATGGACTCCTTGCTCTCTACTGTTCAGATGCCAGGAGGCATGCCAGTAGCGACTGTTGCTATCGGAAAAGCTGGAGCGGTAAACAGTGCATACCTTGCTATGCAGATACTTGCTCTTGAAAACGAAGAGTTAAAAGCAAAGCTAAAAGAGGACAGAGTTTTAAAGTCAAAAAAAGTAGAAACTGACTCACTTTTGGTTGAGTCTCTAATATAAGGGAAAACTTGTGCAAACATGGTTAGATATAGAAGAGTTTAGTAAGATAGTCCATTTGGATGTCTCTATCATAAAAGAGATGATAGAAAAAGGGAGCTTAAAATCAAAAGAGGAGAATGGCAAAACTCTTGTTGAGGCAGATGGGGTGGCATATGAAATCATGCCCACAGATATACAGGATATGGCGATAGAACAAGAGGTTGAACATTTAGCTGGTGCTGATTTTGTTGAAAAAACAATCGGTACGATTTTGAGTTTGCACGAAAAAGTACTTGATGCAAAAGATGAGACTCTTGAAGCACTAAAAGGTGAAAATAGATTTTTAAAAGAGGCGCTTTTTTCTATGCAAGAGCTATATGATGAAGATAGAAAAACGATAGAGACTCTGACAACACAGCTAAAAAGCACACAGGAAGAGCTGGAATTTGCAAGAAGAAAATATAAGCTAATGTGGAACAAAACAGTAGCAAATTATAAGAAAAACGATTAGTTGCGTAGCTTTCTGGGCTTCGCCCAAAAAGCGTAATCAAAACGAAAAAGCGACTAGTCGCGTGGGCTCTCCGCCGAGGAGATCTTAGCGATAGCGTAGCTTTCTGGGCTTCGCCCAAAAAGCGTAATCAAAATAAAAAAGGAATGAAAAATTGTTAACTTTTAGTGAAATGTTATTAAAATTACAGACATTTTGGCAAGATGAGGGATGTACTATCGTTCAGCCTTATGATTTTCCAGCAGGTGCGGGAACTTTTCATAATGCCACATTTTTAAGAAGTTTGGGTGACAAGCCATGGGCTGCGGCATATGTGGCACCAAGCAGAAGACCAACTGATGGAAGATATGGAGAAAATCCAAACAGACTCGGAGCATATTATCAATTTCAAGTCTTGATAAAACCAAGTCCAGACAATATACAAGAGCTATATCTAAAGAGTCTTGAAGCACTAGGTTTGGATTTGGGCAAGCATGATATAAGATTTGTAGAAGATAACTGGGAATCCCCGACACTAGGAGCTTGGGGGCTTGGCTGGGAAATTTGGCTTGATGGCATGGAGGTGACTCAATTCACATACTTCCAACAAGTAGGCGGGATACCTTGCCACCCTGTTTCTGTTGAAATCACATATGGAGTCGAAAGACTTGCGATGTATCTGCAAGAGAAAGATTCTGTGTTTGATTTGGTTTGGAATGAAAATTCCAACGGTATTACAACATATGGCGATGTTCACAAGCAGAGTGAATATGAGTTTTCAAAGTATAATTTTGAAGTAGCAGATGTAAATATGCTTCTAGAGCAGTTCAATAATGCACAAGCAGAGTGCAAAAGGTGCTTGGATAAAAAATTGCCACTACCTGCATATGATTACTGTCTTTTGGCATCGCATACATTTAATGTTCTTGATGCTAGAAAAGCTATTTCGGTAACACAAAGACAAAATTATATCCTCAAAATCAGAGAACTTGCCAAAGGTTGTGCCTTAGAGTACAAGGAAGGTTTAGATGCAACTTAGGGAAATTTACGATTTACTAGACGAGTTGAGCCCATTTTCACTCCAGTGTGAGTGGGATAATAGTGGTCTTTTGGTAGGCGATTTTAGATCGAGTGTGGATTATATATATCTAAGTTTAGATATTGATAGTGATTTGGTTGAGATGATTGAGGAAAACTCATTGATAATCACACATCACCCACTTATCTTTAAAGGGTTAAAAAGGATTGATTATTCGAGATATCCTGCAAATATCATACATAAAATGATAGAAAAAAATATCTCCCTGATTTCAATGCACACAAATTTTGACCAGACACATTTGAACAAATATGTAGCGACTGATGTGCTAGGCTATGAAGTAAAATCAAGTGATGATTTTGTATGTTATTTTAGAGTTGATTCGTCCCTTGATTCACTTTGTCTAAATATTAAGAGCAAATTGGGAATTGAAAACTTAAGAATTTCACAATCTCACAAACATATAAAAGATTGTGCGATTACAACAGGAAGTGGAGGAGATATGATAGGTGAAATTGATGCTGATTGCTTCTTGAGTGGCGATTTTAAGTATCATCAAGCTTTGGAAGCAAAAGAGAATGGTTTGACGCTGATAGACATAGGACACTATGAAAGTGAGAGGTTTTTTGGAGCTTGTTTGTCGCAATATTTGAAAAATTTACCATTAAAGGTTATAATGTCAAATTCAAAAAATCCGTTTGAGTATAAATAAGGACACAAAAACACATGAACAAGTATTTAAAACAGTTAATCGAGTTGTCAGATATTGACAAAAGTATAGATGGTTTCGACCCAAGAGTTCAAAGTATAGAAAAATCTTTAAAGGTATCTTTAGAGAAAGAGGCTGAAGTAGTAGCTGTTATTGATGCATTTAAAGAGGAGATTTTAGAGTCAAAACTAAAGAAAAAGAAAAATGAGCTTCATTTGGCTGAACTTTCTGAGAAATTAAATGAATTATCTAAAAAATCATCTATCGTAAAAACTGCAAAAGAGGTAAAAGCTCTACAGTTGGAAGAGGAGATAGCAAAAGAGCAGTGCGACTTTGCAAATGAAGAGATAGAGAGATTGGAAAAACATATAGAGACAAGAGAGGCATTGATAGAAGAGCAAACTGCTAAACTAGATGAAATTTCTGCTGAAGTAGGGGAGATAAGAGTCTCAATAGCAGGAGAGTTGGCTGAAATCGAGAAAGAGAAAGAAGAAGTTTATGCAAATAAAAACAAGCTTGTTTCTGCTATGGATCAAAAAATATTGACATTTTATGAAAAGATAAGAAAATGGGCTGGCAATACAACGGTTGTTCCAGTTAGAAAACAGGCATGTTATGGTTGTTTTATGAGACTTAATGACAAAGTTTACTCTTCAGTCATAAAGCATGAAGATATAGTAACTTGTCCACACTGCGGAAGAATTCTTTATAAAGAAGTGCAGGAAAACGAAGCTTAACTTGGGGATATTTTACTATCTTTTGGTATCGTCACTATATATATTGGCGATACCTTTTTTACTCTACCTTAGCTTTAAAAAAAAGTACAAAGACTCTATTCTGGCACGATTTTTTCTAAAAAACAGTCCTAAATTTGAAAATGATGATATATGGTTTCATGCTTGCTCTTTGGGTGAGGTAGTTTCGATAATTCCGATTATTGACAACCTAAAATCCCACAAAATTGACATAAGCGTGATAACACAAACAGGATACAAAAGAGCCAAGCAGATAGAACATTGTACACTTAGATATCTACCATTTGAAATTTTTCTACCTTTTTGGATAAAAAAGCATAAAACTTTAGTTGTAGTTGAAGCAGAGCTTTGGCCTATGCTGTTTGTAGTTGCAAAACTAAGAGGAATCAAAACAGTACTGATAAATGCTAGAATTTCTGATAACTCATACTCTGGATATAAGAAATTTTCTTGGTTTTACAGATGGGTATTTTCGCATATAGATAAGGTGTTTGCCCAAAGTCAAATCGATAAAGAGAGACTAGAGAGTTTAGGAGCCAAGTGTGTTGAAGTTTTTGGCAATATAAAAAATAGTTCAACTCCTGTGGTTTCAAGACACTATGCTAAACCAAACAGACGAGTGATAGTGATGGCTAGCTCCCATGAGGGAGAAGAGGAACTTATTTTAGAAAATCTTAAACTAGCAGTTGATGATGTTTTGATAGTAGTTCCTAGACACCCTGAGCGATTTAAATCAGTGCATGAGTATATGCAAAACTACGCAAAAACGAAAAAGTTAAGTTATGCAAAGCTTAGCGAAAAAGAGGATTTTAGCCAAAATATAATTTTATGTGATAAAATGGGTGAGCTTATAAATTTATATGCGATTTGTGATATAGTGATACTTTGTGGCTCATTTAAAGATGGTATCGGTGGACACAATCCCATAGAGTGTGCCTATTTTAATACGAAAATCATCAGTGGACCATATGTTTTCAACCAAAAAGCACTTTTCCCATCAGTTGAAAATATTAAGATATGTCAAGTAGAAGAGTTAGGTAGTATGAATTTTGAAAATTTGAAAAATACAAAAATCAAACAAACCAGAAAAATGGAAAAATTAATAAACGAGATAATAGGAAAGAAAATATGATAAAAGAGAAGGCTTATAAGCTATTGGCTATGCAGGAGAACATTTCAAACAGATCAGCAAAAGATTTGATTGATAGAGGTTTGGTTTTTTGCAAAGGCAGAAAAGTGACGGTTGCGAGAGGAGAACTTGATGCTGATTCTAAGTTTAGGGTGGAAAAAATTTCAAAGATAAAAGTTGTCTTTGAAGACAAAAAGATTATAGCAGTCGATAAGCCAGCATCTTTAACTTCAGATGAGGTTGAGAAGAAGTTTGACGCAAAACTATTGCATAGACTAGACAAAGGTACAAGCGGAGTTGTTCTTTTGGTAAAAGATGAAGATTTTCAAAAAAAAGCTATCGAAGAGTTTAAACAAAAAAGAGTATATAAAGAGTATGTCGCTGTTGTTAATGGAAAAGTGGCGGAGCCATTTAGCATAGAAGACCCAATTATAACGATAAAAAAGGGCAATAGTTTTTTTAGCAAAATCAGCCAACACGGCAAAGAAGCTATCACACATGTTGAACCTTTGATGATAGAGGGCAGAAAATCAAAGGTAAAAGTAGTGATAGAGACAGGCAGAACTCACCAGATAAGAGCGCATCTAAAGAGTGCTGGATTTGTGATAGTTGGAGATGACCTGTATGGCGGCAAAGAGTCCAAAAGATTGATGCTCCATGCTAAAAAAATAGAGCTTTTAGGCTATAGTTTTCAAAGCCCTGAGCCAAAAGAGTTTTCAAGGTTTGAATAGATGATTTTACAGATACCAGTAGATTCAAATGACTATGAAGAGGCAAAAATAACATCTATTGACAAAAGAAAATATTGGCTTATAGTCGAGTTGGAAGATGGATATGCAAGGCGTCATGATTTTTATGATGATGCTTGTAAGATTGATGAGATAGTTGATTTTTTGATTGTCAACAGTAAGAAAGAAGAGGTTGATGAGTTTTTGGATGAAGGTATAGATATTTTGATTGCGCCATTGCAGAGATATGTTCAAGATGTAGTTGAAGCTTATGTTTTTAGGGAGCTACACGAATTTTGAAAAATTTTAAACTTCTGTTTGAAGTGATTCCAAAGCATCCATCATTGAATATCGCCATAATAAATGAAAATTATGACTCTTGTGTCAATCAATTGGTTGATTTTTGTGTAGATATTGAAGCCAATTTATACATAAAAACCGTAAGTGAATCAAATATCAAACTCAAAAAAAATATCTATGTAGAAAAATTTTCTTTTGAGCAATCAAGGTACAACAAAAAATCACTACAATATGATTATATGTTTTTGTGTGCACATAGCCAAGATTTGAGTGATTTAAGTATAGTTTTTAAGAAATGCTATAGAGTTATCAAAAATGCAGCAAATATTTTTATTCTCTCTAAAAAAGAGAAATCACAAGATATGATGGAGCTTTTGGAAGAGACAAATTATGTAGCTATAAGTACGATAGAGTTAAATGATGATCATAAAATTGTTTGTGCGAAAAAGATGCATGGATGGAGAAAAGTTTGAATATAATAGATTTTGAAAACATCCATGTAAGTTATGATATAGAGCCAATCTTAAAAGAGATAAATCTTAAAGTAAAATCTAAAGAACACTTGGCGATTTTAGGTGCAAATGGCAGTGGAAAAACAACTTTGATGAAGCTCTTTTCTAATGATTTGTATCCAAATGTAAAATACCCATTTAAAAAAGAGATTTTTGGGCAAGAGCGTTGGAGCATATTGGAACTCAAAAAAAGACTCGGTATCATCACAAATGATTTACATAATTATTTTGAAAAACAGGGTGCTTTTTTAAGTGGATATGAAGTTGTTTTAAGTGGATATTATAGCTCAATTGGTATATTTAAACACCAAGATTTCAGTACCGATTGGCATAAGAAAGCCGTGGAAACTATGGAGTTTATGGGTATTTTAAATTTAAAAGACAAATTAGTATCAAATATGAGTACAGGTGAGCTTAGAAAATGTATCATCGCAAGAGCTTTGATACATAATCCAGAAGCTTTTGTACTTGACGAGCCAACAAGTGGATTGGATATCAAAGCGCAGATCTCTTTCATAAAGCTTTTGAGAAAACTATCAAAAAAAGCTACAATTATACTTATAACCCATCATATAGAAGAGATTTTTAAAGAGATTAAAAATGTAGCTTTGATTTATGAAAAAAGTATATATAAATATGGTGATAAAAAAGAGATACTGACTAGTAAAAATTTATCTAAAATATTTGATATGAAACTAAGTCTTCGATGCCAAAATGAAAGATATTTTTATGATAAAGTGGAATAGTTAATCCATCTGCGCATTGACATTTTTTACCCAAGTTGTTGGTAGATTTTGTTTGTCAGAATTTGCAGATAATATCATCGTAGCAGGCATGGCTCTAGAGCTACTATCTCCTCCTGCTTTAGCATTTTGGACTAATAACTCTTTTAAGTTGTTCGGGTATTTTAAAACCAGATGAATTATCCCTGGAAAGCCACCATCTATATCGCAAGCGGGTCCAAAATCTCTTATAGCTTCAAAACTATTTTTTTGGATGGATTCTATGCCACTTATTGTGCCTTGCTGTATAAAATCTCCATACTCTTTGGATAGCTTTGTCATTTCATTTTCTATATTTTCTGTTTTTTCTACAGTAAAAAGTAATCTAGCGAAAAAATCAGCAGCCTCTAGGACAGTTTTATTGTTGTGAGATAGTTTGACAAACTCTTGCACATTTTCTCTAAAAGCATCTTCGTTTTTACTTACAAGAAGCAAAGGTATGATTCTGCCTA
>Ga0256829_1003107_pt1 | contig 11760 bp, 13 predicted proteins | sample 131447metaG_FD_185979 | JGI IMG/M metagenome (GOLD analysis project Ga0256829, IMG submission 185979) | Hydrothermal vent microbial communities from Lau Basin, Pacific Ocean - 131-447 | ecosystem: Environmental > Aquatic > Marine > Hydrothermal vents | place: Pacific Ocean: Lau Basin | collected... | reverse complement strand
AAATCGGCGGATAAATCCACCACTTTCTTGCCTGCATCCAAGGCGCGTTTGACGCTTTTTGCTGCCGCAGCATGGGGGAGGGCAGTAAACACAAGGGCGACTTCTTCAGGTAAGGGTGCATCGGAAGCAGCCAGTGTCATGTTGCCGACGCGTCCTGAAATACCAGGTAGGACTTGGGCAACGCTTTGCCCCGCTTGTGAGTGTGCACCCACATGGGCGACCGTGAAATGGGGGTGTTGTTCGATAAGACGAATGAGCTCTGCACCTGTGTAACCAGTAGAGCCAAGAATGGCGACGGGGATATTCATGGCGGAATGCTACAAAGGGGCGGAGGGAAACGAAAGCATTGTATGTCAACGCTAGAAGAGCATACTGCGCCGTTCCTGCAAAATTTGAGCGGGTGAATATTAGAAAAATGAGGGCTATCAATGCCCTTTAAGGTGTTTTGATGTCTTTTGAAGAAACAGTACAAAAAAAATTTACAGACTTAGGTTTGTCCGATGAAGTATTGGATGGTTTGTCCCATGTGGGCTATGAATATCCTTCACCGATTCAAGCGGAGATTATTCCGTATGTCTTGGATGGTCGGGATGTGTTGGGTCAAGCCCAAACAGGTACAGGGAAAACGGCTGCTTTTGCCTTGCCGCTTATATCCAAGATTGATGTGACGAAAAAAGATCCACAAGTTTTGGTGTTGGCACCAACGCGTGAATTGGCGATTCAGGTTGCTGAAGCGTTTCAGAAGTATGCACAGGGCTTGAAGGGCTTTCATGTGTTGCCGATTTATGGTGGGCAAAGTTATGATACACAACTGCGTCAATTAAAGCGCGGTGTGCATGTGGTGGTTGGGACTCCAGGGCGTGTGATGGATCATATGCGTCGCAAAACTTTGAAATTGGATGGCTTGAAAGCGTTGGTTTTGGATGAAGCCGATGAAATGTTGCGTATGGGCTTTATTGATGATGTGGAATGGGTGTTGGATCAAACGCCTGATAGCCGCCAAATTGCCTTGTTTTCAGCGACCATGCCTTCAGCGATTCGTAAAATTACCGATCGTTATTTGAATAATCCCCAGCATGTCACCATTAAAAATAAAACCAGCACAGTGGATACCATTCGCCAACGCTATTGGCCAGTCAGTGGTCGCCAGAAAATGGATGCGTTGACGCGTATTTTGGAAGTGGAAACCTTTGATGGCATGCTTATTTTTGTGCGTACGCGTGGTGCAACGACAGAAGTTGCAGAGAAGTTGGAAGCGCGCGGTTTTTCGGTGGCAGCATTGAATGGTGAAATTGCTCAGAAGCAGCGTGAGCAAATTGTAGGTCGTTTTAAGAAAGGTCATTTGGATATTTTGGTGGCAACGGATGTGGTGGCACGAGGTTTGGATATTGACCGCATTTCGCATGTGATTAACTATGATATTCCTGGTGATACAGAATCGTATGTGCATCGTATTGGTCGTACGGGGCGTGCTGGACGCAAGGGCGATGCGATTTTGTTTGTTGCACCGCGTGAACGCCGTATGTTGTATGCGATTGAACGCGCAACGCGTCAAAAGATTGAAGAATTTCGCATGCCGTCTACTGCCGACATCAACAATAAACGTATCGAAGAATTTAAGCAGCGCATATTGGATACTTTGGAAGAAGGCGGCTTGAATCTTTTCTCCGATATTGTGACACAAATTGAGCAAGAACATCAAACGCCAGCCGTTGAGATTGCCGCAGCTTTGGCGAAAATGGTTCAGGGTGATAAGCCTTTGTTGTTGGCAGAGGCTCGCCGCAAAGAACGCAGTGAGCGCCCTGATCGTAATGATCGTAATGATCGTAATGATCGTAATGATCGTAATGATCGTAATGATCGTAATGATCGTAATGATCGTAATGATCGTAATGATCGTAATGATCGTAATGATCGTCCGCGCGAAGATAAGCCAGCAGCAGAGGCTGCACCGCGTCGCCAGTCGTCGCCTCGTTCATCAACGCGCTCATTGCCTCGTTTGGAACGCGGAATGGAGCGTTTTCGCATTGAAGTGGGTGAAGAACATGGTGCTGCCAAAGGTCAAATTTTGGGTGCAGTTGCCAATGAATCGGGTATTGAAGGTGAATTTATTGGTCATATTGAAATCTATGATCACCACAGCACCATTGATTTGCCTGAAGGGATGCCCAATCATATTTTGAAAACTTTGCAGGAAGCGCGTATTCAAGGGCATAAGATGAAGATGTCACATGAAGAAATGGAAGATTTTTCCCGCGATCGTCAGGAGCGGAAACCGCGCCGTGGCGCATCATCGGAACGAACTTCACGAGATGGCCGTTCTGCACCACGCCGTTCGGGTGGTGGTCGTCCTAAGCGTCGCTAAGCGTCGTATGGCTTGATGTAAAAACCCAGCCCTGTGTATTCAGGGCTGGGTTTTTTTGTGCCATCAATTAGAATAAATGTGCCGTATTGTATTCATGTTCATGGGATGCAGTGAATCAAGAATAGAGTTGCTCTCGAACTGTCATCCTTTGACTTATTTGATTTGGAAGCCGCTCACAACCATGGGTTTATCGCTATCAATGGATTGAATAATAGTCACGGTTTCATGGCTGGTTCCATGTTCATGAATGATGGATAACACATAAATATAAAAATCGCCACCAAAACGCGGGTCTTTTTGATGGGATACCACATTAACTGTTTTAATCGCACCTTTTTCTTTAAGAAGCTTCTTCATTTCTTGTTCCCAATAGGCTTTGGGTGTTTGCTTGAAAAAATCATCGGAAAATACAGCTTCTGCTTGCGCCCATTGCTGCTGTTGAATGGCTTGGTTGAGTTGCTGAACGATATGGTCGGCTTTGGGACCTTGATTGGCGGCAGTGATACAGCCTGTGAGCAATACGAATGGTGCGAGTAGGGAGAAAATGCGCGGTTTCATGGAAAGTTCCTTGTTGCAATGTGTGCATGTGTCATAATAATGCCGCATTATGAAACAATCCACCAACAAACCCAAATATAAAATGAAAACAGGTGAAAAGCTGTTGTTTATCGTGGCAGCTGCCTTCGTTGTTTTAGGAATCATTACCTTTGGTGTCATGCAATACATGATGGCAACCAGTGATAAGCCTATTTTTGAACAACATACGCACTTTGATTTAACGCCATTAGGCGAAAAAGGTTCGGCGATTTATCGTCACCAAGCATGTTCAGAATGCCACCGTGCCATGTCTGAAGGGACCAATATGGGGAATAGCTTGGATGGTATTGGTAGTAAACGCAGTGTCGCTTGGCTGGAGCAGTTTTTGCTGCACCCTGAAAAAACTTACGAGCATAAAACAATGGATCATGGTCCAAAACCCAAGCAAGCATATTATGTTGCGCTGTTACCTAAGGAAAAAATTCATGCCTTGGCTGTCTTTTTATCGGAGTTAAAATCGGATCAAGGTTCATCCTCATCGCCAGTGCCACCGAAAGGTGAATCGCCGTTTGTGGATCGCATGGCGACCATGTGGGCATCGGATGCGTGGAAACATAAATATAAAGATATTCGTGATGAATATACACAACCATCAGGGGATCAGAAATGACAGATTCAGTGCAGCATCCATGGGAAGATGAGGAATATGTAAAATACATCTTGTGGTTTATTTTTGCGTGTGTGATTTATAGTATGATTGGCTTTTCTTGGGGTGCATTGATGGGCGGTATTTCTGATTTTCGTCACTTCGTAGATCATCGCATGCATGGTAATTTAATTGTTCGTGCGCATACGCACATTAACCTTCTGGGCTGGGTGGAAATGGCAATTTTTGCAGGTGTGTACTACACCGTCCCTCGTTTGGTGCGCCGTCCGATTTATAGTATGAAGTTGGTAAAATGGCATTTTTGGATTCATAACTTGGGTTTGATTGGCATGGTGGTGTTTTTTACGGTGGCGGGTGTGGCTGGCGGCATTGCCAGCGAACATGTGTCGCCTGAGGCAGTGGAAAACATTGTGAAACCTTGGTTGGCAGTCATGGGTATTTTTGGCACTTTGGTGTTGTTGGCGAATTTCATTTGGGCTTATAATATTTTCCGTACCTGCCAAGGTTGGAGAAAATCGTGAAGATGGTGCGTGTGCTTGGAGTCGCGTTGTTGGCTCTAGTTTTAACCTCTTGCGATAACTTTAGCGTGGGCGGTGGCGGTGTATTTGCGATTGGGCAGAAAGTAACCCCAGTGAAAACTAGAACTTTGGATGAAGTGGGTGGGGATATGTCCAAGTTGACCAGCTATCGTTATCCTGATCCTCGTATGTATCAATGGTCGTTTGATAAAGCATTAAAAACAGGTAAACCTATTGTGTTGGAGTTTGCAACACCAGGGCATTGCACGCAATGCGATCAGCAGCTTCAGTTGTTGAAAGTGATGTTGAATAAATATGAAGGTAAAGTGCTGTTTTTGCATATGGATCAATATTACAATCCACAAGCGTATGATGTATTTCAAGTGCGTGGTGAGCCGTGGACTTTTTTGATTACAGGCGATGGAAAAGTGGATTATATTGCTCCAGGTCGGGTGTTGTACCAAGAGATTGACCCTGCGATTCAACATTTATTAAATGAGCAAAAACATGGCTAAATCATGGCGTGAATCAGAATGTTCTTTGCATGCGGATAAAACAGGAATGATTTGGGATTTGGTGCTTTATGTACCGACTGTGGGTTTTTTGCTCCTGATTGGTATGCGTTATTGGTATGCTGGAGATGAGCAGGTGATGGGGGAAACCTTGATGTTTCTTGGTTTTTTCTTTTTCATCGTGGCTGTTAATCGTATTTCGCGCCGTCTTATGTGGTTGGGAAGTTCGCCAGTGACACTAAATATCACAAAAGAGCATGTTAGTATGCGTCTAAAAAATGGGAATAAACGCTTGTTGATGCGTGATATTCGTTTTTTCGCAGATAAGGCAGGGAAATCATTTGGTCTGACAGGTGTGGATGAGCATGGTGCAAAACAGCAATATGTGTTTCATAAAGGGCAGTTTCTAGGTGATGACTTTGATGGGGTTACAAAGGCCTTGACCTTCTATAAATAACGGATGTTCTGGACTTATGTTGAAAAGCCTCGGTGAGTGAGATAATCATCGGGGCTTTTTTCGTTGTACACAGTCCTAAAATATATAGTGCATTAAGAATAGAATTGCGGTATCCCCAAGGCTTTTATGGGTCATCCATGAATGAGATGTCCTACCCATAGATTTTCACTTTCGTGGCAGAACGGAATATATTTGTTCCACCTAGCAAGAAAAGTCTGGGTTTATTTTTGGCGGGATTTTCGAACATCCAGCACCATCCAAGAGAAAACACTAATCGCAATGATTATAACAATACCCATAATGGTATATTCTAAGGGTTTACTCACCAATCCTCCGACAAAAATATGTACGGTGTAGGAAAGAGTGAATAATGAAACGCAGGCAGTTAGACTATAGAGAAGTAGTTCACGCATGTGCGAATCATGGGAGGAAAATAGGTAAATGCAAGAATTGTAAGGTTTTTATGAGCTTTGATAGAAAAAGAATAAAATAGGATGGATAGATAGGGTTGACAGCATATTGAATCGCCTTATCGTTGCGGAAGATTAAAATCGCTTCATATTTTTTTAACAAGGAGGGTGTATGAAAAATTCGATATGGCTGATTATTGTCTCGGGCTTTATTACAGGTATGGGTAATGGCTCGGTGTTTACAATTGCAACACAGCTTGCTGTGGGGCGGGGACCTTTTGCTGAAGCTGGTGTCTGGGGTATGGATGCCTATTCACCGTTTACTTTTGAAGGGTTTGGTAACTGGGTGATGATTTCATTCGGTGTGGCGTTTGTGTTGATTTTGGGTTATGCCTTGAAACTGCATGCAGTAGTAGAAGGCATGCAAAAAGAATAATAGATAAAGGGAGTTTATGATGGCAACGATTGCGTCTATATTGGGTATTCTGTTGGCTTTTTCAAGTATGTGGTTTGCTTGGTATCTATTGATGCCAGGTCAGCACGACGAAGTTTGATGATTATCTGATTGTCTTGTTTAATAATTTTATAAAGTAGAAAAGGAGTAAAGAAATGCTTAAGTATTTGTTTGCGAAAGAAAAGGATATTCCAGGCGGTAGCGCTTCGATTTTCTTTGGTTTTTCGTGTTTGATGTGGTTTATTGTAGGTACAGGGTTGGGTTCATTTAATGCAGCGAAATTAGCATTCCCTGATTGGTTTACACATTATTATGCGTTGCAATTTGGTCATATGCGCCAAGTACATGTGCATACTGTGATTTTTGGTTGGATTGTAGGTGCGTTTGCAGCATCAGCAATGTATATTGTACCAGCCTTGGGTAACACGAAGTTGTGGTCTGAAAAGCTGGGTGTTTGGAACTGTATGTCATGGAATATTGGCTTGATGGTAGCATTGTCTACTTTGTGGTTCGGTATGACTTCGGGTCGTGAGTATTCTGATTTTGTGTGGCCGATTGATTTGTATATTGCATTTTTCATGGTGATGCCATTATTCATTAATATCTTCATGACGATTCTAAACCGTCGTACACAGGGTATTTATACCACGAACTGGTTCTTCGCAGGCTCGTTTTTTATGCTGATAATCATTTTCTTGATCGGTAATGCGCCTGAATTTTTCCACTTAACGGGTTTGAATGAAGCCTATATGACTTGGTGGTTTGCACATAATGTATTGGGCTTGTTGATTACACCTGTTGCGGCTGCGATTACTTATTACATCATTCCAAAAGTAACAGGGAATCCATTGTATTCGCATCGTGTGGGTCATTTGCATTTCTGGTCTATTGTGGTGTTCTATTCAACACCAGCAGCGCATCACTTGATGAGCTCTCCATTGCCTGAATGGTTGAAATCATTCGCATCAGTGGAAGGTGTATTGATTCTTGTGCCAGCGGTTGCTTATGTATGTAATATTCTTCTTACCATGCAAGGTAAGTGGTCGATGTTCGTGGAAAATATTGAAATTAAATACACCATTACCGGTGTGTTGTTGGCAATTCCATTGAATATGCAAGGTGGCTTCCAGCAAACGCGTGCGATTAACTGGTATGTACATGGTACAGGCTGGATTGTGGCACATGCGCATTTGGCATTGTTGGGCTTCTCAACTTTTGCTGAAGCAGCAGCGGTCTATTATGGCTTGCAGACCATGTTGCGTCGCAAACTCTATTCTTTGAGCTTGGCAAACTTCCACTTTTGGATGTTGTTGATTGGTTTCTCTTTGTATTGGGTTTCCATGACTATTGCAGGTTTGATTCAAGGTGCAGGTAAAATCTACGAAGTACCATACTTGGATATCGTGATTGCAGAGCATCCTTATATGATTGTTCGCTGGTTGGGTGGTACTTTGGTGTTCTTGGGTAACATCGTATGGTTGTGGAATATGTATATGACTGCAAAATATGGTGAAAGACTAGAGCATGGTACACTTCCACATGAAGTGGCGTATGTTCGTTAAGTAAAAGAAGTGGGGAGCCGCATGGGTTTGCGGCTCCTATTTCGAAAGTTTTGAATAATCTAAAAAAATGGGAGGACGGTTCGAATGGGATTCCGTGAATATCGAGTTGGTTCGATTATGTTTGGCGTAGCCTTATCTACATCCATGATGATTACGATATATATGCCAGGTTTGGATATATCTGCAACATCATCAACACAAACTGCATTGGAGAAGCAGTTGACTTATGGTCGCAATAGTGGGTTTACTTATAGTGATCCGTTTTTGCATGGTGATCATAAGCCGATTAAAGTCGTTTTGAAAAAAGACCCTAAAACAGGTGCTGCCATCGATGAAACAGCAGCCTATGTGTTTAAACCAGGGACTCCATTTCCAAGTGGTTTGGTGCATGATAACATCTTAGGTGACAAAGTTCAGGCATTGAGTGTGAGCTTGGGTAAGATGAAGCAAGCCAATGAGACGCAAGGTTCTGTATGGGTGGTGTCTTCATCAGTGAAAAATGGTGTGGAAACTCCTTATATTGAATATGCGACAGCCACGCGTGGTTGGACAGTAGATGCGACTTTGAAAGCTGCCGATCAAGAAATCATGGCTGGGTCTGGTAAAACCATGTTTATCCGTGAAGGTTGCTGGTGGTGTCATACTTTATTGCCAGAGCAAACACATGATTGGCAGTCTTTTGGTCGTCCTCCTATGTTGGGTGACTTTAATGGTGAATCACCAACGACTTTCGGTTCTGATCGTAAAGCACCAGATTTGTTGCATGTCGGTTCTCGCAACTCTTCCAAAGAATGGATGATGATGCATTTCTTTAATCCTCGTTTGGTTCAACCGCATTCCATTATGCCGCGTTATGATTATCTTTGGGGTGGTGTTGATGCCAAGGGCAATAAGATTGATTTAGCGAAATGGGATGAAGAGTTCGATGCATACCGTGAAGGTGATCGTGTGTATCCGCCTGAAGTTCCTGAATATTCTGATAATTCAGAAATTCGTTATTTGATTGACTTTGTTCTGAACTTGAAGTAGGGGAGGTGTAACTATGTCAAAATTTTTACCATTGTTCGACGGTCTAAAAATGGATCATCCGTTGAAAACATTGACAACGGAGGAGAAGAATAAGACAGCGCAACATATTTGGGAACATGAAAGCTTGGGTGGGATTGCTGAAAATAACAATCCTTTGCCGCGTCCTGTAGTGGGCTTACTTTTATTGACCTTTGTAACGGCGATTGCTTGGACTTTTCCTTTGTTTGGTCAACGCCCTAATGCTGCGATCTTCGCGGATTATGTGACTTTGATGCATTCGGCACCTGTGCAGAATGTTCTGAAGGATCACAGTATGACTTCAACGCAACGCGATGAGAAAGCGATGGCAATGATTGTGAATGAGTTGGAAAAGTATGAGTCACCGTTTGCTTTTCAGCGTATTCAACATCCTATTTCGATGAATGATTTGCGGATTATGGAGCCGAAGATTGTTGAGCTGCAAAATCAGCATGTGAATTTGCAAGAATATTCAATTATTGGTAATGAAGTCGTCTTAGCCAACTTTGAAGGGAATTGGCGTACTGATAAAGATGGCAATAAAGTGCGTACGCGTCTTCAACCTTGGTGGGATAAAGGTTATATGACTTCAGTATATTACTTCTTTGGCTTCTGCCTCGCTGTGATTATTACCGTGAAACGCTTGCCTCCAATCACTTGGAAGCCAGATCACACCATTGCACATTGATAAGAAATTTTAAGGAGATTTGATATGATTGATATGGACAATACGCAGTTTGCGGGTTTGTTGATTATTTCTATCGCATTATTGGTTCCTGTGTTGTATAGCTTTTTTGTAGATGATCACAAAAAAGGAACACCTGATCCACGCGATACAGAGCATCAATAAAGATTGTTGTGTGTGATTTGAAAGGGCTGCTCTGATGAGCAGCCCTTTTTTTGTTTGGGAGCGTTTGTTTTCTTATATCGTGAATTGAAAATACCATCGCGTCATTCCCAAAAGCTTGTATTAGGGAGCTATGAGTGAGCTGGCATATCGATAGCTTCCTGCCTTCGCTAGAGTGAATAAAAAATACCATTGCGTCATCCCCAAAGGCTTCTATTGGGGATCCATGAGTGGAAAGGTCGTATGGTTCCCGATGACGATTCAAGAGTAATGCTATTCCTGATTCCCCATAAGCGTGACATTCACTCTTTATTTTTCATAACATTCTCTGCATCCTTGTCCCTTGTTATTGCAACATTGGATAAGGGAGAAGACACGAATGAAAAAAACATATGTAACTTTGGCGGCAAGTGCGCTGTTGGTTTTTCCGTTGATAGGAAATGCTCATGAGCATCATGAAGGCGCGCATCAGGCAGTTGCCGATGCTGTGATTGCCAATCAACGAGAAGAATTGGCAAAAAATACCGAAGGTAAAGGCTTTGGACCTCAAGCACCTCGGGATATTGATTCCTTGATGGGTCGTAATTCGCGTATTTTTAATGCTGCACCAGCATCTTCGGCGATGAACCTATGTAATATTCACTTCCATAAAAATGCAGAGCATAAAGGGCATGACTTTTCAGTGTATGCGGGCAATGGTAATGGAGAAGGTTATCAAAGCGGTTATAAATATGCAGGGCATTTGAGCAAGAATGAAGTGAAACCTTTGGCACATGCGGTGTGTGAAACCCATCATAGCAAATTGATGCCTGGTGATACCATTGAAGTGCATTATGTATATACCACTGCACAAGTGAAACCTGGGGCAACATTGGGGGCTTGTTTCAATAAAGCGATTCCCAAGCAAAATCCGCAACTTCGTGTTGAAACACAAGTATATGTGGTTGTGAATGATGTACATGCTTTGGATTTCAAGGATTTAACTAAGGTTGGCAAGAATGCGGCTGGTTTGTATCAAGCTGTTGGCATTCCGAGCAATATGGGCTTGCCTGTAGAATATGAAGGTTCAACGACGGGACCAGGATACGATGAGCAAGGCTCACCTTATCAGGTGACTTGGAGCGTTCGTCCGCATGTTGCAAAAGTGAACATTAAAACCGTGGGTAAGTGGTGTGAAGGTAACATTTTCAATGAAAACCATGGTCATGGTGTACGCAACTTGGTGAAAAACCCTGATTTGTTGTCGCAAATTCAATAACGAGGCTGTTAATTTTTAGCCTCAAAGTAAAAAAGCCACCTATGAAACCATAGGTGGCTTTTTTATGCTCTAGTCATTGCAATGATTCAGCTTTCTATAGTGCATCATGCATTGAATGTTTGTCATACCCAATACAAGATTGAACTTGAAGAAAGCGCTTCATTCCATACCTAAATGATATGGAATGAAGGCAATCATTGGGTTCAACCTGCCGTGTGGTACTTGGCGGATTCTTCGCGTACAGCTTTGAAAAATTCAACGGCATGTTCGGCAGGCACATCGGGTGTAATGCCATGCCCTAAGTTGAAGACATGCCCGTTGCCATGGCCAAAACGCGCTAAGATGTCTTGAACTTCGCTGCGGATGCGTTCGGGTTTTGCGTATAGCATGGATGGATCCATATTTCCTTGCAGTGCGACACGATGACCAATCTGTTTTTTGGCTTCATCAATATCAATCGTCCAATCCAAACCAATCACATCGCATCCAGTATCTGCCATGGCTTCCAACCAGCCCATGCCACCCTTGGAATACAAAATAATAGGAACTTTGCGCCCTTCATGCTCGCGTGTAAGTTGGTCGATGATGCGTTGCATGTATTGCAGCGAGAACTCGTTGTAATCACGGGTACTCAGAATGCCGCCCCAAGTATCAAAAATTTGCAAGGCTTGTGCGCCATGTGCGATTTGACCATTCAAATAGGCAGCAACGGAATCGGCGAGTTTCTCCAGTAAGAGATGCATGGTTTGAGGTTCATTGAACATCATCGCTTTGATTTTTGAGAAAGTCTTTGAACCGCCGCCTTCAACCATATAAGTCGCCAAGGTCCAAGGGCTACCTGTAAAGCCAATCAAAGGCACACGACCATTCAAGTCACGGCGAATGGTGCTGACGGCATTCATCACATAACCCAATTCACGGGTGGGGTCGTCCAACACAGGAATCTTGTCTACATCGGCTTTGCAGCGAATGGGGTCGGAGAATTTAGGTCCTTCACCCGCGCCAAAGCTTAAATCCATACCCATGGCTTCAGGGACAACCAAAATATCAGAAAACAAAATGGCAGCATCGGCATCCAAAATATCAATGGGTTGGATGGCAACTTCGCTGCATAATTCTGGAGAAC
>Ga0256829_1003106_pt1 | contig 11772 bp, 14 predicted proteins | sample 131447metaG_FD_185979 | JGI IMG/M metagenome (GOLD analysis project Ga0256829, IMG submission 185979) | Hydrothermal vent microbial communities from Lau Basin, Pacific Ocean - 131-447 | ecosystem: Environmental > Aquatic > Marine > Hydrothermal vents | place: Pacific Ocean: Lau Basin | collected... | reverse complement strand
GCAGCCATAACGCACACCCGTTTTGTTCAGTGAGGCTGGATTAGCAAAGTAAGGTAAATTTCCTAAATACAACTACACCGCGATTTTTTCGGCGGCGATAACGTTTTATTCACCTAAGAATTCAATTTTAACTAGAGAGATTGCGTGATCGACTAGGGGTGTAATTTGACGTCCGTTCTTCGGAAAAAGCTTGAATCGAGCGGTGGCTTACCGCCGAAAGTGTTGCAGAACCGGACGTTCTGGATGACGCTCGAGGCCGCTGTGGCCTCTTGGCTGGACGATGTTTTGGGCGGTGAAAACAAAGTCAGATTGCAATCAAGAGAAGTTTGCCGCGGCGCTGCCCTCCCAGATGATCTATTTGGCGCCTACCTTTACGGCTTCGAAAGTGAGTCTGACGATTTCATCGTTGGGGCCTCAATCGACAATTTAATCGCCGCCCGTGTTGCGGCGAGCAAGCTGGACCAGGATCCAGCCGCGCTGGCCGAAGCGCCGCAATTGTTTCTTCAGCTGCTGCTCGAAACCCCGGCAAAGGCGCTTGGGGAAGTGACGGCACGCGCATTCGGAATGATTGAAGACGACGACGAGCCACCTGCTTGTATTGCGTTTGAGAACCTCTCGGTCGAAGGCAATTGTCTGCTCGTCTACTATCTCAGTGATATTGAAGGGCAGGCGGTGCGCGTTGGCGTGGCGCTGAAACTCGACAAAGCCATCGCGGTTGCCATGGCGTCTTCAGAAGACGGTATCGCGAACGCGCCCTCTGAAGAAGATAATACGCCGCCGAGCTTGGATGAGCCGCTGATTCAAAACTCGAGCGTCAATCTTGAAATCATTATTGACCGGTTGCCGATGAGCGTCGCCGAATGCGCGCGCCTCGAAAGCGGGAGCGTCTTAACGCTGCCTGGCACCGATCGATCAAAGCTTATTGTGTCCGCAAAAACCGTGGACGGTCCTGTTGATATTGCGATGGCAGAGCTTGGTGTTTGGAAACATCAACGCGCCGTCAAGCTGACAACAGAGATCGATCCCGAGTTCGTACAAGAGATGACGGCGGCATGATGAAGATGGGTGAGTTCGGGTCAAAAGGAGAGTACCGGTGAACGCGATATTAGGCTTAGTAGTGACCATGGTGATGGTCTTTGGCGGGTATATTCTCGCCGGAGGCAAGATGAGCATCATCCTGAAATCTCTACCGTTCGAGATGATGATGATCGGCGGCGCGGCGACGGGTGCGTTCTTGGCGGCGAACGATATGCCCACCATCAAGCACACGGCCGGAGACCTTGGTGCCGCGATCGCTGGACCGAAATGGAAAAAGCAAGATTACCAAGACTTGCTCTGTATGATGACAGAGCTGCTGACGATCCTAAAGGAAAATCCGGTCGACATCGAAGCGCACATTGAGGCGCCGAGTGAGTCTGCGATCTTCCAAAAGTATCCGAAAATTCTCAAAGACCACGAAGCAATTGAAATGATCTGCGACACGATCCGGTCGATGATCATGAACTTCGACGATGTTCATCAGGTTGAAGAGTTGCTCGAGAAGCATCTCGAAGCGCTATCGGAAGAGCGCCTTCATGGGTCACATGCCCTGCAAAACATGGCTGACGCGCTTCCAGCGCTTGGAATTGTTGCGGCGGTTTTGGGCGTTATCAAAACCATGGCGTCGATTGATAAGCCACCAGAAGTTCTGGGCGGCATGATTGGTGGCGCGCTCGTCGGAACGTTCCTTGGGGTATTCTTGGCTTACGGCGTCGTCGGCCCATTTGCGACCAAGGTCGCCCATACCCGCAACGAAGAGCACATGTTCTATTCGATGATTGGCGAAGTCCTCGTTTCGAGTTTGCACAAAAACCCAATCAATATTTGCGTCGAGGTCGCGCGTCGACACGCCCCGGCGAGGGTCCGCCCATCCTTCGATGAAGTTGAAGAAGCTGTGAAAGGGTTACGCCAAGCCGCATGATACGTCATCTTGCCACCGCGAGTTTCTTCGTCGCTCTGGTTTCCGCAGCTCATGCGCAAACCGGAGCGAACGACGTTTCTGAACCTGCTGTGGAAACGGATGAAGAAACCGTTGGCGAAGATCTCGATGCGTTCGTCGATACTGCGATACGCGGCGGGCTTCTCGTGCCGGCTGAAAACGATGGCTCTGAGCCAGATGTGACGGCCGATGGCGGACCTGTTGTCTATGCGTCAGGCAAATGCATGCGGCCATATCCTTTGGATCTGTCAGTGGTGCGATCGCTTCGAAAATTCACCGAACTCCCGAACGCGATTGATGCCGACAGCGACACCGATGCTGAGGATAAGCTTCGGAAGGATCTGAAGTCCAAACTGGCCCTTGGACTGTACGCTGAGGCGAAAGCCTTGCTGGCCTTCGCTGATGATCCACAATGGGAACCGTACCTGAAATTTATCCAGCTCATGGAAAACCGTGAGCGGCCTGATCTTGAATATTTCAAACAGCTCAGCGCGTGTCACGAAGAAGCCAATCTTTGGTATGCGACCGCGCAATTGGTGCTGTTCGAACCGGAAGGGGTTGAGCGCCTCGCCAATCAAATCGCGACACTACGAACCCTGCCATTCAATTTGCGCGAAGACGCCGCCATGCTGATTGTTCCGTCGCTCCTGATTGAGCGGCGCAGCGATCTAGCAAAGCAGGTGATCGCAACATTTACCCCGGAAGAGCTTGAAAACTCTCGCCGCCTGAACGCCCTGAAGACGGCGGTTCTGGACATGCCGGATGGGTCAGAATCCGATGATCGACTGGTCATGTTGATGAGCCGGCCTAAGCTCAAGCTTGCGGCCTTGTTGATCCTGGTTGAGCGCAGCGACCAGCTGCGTCCGACGGTACGTTCGTTTGCGCTCGAAGAAGCCTGGAACATGCTCGAGACGAACCAGACCCAGCACAATCTCGATCCGATCCTGGAATTTGTCATCGATCACCTGGCCAGCGGTGACTTGTATGCAGGCCTGCAGCGCATTCGCGCGCTGCCGGTGGCCGATCGAGAAGAGGTTCGCGCGTCAATCGATAGTTATACGGTGAAGGCGCTTGATGATTATCTCACCGACGAAGATCCAGCGAATGCCCTGAACGCGCTGCATACGCTGACGCGGTTTCATAGCGACCTTCCGGTCGATGGATATGGTATTGCCCTGCGCAAACAGGGGGCGGCGAAGGCCCTGGAGCTCGGCCTGTTCAGCATGGTGAAAGAGTTTCTTGGCCCGGTAGAGCGCAATCCTGAGGTTGCGAATATGCTGGCAGAAGCGGCCTTTTGGGGACATGTCGACCAAGACCTGTTCGACGTCCGCGAAGACTTTCCGACCGAGGCGGAGATCAATCGGATGGCGGGGATCCGCGCCTTGCAGGCCAACCTGCCAAACATCGCAACGGCTGCTTATACCGGCTTGGCGGCCTATCCGAGCAAACAGTTGGAACTGATAGAGCAGGGCGCCATCGTCGATAATTGGGCGCTTTGGAACACCGATCTTGCGCAGCTCGTCGAAGGGCTAACCGATGCTGAAGTCGTGCGCCTAGATCGTGTGCGGACAATCAAACTTTCAAAAGGAATTTCCCCAGATGGGGCAGGGCGCGAGATACGCCCTTATCAGATCGCAGATCTTCTCGAGTCCTCTCGAAAAGCGCTGGCGGTCCCACAGGCAGGAGCCACACCATGAGCAATAGTATCTATACCACGCTCGCTCGGCAGGATGGTCTCTTAAAAGAGATGCAGGTTGTCGCGAACAATATCGCAAACACCAACACATCCGGCTACAAAACCGACCGAGCGATTTTTGCCGAATATGTCATGTCCACGGGCCAGGACACACCGTCGCTCTCCATGGGCGCGCTTGCAGGGCACAGCTTTGACCTGACCCAAGGCACCGTGAAGTTTACTGGCGGACAGTTTGATCTTGCCATTCAAGGCGACGGCTTCTTTGCGCTTGAGACCGACAATGGTCAGCGCCTGACCCGCGCCGGAGCTTTCCAGATCTCTGCTGAAGGAGAGCTGGTGACCGGCGATGGCGCGAAAGTGCTGAGCGAGGGCAGCTCGCCAATTCAGATCCCACCCGAGGCTGAGAACGTCACGATCGCTGGCGATGGAACGATCTCATCAGCGGGACAGATTATTGGTCAGGTTGGGATCTTTAACCCGACCGGACAATTACAGCGCGAAACAGACACGCGCTTTGTCGCTGATGGCGGTGTGCAGCCTGTTGAAGGCGCTGCCGTTCTGCAGGGCGCTCTGGAAGCGTCCAACGTATCCCCCGTTTTAGAAATGGCTCGCATGATCGAGGTGCACCGAGCCTATGAAGCCGGCCAAACACTGATGGAGCAAGAAGACCAGCGCATCTCGCAATTTATTTCAGCGGTAAGAGACCGATAGGCACAGGAGATAAGCCATGAAATCCCTCCAGATTGCAGCAACCGGGATGGCGGCGCAGCAAACGCGCGTCGACGTCATTTCGAACAATATCGCGAACATGAGCACCGCCGCTTACCGGCCCCGCGTCGCGGAATTTTCCGACCTTGTTTATCAGCAATACCTGACGCCTGGCACGATCACTTCGCAAACTGGAACCATTGTTCCGGCGGGTATCCAGATCGGAACGGGTGTGAAAGCATCGACGGTTTCTATGGAAATCACACAAGGCTCGCTGCGGGAAACCGGAGCTGAGCTTGATCTCGCGATCGATGGCAAGGGCTTTCTGGAAGTGCGTACGCCGGATGGTGAGTCTGTGTTTACACGCGACGGCAAACTCAATCGCAGCCCGGATGGCGAAATCGTCACAATGTCAGGTTTCCCGCTCGCCGATGGGATCACAATCCCAAGTGATGCGCAGCGGATTTCAATCTCTCGCGATGGCGAGGTTACAGCCTATTTTGACAATCAAGTTGAGGGCCAATCGATTGGCGTGATTTCGATCGCCTCCTTCGTCAACGAAAAGGGCCTTGAGGCAATCGGTGACAATCTGTTCCGAGAAACCGAGGCGTCTGGTCAGGCCAATCGCCAAGTGCCTGGCAGCGAAGGCGTGGGCACGATCCGTCAGGGCTTTCTGGAAGACTCTGGCGTGGATGTCGTGAAAGAGATTTCCGACCTGATCGAAGCGCAGCGTGGCTATGAGCTCAACTCGAAAGTCATTACCGCATCCGACGAGATGCTCGCGGCAACGACGAGGCTGAGATAAGATCATGATTAGTCTAGTTTGTCTCGCGCTCGGCCTTTCGGTTGATGCTTCTCTGACCGCCAATAAAGTGTTGCGCGCTGGCTCTGTGATTACACAGGAAAATGCGTCGCCAGCCGATGATGTTTGGCAAGATCAGCATGCGGAGCTTCTCGGACGCGAAGTCGCGCGCACCATTTATGCAGGTCAACCAATTGCCGCGAAAGACACGCGGGCGCCGCGCCTCGTGAAGCGCAATCAGTTGGTCACTTTGAAATATATTAAAGGCCCCCTCGAAATCACCCTGACGGGGCGGGCCCTGGGCGAAGCTGGAGTGAACGAGAGTGTTCCCGTTCTGAATCTGGAGTCGCGCCAGACCGTCGAAGGAATCGTTCAAGCAGGAGGCTGGATATGGGTAAATTAGGAGTGCCCGCTCTTACGGGTATGGTAGCAGTATCGCTATCGGCATGTGCATCGGGAGGGGCGAATGATGCCCCTGAAGTGACGGCTTATGAGCAGCCAACCTATTGGGCACAGACCGAGCCAAGCTACACGCAGGAAACACATGCCAGTGCCGCCTCGCTTTGGACCACCGCGCCGAACGCTTTGCTCGGCATGCGCCGCGCCAAAGACGTTGGTGATTTGCTGACCGTCGTCGTCGATATGAACGATCAGGCGAGTATGCAAAGCTCGCTCGCGCGCAATCGGCAAACCAATGAACAGTTTAACATTGCAGCCCTGTTAGGCTTGCCACAGGCAGCCGGTGGGTTTTTGCCAAATGGCGCGAGTCTGTCGCCAGCCATCGACTATGATCGTACATCCGGCACGACCGGAAACGGCTCACTGAACCGCGCCGAACAGGTCACGTTTAGACTGTCTGCTCGCGTCGTTGGGGTCGAGCCGAACGGCAATCTTGTGATTGCCGGTTATCAGCAAACGCAGGTCAGCGATGAAGTGCGGTATCTCACCGTCTCCGGCGTCATTCGCGCGCAAGACATTACGCGGACGAATACCGTGTCTTACGAAAAGATTGCTGACGCGAACCTGTCCTATCTCAGCCGCGGCGAAACCCAAGCCGGAATCAAGCGAGGCATGGTCCCTAAAGTCCTCGAAAAAGTTCTCCCCTTCTAAGGAAAGAAAAAATGAAACTGATCCTCACCAGCGTTGTCGCCATTATCTTTATCGCGCTCGGCAGTTTTGCGGGCGTCATGTTGAAGACTCCGTCTTCGGCGGCGGCTGGTGTGGAGAAAGTCGAGGCCAAGGATGACCATGGTGATGACAAAGAAAAAAAGAGAAAAGATGATCATGGCGACAAGAAAAAAGACGCCAAGAAGGGCGACAAATACGCCAAGTCTGGTGGCTCTGGTTCGACCGAATACTACAAGTTCAGCCGTGAATTTGTCGTCCCTGTCATGCGCAATGATCAGGTCAAAAGCCTGGTAATTATCCACATCAATCTTGAGGCAGATTCCTCAACTGTTGATGACTTGTTCTCTGAAGAGCCGAAGCTGCGCGACAATATCATGACGACGCTTATCGGTCTCAGCAATGATGGTCGGACGCTGGAAGAACCGACACAGATCGACAATTACGAAATGATCCGCTCGATGGTTCTGATGAACCTGAAGGAGTCAGTAACCGACGGTATCAAGAACGTTCTGATTGTGGATATGGCCAAGCAAGACTTGATGTAAGTCTAAGCGCTTCCCAATAGCAATTTAGGGTTCGATTTTACGGACATCAGACAGGTTGGCCGAAAGGCGGCTGTCTGTTCCGATGCGGATTTGTCCATTTTCATTGCCGAGCGCTGTGACTTTGCTGACAATTTCAGCGGGTGTTGAGGCGACGGGCTTGCCGTCTTCAAACAGGTCCACCTGGAACTGGTAGACACCATTTCCGGCTTGACCAGCTTGCCCAGACAAATCGCCATCCCATGTGTGGCGGCCTTGATCGGCATCTAGCGCTTTTTGATAGATGATCTGGTTCTGGCTATCTGCGACGGTCAGAACAGCTTCATCATAGCTATAATTGGGATCCACCTCGAACTCGACAGGCTTGCCTTCATAGGCAACATGTTTGGACGAGACGGCAACTTCCTGGCCGAGCCATTCATTCGCGAGCATTGAGCTCAAATCGCCGATCAGTGTTGCGATATCGCTCAGCGTATTGTTCGTCTCAACCTGTTGTTCCAGGGATGAGAAGGTCGCGAGCTGTTCAACAAATTGCGTTGAGTCAGTTGGCTCCAATGGATCCTGATTTCGGATTTGTGCCGTCAGCAGCTGCAAAAACGTGTCAAAGTCCTCATTGAAATTTGTCGCGTTTTCAGAGGCAGCTGCCGCTGCGCTCGCCGTATTGGTCGATGAGGTCGAGCTGGTCGACGCAACTGGATTAATCTCACTCATAGCTTACTCCTAAAGCAATAAGTCGAGCCGATCCCTTCCCGTAAAATTGGGTGGGGTAGGCATAGCAGACTCTGATGAGCTTCGTTCAGCTGCTGCTACGACTTGAGATTGCGCACGCCCCCATTCGCGGGCCTGCCAATTGGATTGAGACTGATCTTGAGCTTCCTGTTGGAAAGAAAGATTGCTGTCAGAGAAACCTTGGGATTTGAGCGCTTCGGTGAGCTCAAAGTGCAGCTCGCGAAGGCGTTTCAGGGCTTCTGGGTTTTCTGATGTCACGGTGATTTGCTGCAGGCCCTGTGCGTCGAATTTGAAGTCGATCAGGACTCGGCCAAGCTCGGGTGGATCAAGCTGGACAACCAGCTGCTCTTGAACATCACCGCCATTTTTCAGGGCATTCATCACCACGCTGGTCAACTCGTTCGGGGCGGCGATAACATGCGCGGGAACGGTTGGGGCAAGCCCGCCTGTGCTCACTGGCGCTGCTGTCGAAGGTGTTGATGTCGGCGCGACGGCGAGCAAGCTCTCATTGGTGAGCGGCGCTGCCTCACGGGCGGTGTTCAACTGGAATATTTTCTCGTCGCCAATACCGGCGCTGGTTTGTTTGCGGGCGGCTAGGTCGGCAAGCTCGCCAGTGCGCAATTCATCGGTCGCAATTTTATCTGCATCAGCTGCGATGTCGCTTTCAGTAGCTGACAGAGCGTCGCCAGTTGCGAGCGATTGCTGAGACTGACCATCGCGAGAGGATTGGCCGGACAAGTCGGCAAATTTGAGAGAAGAATCCTCGCTTGAATTGGAGGCTGCGCGCACACCGCTATCATCAATCTTGGGGTCGATGCCGGTATCGGAATTTGCTGTGAGGCGCGGATCTGAGTCACCCGTGCGCGGCGCGAGATCGGCTTCAGCATTCGAAGCGCGCGCGGTTGCGTCTGCGTCCAGGTTCGATTGGGCTCTGATCGTATCTGATGAGGTCTCTGTTTCAGCCGCGCGAGCGCTATTGATCGCGGCGGCGTCACTGCTTTCGACAAGGCCCACTTTTGCCGCTGTGCTCTCCTCAGTGGATGAGCGAGCTGAAGCGGCGGCGGCCGCCTCTTCTGCAGATGGCGAGCGCGAGTTCGCTAAAGAGCTTTCTGACGCCGCGCGCCCTGCCTCTGTGAGGGATGACTTATCGCTGTCAGATGAGGTTTGGTCGGTGGCAGCAGAGGCGCCAGCGGCTCCGGCAACCTCATTTTCCTGCTTCGGGTCAACCTCCGAACGCTCATCCTGCGAATCCAGGAAGGACGAGAACTTCTCGTCTTTGGAAGGACGCGAAGCTTCGCGAGTGGGCTCGTGTGATTTAGCGCCGTTCGACGGAGCCAAACCTTCAGACATTAATACAGAGATCATCGGGCTCTCTTGATAAACCTGAGCCCAATACAACAAGAGCGCGTAAAGAGGTAATTAACAACTTTAAATTTAATTTTGATTCACCAATCAAGGAGAGCGATGTGCAACCTTTGTCGCCGCTAGCATCAAATCAAACTGTCGCCACGGCGTCTTCAGAAACCGGCAAGCCGGCTCAGGTGGAGCATTCCGAGGATGCCAAGCTGCGGTTTGAAAAGCTCTTATGGGCTGAGCTCTTAACGCATACCGGATTGGAGAAAGCCATGACCCTTGGGGGCGGCGAGGGCGCGTCCATGTTCTCACGATACTTCGTCGAGGCGATTGCGGAAGATCTCGCAGAGCAACAACCTCTCGGCCTGCTCGACAAAGAATTGCCTAGCCCAATGACGGCTTACACAGATGCGAAAGGACGGATCAATGAATAGCATCGCCTTAGAAGAATGCCTCGACTCGATCGAGAACGTATTTGAACAGGAAGCTGAGCATATTGTCTTAGGCCAGATCAGCGAACTCAACGCATTGGCAGGTGAAAAGCTGGAGCAACTCTCCAAGCTCGCGAATGCGATTGAGGGCGGGGCCCTTAAGGATCAACCGCAGGCCCTTGTTCGGCGGGTTGTGAAGCTACAAGCGACAGCCGATGAGCATGGCCGTCACCTGCGCGCCATGCAGCACGGACTTAAGAGCGTCATCACACGGTTGGACCGTTTGCAGTCAGATTCGCAGGTGGGATCTTACAACCGTACAGGCTCAAAAGTGCATTTTTCGGGAGCGCGCGGCGGTTTTGAGAGCAAAGCCTAACGCGATTAAGAAAATATACACCCTGTAATTGTAGCAAGATAAATACAACCAAGAGTGGTTTCCCGTAAAAACGGGGTGTCAGGATGGCATTGAACAGAAAGTCCCGCTTAGGACCAAACCAAATAAGGATAAGCATCAATGTCTAGTATTCTTACGAACAACAGTGCCATGGTCGCACTGGAAACATTGCGCGGCATCAACAAAGACCTCGCAATGGTTCAGTCTGAAATTTCTACCGGTAAAAAAGTTTCAAACGCGAAAGACAACGCTGCGATCTGGGCGATCTCAACCGTCATGTCTACAGACGTTGAAAGCTTTAAGCAGATTCAAGACTCTTTGAACCTGGGTAACTCTTCTGTCGGTGTTGCGCGTTCAGCATCTGAGCAGGTCACAAGCGTTCTTCAGGACATGAAGGAACTGATCGTTTCTGCCCAGGAAGAGAACGTTGACCGAACAAAAATCCAAACCGACATCGCGGCGCTCCGTGATCAGGTTGGATCTATTGTTGGTGCAGCTCAGTTCAACGGTCTGAACCTGATTGACGGAGCGTCTTCTGACGACGTTTCTGTTCTCGCATCTCTGGACCGGTCGTCTGCAGGTACAGTTTCAGCGTCTTACATCGATGTTGCTCGCGCTGACTTGTCAATCTCGAACTCAAGCACAGCCGCGACCTATGGCGCTACTGCATCTTCTGACCAATCGATCATCGCCAACGGCGCAGCGAATGCTGGTACTGCCGTAAACCTGGCGGGTGGTGCAGGCAACTCAACAGCGATCACAATTGCTTCTGTTGCAGACGGTACGGGTTATCAGATTGTTCTTGATGACACCGGTGCAACTGAGCTGAACAGCGTTGGACAACGAACATTTGAGTATGTTGCAAACGCCAATGACAGTGTGAACTCTGTTGCTGCGAACCTGTCTACTCAGATTGAGAACTTCTTCTCAGCGACAGGTGAAACCAACTATGCGGTTTCTCGCTCTGGTGACACAATCACGATCACGAACAACGCTGCTGCAGCGGCAGACGCGATCGACGTAACGGCAAACGCCTCTACAGGCGGTACAGCTGGTGTCTCTGCTGGTGGCCTTGGTGACCTTGCTACCATCGACGTTACGACTGACGCCGGTGCGACGTCTGCTCTGACAGCGATCGAAGGTCTGCTTGACCAGTCAATCGACGCTGCTGCAGCCTTCGGTTCTGCTCAGAAGCGGATCGAAACTCAGAGTGAATTCGTTCAAACAATGGTTGACTCGCTGACAACAGGTATCGGTGGTTTGACTGACACTGACATGGAAGCAGCTTCAGCGAAGCTTCAGGCCCTGCAGGTTCAACAGCAGCTTGGTACTCAGGCTCTGTCGATCGCGAACCAGGCGCCTCAGTCTCTGCTGTCACTGTTCCGATAGTAACCCCAATGTCTGGAGCGCTCTTTGGGGCGCTCCAGATTTCTTATTAGATTTTTTTGGAGGCTTGATTGCAGGCTCTAGCTGTCAAAGCGTATGGTGAAGTTCGAAACCGAACCGCGGATAACAAATCTCTCGAACATGCTCTGTTTGATCAAATCACAGATGCTTTGCGAGATGTTGCGGGTCAGGAGAAAACCGACGCAGCGAAATGGGCAGATGCAGTCAATCGAAACCTCGAACTGTGGACGATCCTAACCACAGACTTGCTTCATCCCGATAATCAACTTCCAGAGCCGATCCGAAAGTCGCTTCTGGAACTTTCTGTCTTTGTCCGCCGGCACAGTATGCAAGTGCTTTCAGGCGATGCGCAGGTGGCAGATCTGATCGAAATCAATGAGTCTATTATGCAGGGGCTCAAGGCAACGTAATCGGCGTTAGAGTAAGCTGGAAGGGGACTAGGAATGTCCGGATTAATGCTAAAACTCGCTCCTGGGGAGCGTTTCATCATCAACGGAACCATGCTTGAAAATGGCGACAAACCGGGGCGCATTCGGGTGCCAAGCCCGGACGTTATGGTTCTGCGCTGCCGTGATGCATTGCGGCCCGATCAAGTCGATACACC
>Ga0256829_1003105_pt1 | contig 11773 bp, 16 predicted proteins | sample 131447metaG_FD_185979 | JGI IMG/M metagenome (GOLD analysis project Ga0256829, IMG submission 185979) | Hydrothermal vent microbial communities from Lau Basin, Pacific Ocean - 131-447 | ecosystem: Environmental > Aquatic > Marine > Hydrothermal vents | place: Pacific Ocean: Lau Basin | collected... | reverse complement strand
AGCGCGGAGAGAGACAAACCGCTACGCCCGGCCCTCTCGAGCGCCGTCCACTGCGGAAACAACGAAGCAAGAGACGCCGCCGCGCGCCTGTGAGGGGTGTTCGGTGGCAGGGAATCCGGCGGATGTGCGGCGATTTGCTCAAGGCTGTAGTTTCGCAAGTCCTCAAGCGTGCTATGTGGGATGCCGGCGATGGCAAGGAGCCGGTCGAACCCGACGCGCGAGGAACCGTCATGGATGGCGCGGGCAGCGTCGCAGACGGCGGAGGCGGCATGGCGTTCCCAGAATGATTTTCCACCGAGACGCCGCACCGGTATCCCAACGGGCCCGCACAACAGTTCCGGAAAATCGAGCAGCCGGTTGGTGCGTGCGATGATCGCCCATTCGCCTTTATGCTCGAGAAGGTAACGCACCGCGGCCTCGGCTTCCTGCACGCGCGTGGTGGCCGGGATGACGCGAACCTTGCCGCCTGGGGGCCGGGTGGACTCGATGGTTTTTGAGAATCTGGCGCTGTTGTGCTGGATGAGGCGCGTGGCCGGCTGGAGAATTTCCGGGGCGCAGCGATAATTGCGCGTAAGCACGGCGCGGGAGGCACGCAGTTCATCGGCGAATTTAGAGAGCCCCTGGTAGCCGAGCGCGTGGCGCCAGCCGTAGATGGATTGGTCATCGTCACCAACAAGAGTGATTTCCACGCCGTTCCTGACGTGGGCCCTAAGCCAAGAATACTGTACTTCATCGAGATCCTGCGCTTCATCGACGAGAAGCCAGTGCACGTCGAGCGGGCGCACGCCCTTTGGCGCCTGTATGTCGGTGCGAACGGGCCCGTGCGCACCCATCGCGAGCGCCGCCATCAGCAAGAGATCCTGGAAATCGTGGGCGCCGTCCCTTGCAAGCAGTCGTTGGTAGTGCGCAAACAGCCGCGCTCCAGCGCCGATCTGCGGCGGCGCGGAAAGGGTGGATTTGAATGTATCGATGATTCGCGCAGCCTCCTCCAGCGTTATGGCTTCCTGGGACAATTCCCGAGCCCGGGCGAGATAATTGAACTTGGCGGCATCATCCACCAACCGGATGTTGCAGTTGGCGGCGCGAAGCTGCCGTAGGGCAAGGCTGTGAAACGTCCCGGCTATGACACGGTCACGCAAGCGGATGCGGGCGCGGATTTCGTTGGCGGCGTCACGGGTAAAGGCGACGGCTCCAAGGCGGCCAGGGGACGATTCAAGCAATGCCACAGCACGGGCGGCGAGTGTCCGGGTCTTCCCAGATCCGGGTCCAGCGATCAGAAGCGCATGCCCCTGGAGCCGTACGGCTTGTTTTTGGCTTGGGTCAAGTTTGATGGACATTTATCGCGGTCGGTAACAATGAGGCCTACTGTTCGACATCATCGATACAGGACGGGCGTTCGCGGGCGACCGTCCGCATCGCGGCCGGGAGAAACACCCAGATTGTGGCGTGGTTGGCGGTCGGATGGACGCTGTGGAACGTGGGTAATCCTAAGTGCTCGTTTTTCGCGCTGATCAGCGCCCAGGCGACCGCCTCTGGAATGGGGAGGGTTGGATTCCTAGGCGGGTGATCGGCGCCGTCGAACAGGCCTAGATGTTCTCCGGCGGCCCAGTACGCCTCATAGGGGAACCGGCGCCCGTAGAACTGAATGGCGCGGGTCCAGAGAAACGACAAATTGGAATGCCCGGCCGGTTTAACGGTCCGGGACGATGTAAGAACGGCTTGGCACATTGCAAGATGCTGATGGCACAAAAAGAGGTCTTGGGTATCCAGGCGCATTGCGATTTCCGTTTTGTTTTCAGTTAAAACCATCGGTATTATCGACGACAGAAAGACGCCATCGACAAGAGTTCCTTTTGAAGGTGTGGGTCGCTTTCGACGGCCGCCAAGCCGCGGAGATACGAGCCCAGGTTGAATGTTTTCTCGCGGCGCGCACGCTCAATGGCGTGCTCGATCAACTCTCCGACGACTCGGTTGGACGATTGGTAACGGCGCAGGCAGCGACGGAAATCCTTATTCGACTGCATGTGTTCCTCCATATAGTGAAATCCAAGCAAAAGCGGCGTTGACGCCGACATCCAAAGCCCGCAGGACACTCACCCTGCGGTCGAGCGCGCGCTGGGCGGCCGCAACTGCCCAAAGCAGCGCGGGCATCGGCACCGCGTCCAATGCGTCGCATAGCGCCTGCACCGCGAGATCTGTCCGATCTTGGCGGGCGCGTGTGGAAGCGGCGGAGCAGACAGAACCGGGCCGGGCACGCCGGGCCGGGAATGGGATTACATTGGTCATACTGCGTCTGTCGCCTCGGTAAAGGTTTCAGGGTCGGACGTCTGTCGAAAAAGTTTGGCTTCAGCAGCGCGATAGTGTGCGTCGTCCAAAATGGCCCGGCACACCGCGGCGCGGAAATCACGTATCGTCAAGCGGCCGATGCCGCCGGCGGCGAAGGCTGAACTGCGCGCGACGATCTCCGCGCATACCCGCCGGGCCCGATCCTCGATCGACGGTTGATTGCGGCCAGCGTCGGATGCTTCTTCATGGCATTGGGCGTCGGATGGGTGCTGCTGGAGATACTGCCGGCGTAGAAATTGCCAAGCGGTATCCTCGGCATGTTTTTGGAGCGCGGTTCGCGCAATATGAGTGCGGAGCAGGGCGAGGTTGGCGTTAATTTCGTCGGAGGCAATCTCCCCGGGCCATTGAAGCTCGTCGAGCCGGCATGAAATGAGCACGACGACGCCGTGCTCGGCGAGCGCCGCATAAAGCTGTTCAATTTCCATGGGCTCGGTCTGTGTCATCTGCTTGGATGGGTAAAGGCAGCAGTAAGCTCCTCGTCCGTGAGGGACTCGCGGAGAAGATACTTTCCTGGAATCGGAGGAACAGACATGAGAAAAGGCGGGCGCTTCCCGTCGGGAACCGGATGATTGATAGCCGTAAGTCCGAAAATTTCTCCCGATTCGGACAACGCCCACGCCGCCAGCGGATACACAACCGGCCCGTATTCTGTACGTGCGACGAAAAACCAATCGTGTGCTGAACAGATGGAGCGATAAGACATCGGAGCACCTTGTCAATTCAGGTCCCCAGGCTGCCGTCCATGGCCGCCTGGGGGTGGAAACAGTGGTTAGAACCGGTAGGCGAACCCGAACGTGTACCGCACCTGCTCGGTGGTGCTGTTGGGTTCGGTCGCCGTGGTGGTGACGGGGGTTCCGTTCACGGTACCGCCGACGGGGTACTGGCCGATTCCGTATCCGAAGTACCGGTAGGAGACGCGGGCGAGAATCGACCATCTTTGCGTCAGCCGGTACGCCTCCTGGAGACTCACGCCGGCGAAGGCGTGGCTTCCAAGTCCGCCGCTCCCGGAGAGAGGGGCGTTCATAGTGACCCCGGCATCGACGGTCGAGCCGCCGTCCAGGGTCACCGAGGTGACCCAGGTCGGATCGGGGACATAGTAGATCGTGGCGCCGACGCCCACGTATCCGTTGCTGTAGGTCTCGCTGACCGCGCTCGGCGTGCCGGAGGCGACGTCCCGGCTCCACCGGTAATACCCGCCCTCGACGAAGGGGACGGCGGCGAACTGAGGCGAGAGCACGGACGACAGCGACACCGGGCATCCGACGCGGGCCCGCACGTCGTGGATCGTGTTGGACGTAGAGGCGGTCAGTGCGGTCCCGCCCTGGGTGTGCCCGACGTAGGTGGTGTCTCCGGTTCCGAAGTCATAGCGAACCTGCGCCCAAAGTCCGGAACGTTGGAAACGATGGGCCAGCGAGAACCGGAACAGGCCGAGACTGCCGCTTTCGGAATCCAGGGGGTCCGGGGCGGTAGCGGCGTTTGGAAGACCATGGGTCCATTCGGAGTAGTGCTGATGGATGGCCCCGCCGGACACTGTCACCGAGGACAGGGCCGCGGCCACGGGGGCCGGAAGCGTTCCAGCGTACACGGCCAGCGGGGAGAAACAAAAGGCGCACGCAAGCGCCGCGAGAAATTTCTTCATTTCGATCTCCTTTTTGTTTGCGATCAGGCGCTAAAAACCTCTTTACCGAGGCGCTAGTAATTGTGTACCGCGATATCAATAATGCAAGCCGGCGGCCAAGCCTGGCGTCGGGTGCCTTATCGGCGCTGGGCCGGAGGGCGCAACAGGGGGATCAGCTCGCGGCGCCTCTTCGATGGGCCTTGGGAGATATGTCCTCAGAATCGTCGTTGGTGATGCTTTCCGCATCGACCCCGGAGGCGCCAGTATCCACCGGCTCGGGAGCGTCATCCGGTGGCGTGGCCCCAACGGAATCGGCGGGTTCATCGGAGGCGTCGGCCGATTGCGATTCGCCGTCGGATTCCGCCTGCGCCGCGCGCCGCCGGTCCTCGGCGAGCGCCCGGTCGACGGCGGAGAACAATTGTCCTTTTACGGTCGAGATAGTGCGCCGCAGAGCGACCGTGGTCCGTTTGAAATCGGCGTCGTCGATGGCCTCCGTGATCCACAATAGATGGAGATCGAGAAACGCGTCGTCGGCGAGGGTATAGAGTTCGAGGTAGGCATTGGTCCAAGGCGTTGTGATTCGCGCCTGAAACTCCATAGCGTTGTCCCGGCCCATCTCGGCGTCGATGCCGTTTTCTTCCATGATGGCGCGCATCCGTTGCCGGTGTTCGGCGATCGCGGCCTTCTGGGCGGCCAGAACGCCCTTATAGATTTCCTTCAGCCGCGCGGCCTGCTCTGCGGTCCCCTGGTTGGTGCGCATGCGGAGAAACTTCGACAGGTCCGTGTTGGTCTTATCGAACCATCGCTGGAAGAAGCTCTGGACGGCCGGGGAAGCGAACCGAACGGTGCGCACGAGCGGCGGGTAGCTTACGGGTGCGCGCTGAAAATCCGGACGCTTCCTGCGCTTACGCGGGGCCGCAGCCTCGGTCGGTTCCGTGGCGCCGGGCTCTGGCAAATTTTCAGGATGGACACTGTCGGTCATCGGTGGCACCTCAATCGTGTTCAGTTGGAAACATGGCTTGTTTGGAAGGTCTTTCGCCGCCATAACAAAGGAATGTCGATGAGCGTACGCGGGGAAAACGACAAAGACGGACGGGAATAAAAGGGTTCCGCGCCGGTTATTTGGCTACGGGCGCGTTCGTGGAACCGGAGGGGGCGTTTACGGGTGCGGGTGTTGGGATGTTTGGAACGGATCCGCAGGCCTTGACACGGGGGGCGGATATCAGTAAAGATCGGCCTCGTATCTCTCCGGTCTGACCGGAGCGGTTCAGGGGTCCGAAAAACCCCTTATGGCCCGCGAAGTTGCGGGCATAACGGCCGGGGCGTTCGTCCCGGTGCCAAGGCGGGGTCTTCCCCGCGCAATCCAGGCGGCGCATCGCCGCGAATCTCGTCTCCCGTGCGCACGGGAGAGTCCGCAGGGGTCCGTCTGTCGGCGGATACCGCGGAGGGCGTTCTTGCGTCCGCGGTTCGCGCATTACGCCGCTGGCGCATGATCCAATCTGATTTCACTCCCCACCCCCCAAAAATACCGGGGCATAGCGATGCCCCGGAATATTCCGGGGGGTAATCCTATGCCGCGGCGTTGGGGAATCACCCCACCCGGCGTCGTGGCGTAAACGCCGGGGTTTTACGTCTACCCCCCCCCGGTAAACGCCACCGGGAAGGAGGTTGCATGCGCAAGCTGATGATGAACTTCGCGCATATGGCCTTCGGCGGCTTCATCCTTGTGATGCGGGGTATTGCGGTACACGGATTTTCCGTGTCCGCGATCGCATCTGCGATGGTGCTGCTCGGAGTGTCCATCGGGATCTCCTTCCTGGTTGATCGGCTCTGACTGGGCCATCTCCAGGAAGGAGCCTCTTGGAGGAATAGCCTGTTTGCCTCGAGAAAACGAAGGAGAGAGAAAATGAGATCCCTAACCACGTTCGCGTTGGTCGGGACCAATGTGGTATGCGGCGGAATTCTAGCCGCAACCGTTGGCTTGGAGAGGCCAGCCACATCCACATTGTGGAATCTGGCTTTAACGACAAGCTTCCTTGTTGGAAGCGTGGTTATTTTTTGGGTTTACAAAAAAAAATCCAAGAGGTAAGAAAACCCCGGCGCGGCTTGCGCCGGGGTTTTCACAGCAATCGCAATGGTGTTCCGTAAGCCGTTTCGTCCACAGACGGTTATCGAAACATCACATCGATGCGCGAACGCGCATTTAACCAAGGAGGATGCGATGAACCTGATGAGCATCTCCGACAAAATCCATGCAATGCTGCGCAACAAAAAACCATCTATGTTGGTTGCGCAAAAGTATGGATTGGAAAATCTGGCCGATGCGCTCGAGGGGCCGATTCGCCCGCTAGCAGTGCATGAGTACCGTGACGAGGCGCTCAAATTCCCTCCGCTCCGTAATGTCGCAATCTATGCGGTACGCGGTAGCTCCGAGGGGTGGTGGATCCATGTGGATCTGATCTACCGATCCACCTGCAGGGTAATGAGTGCCATCCGGGACGATCTGATATACCCATGCGAAACCGTCATGATCGGTAAGACACTGACTGACGGCGTGACCGCACAGGAAATCGCGTCTGCAGTGTCCCTGTGGGAAATGAAAACCGAGACGATTCGGTCCTTTATCGAAATCCGAACCGACGCGGAAAGGAGTCTGACATGAAATATATTGTCGAGTATGAGTTGCCCTACACGCACGTGGTGCGTGTGGGGATTAAGGCCAGAAACGCAGCCGCTGCGAAAAAGGTGGCGGAATTGTTGTTCGACGACGGCCTCCTCTGGGAGGACTCCCCCGACGTCCCTATGATATACGACGATTTCGAGGAAGACGGCGATGCTGGAACACCGTTGGTGTTCAATGTGGTCGCCGAGTTCCCGGACGACGCACCGTGGCCGAAAGCCGCGGCGTGCGTCAAACAAAGACGCATGGAACACAACGCATTGCGGGCGGCGCAGTTGTTGATCAAAGCCTATCGCGCTGGCGCCGAGCGCGGCGGCTCAGTTGATTGGTCCGACGTCGATGCCGCCTATGAGGTGGCATTGAAGGCGTGCTTCGAACCGTGAGTCCGAACCGTGAGGGATAATCAATGGCAAAACCCATATCCCACGTAAAAGGTGGGCCGCCGATCGGTTTTGCCTCTTCGCCTGAAGAGGCAAAAACCATGGTAGTGCAGCTCCTTGGACACGAAGATAAACAAATTTTACGGAAATATCGGCTCAAGATTCGCATCGAGCCGATGATCGATTGGTTCCGCGTGACAGTAGGGCGCGCGGAATAATCACACCCCCCCCCCACCGCACTGCGTGGGGGGCTCTCCAGGATCCAACGAAAATAGCGTCCGCCGCGGCCCATCGGGCGGCGCCGGAGGGTATTTACGTATCCAAGCCCGTTACCGGGCTCCCGGTCGCTGGGTAATGCGGCAAATCTTTGCGGACATCAGTCCGCATCCTTTGGCTGAAGGAGACTGCTATGGAGCCACAGGAAATCTCTAAAGACGTTCTGATGGAAAAATACGCAAAAGGCGACGAGAAAACGGCGGATGATGTTCGTTTGCGCGTTGCGAAGGCGTTAGCTTCGGTGGAAGCGAACCCGAAAGAATGGGAACCAAGGTTCTTCGAAGCGATGCAATCAGGATTCATCCCGGCCGGTCGCATCATGTCGGCGGCAGGAACCGGTATCCGGGCGACTCTCATCAACTGCTTCGTGCAGCCGGTGGGGGACTCAATGACAAGTACCGATACGAGGGGATATCCTGGGATCATGAATGCCCTTGCTGAGGCGTCTGAAACGATGCGCCGCGGCGGTGGTGTGGGCTACCAGTTCGGGCATATCCGCCCGAGCGGTGCGAAGGTCCACGGGACGCAATCGAATGCGTCCGGGCCGTTGTCCTATATGGATGTCTTCGACTCGATGTGCAAGACCGTCGAGTCGGCGGGCGCCAGGCGTGGGGCACAGATGGGGGTTCTACGATGCGACCATCCGGACATCGAGGCGTTTGTGGTTGCGAAACAAACGTCAGGCCGCCTTACCCAATTCAACATCAGCATCGGGGTCACGGACGATTTCATGCGCGCGGTCGAATCCGACGGCGAATGGGATCTTGTCCATGAGGCGGAGCCGGGAGAGGCGCTAAAGAAAGCAAGCGCATTCCGACGTCAGGACGGCTTGTGGGTTTATAAACGGATCCGGGCAATGGACCTGTGGGAGCAGGTGATGAAAAACACCTACGACCACGCCGAACCTGGGGTTCTGTTCATCGACACGATGAACCGGGAAAACAACCTCCACTATGTCGAAAAGTTGGAGGCGACAAACCCATGCGCCGAACAGCCGCTTCCGAACTACGGGTGCTGCTGTCTAGGAAGTATTGACCTGACACGGTTTTGCAAGAACCCTTTCTCAGGAGATGCGGAATTCGACAGGGGGCGATTTGCAGCGACTGTAGAGGTGGCGGTCCGTATGTTGGATAACGTCCTGGACGTAACGTACTGGCCGCTCGAAAAGCAGCGCGAGGAAGCCATGGCAAAGCGGCGTGTCGGTCTCGGTTTTACGGGGCTGGGCGACGCATTGATCATGCTAGGCCTTCGCTACGACAGCGAGAAAGGGCGCGAGTGGGCGTCTTCGATTGCGTTGCTGATGAGAAACGAGGCGTATCGCGCGTCGATCAACATCTCGAAAGAGAAAGGCGCGTTTCCGTTGTTCGACATCAAGCAGTATTTGGACTCGGGATTTACGAAGCGACTTCCTGAGTGGATACGCCGGGATATCGCCAGATTCGGCATTCGCAATTCACATCTACTGAGTATCGCGCCGACGGGGACCATATCCCTTGCCTTCGCGGACAACGCCAGCAATGGCATTGAGCCGCCGTTTTCCTGGAACTATAACAGGAAAAAGCGCGAGGCGGATGGAAGTAGCAAAGAGTATACCGTCGAGGACCACGCCTTTAGGTTATATCGGGAGATTGGAGGAGACACAAACAATCTCCCGGACCATTTCGTTACGGCGTTGTCCATCCGGGCGGCCGACCACCTCAAGATGGTGGCGGCGGTCGCCCCGTACATCGATACTTCGATATCGAAGACAGTGAACGTGCCGGCGGATTACCCTTACGAGGATTTTAAGGACCTCTATTTCGAAGCATGGAAATCCGGATGTAAGGGGCTGGCGACATATCGTCCAAACCTGGTAACAGGGGCGGTGTTGAGCGTTGACGAAAAACATGCGGCGGCTCAAAAGGAGGACACGGATACGCCTGCCGGGTTTGATGACTCGGACCCGGACCGCAGGATCGTTCTCGCGGATGTTCCGTCTCCGCCCCTGGCATCGCTTCGATGGCGTAAGCGCCCCAGTCTCCCGGGCGGCAATCCCTGCTGGACGTTTCTCGTCGAGCATCCGCACGGGTACAAGTTCGGGGTTTTCGTTGGTCATATCGAAAACGGTGGGAAGCAGCCGTTCGAGGTATGGGTAAACGGGACCACGCAACCGCGCGGACTCGGGGCGATCGCCAAATCCCTGTCCATGGATCTTCGATCAGAGGACAAGGGGTGGGTGCAGGTTAAGCTCGATTCCCTCTCAAAGTTAGCGGCGGACGATGGGTTTATTCTGCCCATGCCGCCGGATGGGGAAGAGAGGATGATGCCAAGCCTCGTGGCGGGCTTTGCAGCGCTGGTTCGCTGGCGATGTGAGAATCTCGGGGCTTTCAACGAGTCCGACGATACGCCGGTGCTCGACGCCCTGATGAGCCGGAAGGAACCGAAGACTGGGCCTGACGGAACAATGTCTTGGGCCGTAGATATCCGCAACCCCGTCACGGGCGATGATTTCGTGATGGGCGTGAAGGAGTTGGTCCTGGCTACCGGGCAACGCCGGCCGTATTCACTGTGGTTGTCGGGCGTCTACCCGCGCGCATTGGATGGGCTATGTAAGTGCCTGTCATTCGATATGCGGGTGCTGGATCCGGCATGGGTCGGTGCGAAGCTGCGCCAGCTGCTCGATTATGCAGAGCCGCAGGGCGACTTCATGGCCCGGATGCCTCGGAGCGAGAAACAGGCGGTCTATCCGTCCTCTGTGGCATATATGGCGCGTGTGCTCATTCACCGCTACGCCATGTTGGGGATCCTCGATGAAGATGGGTTCCCGATGGAAAGCATGGGTGTTATGGCTGAAGAAGCCACATCGCATCCGCGGTTGCGCGCCGTCGGTGCCATGGAGGTGCGCCCAGGGAAACGCTGTAATGAGTGCGGAAACTACTCAGTCATCCGTAAGGATGGCTGCGAGTTCTGCACGGCCTGCGGCGCGATCGGAGCGTGCGGGTAGTTTTTTTCTTGAAAAACCCGGGGGCATTCGCCCCCGGGTCCTTTTCTCTTCTCTACTTACTCTCGAAAGGGCGAAAATCTCATACGCATTTTCGCGAGTAATGATTTACAGCCTGCCAGCAGGCGCCGGCCGCTGCCCGGTACGGCAGCAAAGGAGACGAACATGGGTACATGTTTAATGGAAAAAACAAGGCAACGTTATCTGCGCTGACCTGCAGGTTGGGTCAGTGCGGGACGTGGCGATAACGCGGGCCTATGTCGCGTTGGCAGCGACCTATCATTTTATGCGAATCGGGGATATCCAAATGGATAAGAAAGCTATTGCGTTTGTCCCTTTCGCGATTGACGCAAAGGAGAAGGTTGCCGCGATCAAAGGCAATTATGCTGCGGCAATCAAAAATATTTCCAGGAGCCTGTGGACCAAAAAGGTACCGATCGATTACTCCAGCGCTCTCGGCGTCGATGTCGATGTCGAATATTCGGGGCTCAGAAAATTTCTGGACCCGAGTTTTGTCGGTATACAGTACAGCGTTGGAGATGTATTGGACATCGACGTATGTCTTCAGGCGCTTGCGAACGACGCAGAGAGCTTATTCGCGGATGACAAGGCGGAATATACAGCCGCGGTTATCGGGTTTTTTCGAAGCGCCTCCGCGAGAAAGCATACGGTTGTCTGGTGTTGACGACAGGAGCCTACAATGATAATCCGTGACAAAAACGGGCGTTACCATACGCCGACGGAAGGACTCACTGCGGATGAGTTGGAGGCGGAGGCCGCAGGACTCATCACAAAGCGGTGGCGCCGGGGGAAAACCGTGCAATCGCCGGCGGATACGAAGCACTTCTTCGCGCTCAGGCTAGCGGATAAGAAAAGCGAGGTTTTCGCCTGCCTGTTCCTGGATACAAGACACCGTATCCTGGAATATAACGAGATGTTTCATGGAACCATCAACGAGGCTTCCGTACATCCGAGAGAGATTGTACGGCGGGCGCTGGAATTGAATGCGGCGGTGGTCATCCTAGCGCACAACCACCCGAGCGGGAGCACGGAGCCGTCCCGGGCGGACATTGCGCTTACCACGCGGCTCAAGTCAGCGCTCGATCTCATTGATGTCCGGGTGCTCGACCACATTGTGGTCGGCGCGGGTGAAACACTATCGTTCGCGGAAATACATCTGATATAAGCAGACTCGGGGCCGATGAGGCCCCGAGTATTTCCGAAATCGCGTGAGCCATTTATATGGCGATTGCGGAAATATTGAAAACACATGCGCGGCCGGTCGCAGCGAACCGGTAAATACCTCTAGGAGGTCGAAAGATGAAAGCGGAAGAACTCGCCCAGGCGCTTGAAGACGGTGCGCAGGCGGATATCTGGCATGACGAGACGAAAACCGCCATGCTGCTCGCGGCTGGCATGCTCCGTCGGCAGGCGTGGTATATCGAGCAGATCGCCCGGATGACGGCGGACGGTGAGGTAGCCGAAGACGACGT
>Ga0256829_1003104_pt1 | contig 11773 bp, 9 predicted proteins | sample 131447metaG_FD_185979 | JGI IMG/M metagenome (GOLD analysis project Ga0256829, IMG submission 185979) | Hydrothermal vent microbial communities from Lau Basin, Pacific Ocean - 131-447 | ecosystem: Environmental > Aquatic > Marine > Hydrothermal vents | place: Pacific Ocean: Lau Basin | collected... | reverse complement strand
AAAAAGGCAGACATCGTGATTTTAGACATGCCTGATCTGGAATATATGTCTTACATGCCAACAAACGAAATTGTTAAAGCCGTTTTCAAAAATGGGAGGAAGGTTTTTGAAAATAGAAGTGGTGTATCCTGGTAGAATTAAGAACCCATTCGCTAAAGAGGGGTTCAATGAGTACATGAAACGACTCAATCGCTTTTTTAAATTGAACGTTGTGAATGTTTCATCGTGTCGAACAGACGATCGAAACAAATGTTTGAAAGAAGAATCAAAAAAACTGTTAAAATACATTGGAAGTAGGGATTTCATTTTATTGGACGCCAACGGTAAAGAGTTTAGCACCAAGGAATTTTCCCAGTTCATTGGAAAATATTTAGACAGTGCACGAGATCTAACATTTGTGATAGGTGGAGTGTATGGCGTGTCAGACGAACTAAAAAAGTGCTCTAACTTGATTCTTTCGCTATCACGTATGACTTTTACCCACTCCATGACATTAATGATATTGGCTGAACAACTGTATCGCGTCGCAAAGATTCTTTCAAACCAACCCTACGATCACTGACAAAGAGGAGGCAAATGGAAGGTGGATGTTGATCCGCTGAGTAGTTTTAGCGTTTTATGGGAAATAGTTATTTTGGTGGTTTTGTTATCCCTTTCTGCTTTTTTTTCCGCTTCAGAAACATCCATGTTGAGTATCAGTCGAAAAAGGCTTACAGATGCGATGAACGTAAAATCCGCTGATCTTGCGTCAAATTTAAAAACCTCCAATCGATACCTCACAGTTATTCTCATAATGAACAACGTCGTAAACGTGCTTTTGTCCTCAATTGCAACGGTTTTGGCTTTCCAATTGATGCCTGGAACGTCAAGTTCAAGGTTGATTGGAATTGTCACGGCCGTGGTCACCATCTTGATCGTCATTTTTGGAGAGATCACTCCAAAAATCTACGCTCGTGGAAGTGCCTCGAGATTCTTCAATCTTTCTTTTCCCGTGATAAAGCTACTGGATTTTGCCCTTAGACCCGTCACGTACTTTTTTACAAGGTTTTCAACACTCTTGATACGTATTTTTGTCAGCAAGGATAAAGTGGAACCTTTCATTTCACAAGATGAGATTCTTTTTGCCATTGATGTCGGAAAACGTCAAGGGGTGATAGAAGAACAAGAAAGTGCGCTCGTTCGAGGTGCTTTAGCTCTTAAAGATACTTATGTCAGAGAAATAATGATCCCACGTGTAGAAATTATCGGAATCCAGTCGGGGAAAACTTTGAGTGAAGCAATAAAAGTTTTTGACGAATCAAAACTTTCAAGACTACCAGTTTATGAGGAAAACATAGACCAAATCGTGGGCATCTGTTATGCTAAAGATGTGCTTTCACTTTTGAATTCCAAGGGAACCGCCTTTAACGTGATAAAAGTTGAAAAAGTGGCAAAAAGTCCATATTTCGTTCCCGAAACCAAGAAAATCGACGATCTTCTCCAAGAGATGCGGCATCTTAAGGTACACATTGCCATAGTGGTAGACGAATATGGAGGTACTGCTGGACTCGTAACTCTTGAAGACGTGCTTGAAGAAATAACGGGAGAAATCTTTGATGAATTCGACATCGAAGAGAGAGAAAATTCAATAATCAAAAAAGACAGGAATACGTACATCTTAAGTGCATTAACTCCGTTGAACGACATAGAACGGGAATTGGGAATAAAATTTCCTGAGAGCGAATTTGAGACGATAGGTGGCTATCTCTTAAAAATTTTTGAGCGAGTTCCGCGACCAGGAGAAACGATGGATACCGACCAGATAACTGTCAAAGTCTTAGAATCAAACAAGAAACAGATAATAAAAGTCGAATTGAAGCTGAAAAGGGGGAAAAGAGAAATTGGAGATAAACAAGTTGATAGAAAAAGCTAAGATGGCAAGAGAAAATGCGTACGTCCCATATTCTAATTTCAAAGTGGGAGCCGTTTTGGAAACGGAATCCGGAAAAATATTCACAGGTGCAAACGTTGAAAATTCTTCATTTGGCTTGAGCATGTGTGCAGAGAGAGTTGCGATTTTTAAAGCGGTTAGTGAAGGAGAAACTAAATTTAAAAGGATGATCATCATTGCCGATACGAAAGATGTGGTTTCACCGTGCGGAGCCTGTAGACAAGTCATGTCAGAATTTGGCAATTTTGAAGTGATACTCTCCAACATGAAAGGCAAAATGAAAGTCACAAACGTTGAGTCGCTTCTTCCAATGGCATTTAACTTGAAAAAGGATCGTGGATGAACACGAAAACGATCTCAGTATTTATCGCTTCTTCGTAAAAAAGCAAATTAAACAGAGAATTAGAGGAGATGATTTTCAATGAAGAAAAAAATTCAAATGATCTTTATTTTATTCGTTTTCACCTTAGCTGTGGGAAGTTTGGCAACGACTTCTCTCGTTGTATATTCGAATTTTGCTCTGATTCAATCAAACGTTCTTCAAAGGTCAGGAAAGCTCTTTGTGATTCCAACGACAAATGATGCTGTAGAGAATTCTCTTACCATTTCTGAGCCCTTGAATTGGTATGAATTTCACCGTGCAGAAAAATATTCACTTGATGAAATACTGAAAAATTACATGGGAAAAGTACTGCTATTCAGCTTTCAAAACGGTGCTGTAAAAAAAGTTACGGTGATCTCGTACTCTCCCGTCATTTTAAAGGATGTACAAACTGGCCAGGTGTATTTCTCACCATCAGGAGAATACATCTTCCCTTCCATTCCTTCAATAGATTCCAAAAACTATTTCGTGGTTTCTCCAAATGTCGGAAAAACAAAACTTTTCGATTCCACCAAAACAAACGTTAAGAAGATTTCATACAGTTATCTGTCATCAAACATAGGTTGGAAAGCCGTTTATACGCTTGATGTTGATTCGTCCCAGATGAATGGAAATGTTAATCTCTGGAACAGAACGGACACAACCTTCAAGGATTTTCACCTTTCGATCGTAGCTGGCAAACCCAACGTAACGTTACAAAGAAAAGAAAATTTTGGAAAAGCAATTGTCCTCAGCGCGGCTCCCAGTGCTTTTTCTCCCCCAAATCAATCTCAAAACCTTGAAGGATACAAAGTGTACGATTTTGGAAATGTTGGCTCTTTGAACGCCAACTCTTCTATTTTTATTTCACTTTTCTCAAAAAAAGTGAAACTCGAAAAAATCAACGTGGCTTACCAACCTTCAAGAAAATTTGAACCCGTCACTCTTGTCGCGGAAATACAACATGATTTTCCCATACCACAAGGTCTTATGAGCTTATATACAAAATCTCAAAACGTGGAATATTTTTTGGGACAAGTAAATATCCCCAACAGTCCGGCTTCAGCGCTTCTGAACGTCCCCTACGGAAAAAATTTTGACGTTGAGGCGAAAAATGTGGAAAAACAGAGAAGCATGATATCAAAAGATGTTTACCTTTACACTTACGAAGTTTCCCTGCGCAATTCATCAAATAAAACACAAGGTGTTTGGGTTTACGAGTACGTTCCAACTGGTTCGATCGTAACTCCCGGAAAAAATGTCCAAGTTGAACGTGTTTCCTCAAATGAGGTTCACTTTTTCATCAAAGTTAAAGCTCATTCAAAGGGAGATTTTATTTATCGTGTACAGACAAGTTATTGAGTATTTGAAGACGATCAGAAAATTCATGGTGAGCCGTCAAAGGGCGGCTCACATTCAAAGGATGGAAGAAGATGCATGGGAGTTTTCTAAACTTCATAAAGTTGCATACGAGAAGTTGCAATTGGCAATATGTGCTCACGACCTCTTCCGAGACATTGAACCGGAGAAACTCATAAAAATATCCAGAATTTGGGGGTTGAAAATCACAAAATTGGAAAAATTTGCACCTGTGCTTCTTCACGGTAAAGTGGCAAGCGAGTATTTGAGAAATCGTTTTAATTTGAAAGATATAGAAATATTGGATGCCGTGGCGTATCACACATCTGGAATTCCAACTGATTCTCCAATAGTCAGATCTCTCGTGATCTTAGACACGTTGGAACATGGAAGAACTTTTAAAGGTGCAGATGAACTGCGAGCAATTGCAAAACGTTCTTTGAACAAAGGATATGTAGAGGTGATAAAAAATAAGATCGAATACGCCTTGAACGAAGGACTTCTCGTTCTTCCAAAAACAGTGGAAACGTGGAATTTTTTGAGAGGGGTAAGATAAGTGAGACATGTGACAATACTGATGTCGTTTTTTTCGATCGCTTTGGCAGCTTTGGCGATATCCATGGCGTTTTACCCATTTCTGGAGATAGGTTTCAACAGTTTGACAAATCAATATCCAAATTCGAAAGCCTATATTCTTTCCGTTATGGTGAATCACACTGGAAATCCGGAGAATTTTTATATCGTCGGTATAGATTTCACAACAAACAACGCTGTGATCGTGGATGTTCCGGGAGCGTTGAACGTGAATGGAACCTCTTTGAGCGCTATTTACACAAAAAAAGGAGTAAATGGCGTAAAAAAGCTGCTGTCTCGTGTGATAGGATTGAGATTTACTGATCATTTCATATTCACCTCTTCGAAAGCCGAGGAGTTTGAGAGAAAGATACGGTTCAATCTTCCGTTGAATAAAGAAGAAGTTCATAAAATAGAATATTTTACAACCTCCGAAAATAAAAACGCCCTTCAGATCGAGAGAATATTAGAAGGACTCAGAAGTCATGATCTGCTTCGAGCTCTAAGCTTTTACCCGTTGTTTCTCAAAAGCTTTAAGAGTACGATCAACATTCCAAAATTCCTCAGAATTGCAAATTTTTTCGAAAGTGAGCCACAAGTGTCCATTATACCCTATCCCGCGATAAACTCAAACGGCACACTAAAAACCAACAAAAGCGATCTTAAAAATCTATCCATAGAACTGGAAAACTGCATTCTCATCCAAAAGCGCTCCTCCATCAAAGTGGTTTTTGTCAACAATTCTCCGCTTTCAAGTCGAGCATTTTCCTACGAAGTTTGGAATAGATGGTCAAAAAAAGCTTACGATTTTAGGACTGTTCCGTTAGTGTGTGCTCACATTCCTTTTTACGATAAGAATTTGGTCTTGGAAATAGGTAACGACATGTGGAAAATAAATGAAATAAAAAAAGCTCTTAAAGCGGAGTACCCGCACCGAAAATTCACTTTTTTGTCTTTAAATGATAAAAAAAATCGGCAACTCTATTACAAAATCGAACAGAGAGCCGCGACAAACAGGTATTACAACATAGGAGATACCGACTTTATAGTTCTCGTTGGAAAATAACATCAAGTGGCCATTAAATTCCGTATATCTCAGAGAATTTTTCAGTTATATAATCCATAAAATACTTGTGAGTTAGTGGTTGTCCTGTAACTTTCATTACCAAATCTTTCGGATCGTATAAAGCCCCATGTCTGTGTATCTTTTCTCTTTGCCATTCTCTGAAAGTCTTCAAATCACCTGAAGACACCAACGCTTCAAGGTTTGGAATCTCTTTTTTGGCAGTTGCAAAGAATTGGGCCGCGTAAATATTTCCAAGCATATAAGATGGAAAATATCCCATTTGCCCTCCTGACCAATGTACGTCTTGAAGCACACCTTCTGCATCGTTAGACGGTTCAATTCCCAAATATTCTTTGACCTTTAAATTCCACAGTTCAGGCAGATCTGCGACCTTTACACGATCGTTTATGAGAGCTTCTTCGACCTCAAAACGGATCACGATGTGCAAGTTGTACGTAACTTCGTCCGCTTCTATCCTTATCAATGAAGGTTTAACAACGTTTATAGCTTTATAAAAATCTTCCACGGAAACGTCTTTGTATTGTGGAAAGATTTTTACAAGGGTGGGATAGAAAAAATTCCAAAACGCTCGGGATCTTCCTATCATGTTTTCCCACGTTCTCGATTGCGATTCATGAATTCCCATGGACGCTCCCATTCCAACCATCGTTCCTTGATACTCTTCCGCTATTCCCTGCTCATAGAGTGCGTGCCCACCTTCGTGCATAGTTCCAAAAAAGGACGGCCTTAGATCCCTTGGATCGTATTTTGTGGTTATACGCACATCCCCCGGACCTATTCCTATGGTGAAAGGGTGCGCGGTTTCGTCCAATCTGCCACCTTCAAAATCGTATGTCATGACTTTTAAAACCTCCACAGAAAGCTTTTCCTGTAAAGATTTATCGAAGTTGCCATTCAAAATTCTATCATCCGGTGCCTTTGCTTTGTATATTTTCTGTATGAACGGCACAAGGTCTTTTTTCAGTCCATCTATGACATTTTTAACGTCTTTGGTCGTTGTGGACGGTTCGTATTCATCGAGCAAAGCATCGTATCTGTTCTCTTCGTATCCGTATAATTCAGCAAACTCTTTGAGATACTCAACTATTTCTTCAAGAATTGGTTGAAACTTTGCAAAATTCGATTCTCTACGCGCTTCTTGCCAAATGCTTTCACCCTTCGAGCATAAAATCGAAAATTTTTCAATCTTATCAGCGGGAATGGATTTTTGCCTTCGATAATACTTGGTCATTAGATCCACATTTCTTCTGTCAACTTCGTTAAGAGAATCGTGAACCTTCGGCCTGTTAAAATATTCCACAAATTCTGCAGCTTTCGGCGATGTTGCCATTTCAAATGCCATCCTTGACAGTTTTCCCACAACTTCTGCCCTATTTTTGACTCCCTTTGGCGGAATCTTGGTTCTCATGTCCCAAGCAATAAGAGACATGGCACTACGCAGTTTCGATATCTCTCTTGCGTAGTCGTAAAATTCTTTCATCTCCATGAGCACTTCTACCCCCTTACTAAATGTTTGGATATTCGGTTGTGTGTCTTGATCAAATCTTCAATATCCTTAACCAACAAATTCCCATTTTCAACGATCACGTTACCGTTGACCATGTTAAAATCCACTTGCTTCGCATCACACATAACGATCGCACTCAACGGATCATCCAGTCCACCGGCAAATTCTATTTTGTTGAGATCAAACATTATGAGGTCGGCGGCATTTCCAACGTTCAGCGCACCTATGTAATCATCCATTCTAAGTACTCTGGCACCACCAATTGTGGCAAATTCCAAAACTTTTCTCGGTGTGATTGCCGATGCCCCATATCTCACTCTTTGAAGGAGCAGAGCATTTCTAATTTCCAAAACCATATTCGATGTATCATTAGAAGCACTTCCATCCACGCCAAGGGAAACTCTGAGTTCTTTCATTTTCACTATCGGTGCTATGCCAGAACCAAGTCGCATGTTTGAAGATGGACAGTGGGAAACTCCAACGTCATTTTTACGAAGCTTTTCAATGTCCTCATCGTCGATATGTACAAGATGTGCAAACCAAACCCGTGGATTCAACCAACCTATTTTCTCCATGTAATCAACCGGCTTTAATCCAAACTTCTCAAGGCAAAATCTCTCTTCGTCTTTAGTTTCTGCCAAATGAGTGTGTAATAACACACCTAATTTTTCAGCCATCCTGAGGGTTTCCTTCATAAGCTTTTCCGTCACAGAAAACGGTGAACAAGGGGCAAGTGCAACCCTTGTCATCGCGTATTTTTTTCTATCGTGATATTTGTGAACAACTCGCTCATACTCTGAAAGTATCTCGTCTTCATCTTGAACAACTGAATCTGGTGGAAGGCCGCCATCCTTTTTTGACATGGACATCGCGCCTCTCGTGGGATGAAACCTAAGCCCAACGTGAGATACGCCTTCTACTTCCTCATCAAAAAGTGAATTCTTACCCTCAGGATACAGATAAAGCATGTCACTCGTTGTCGTTACCCCACTCAGGGCCATCTCGGCAGAAGCTACAGCTGCACTGACATAAGCGGCCTCGTCATCCAAATTTTTCCACATTTCATAGAGATTCACAAGCCAATCAAACAGTTTTGCATTCTGGACGTCTTTCACGTTTCTTGTAAGAGATTGGTACAGATGATGATGCGTGTTGACAAAGCCTGGAAGCATGATTTTGCCAGAACAATCTATCACTCTATCAAAAGAACCTTCGGGTTCTTTTGATCCAACGTAAGTTATCCGTTCATCCTCCACGGCAAGGCAAGCATCTTCAAGTTCACCAAATTCACCAAAAGTTGCAAGATGAGAAATGTTTTTGAAAAGGTATTTCACGCTATACCTTCCTTCTTTCTGTATTCAAGAATGAGATCATCCGTTTCCTGAACGATCTTCTGTTGAGACACCCAATATTCATCCTTAAGCTGTGAGTTGAGCTCTTCAACAGTCTTACCTTGTTGTTCAACCCATGTGTAATATTTAAGGTTGTGCCACCTCCTTCTGTTTTCGAGTGTTCCCTCGAAAAACCAATCTGTCTTTACTCCCATAAATATGGATTCGTACCTTGCCTTTGCTTCTGCTTTATCCATCTTACCAAACTTCTTATCCAGATCTGACATAACGGAGCGATATCGTTCCACCGTGTCCGTTGCGATTGTAACGATGTTGTCGTTTGGACCAAAGCCATACACTTTGGCAATTTTTATAGCTCCAAGCACGTTGGCAACACCAGAAATTCCAAAAATAGTTGCGATTTCCTCCACGGTTTTCTCAGGTATAAACTCCTTGAGGAACTCTTTCCCCACTTCATCGGTTAAAAGTTGCAATCCTTTTTTTGATTCCATGTCATCGACCGCGACAACCGCATCACTGTTCGTAACATGATGTATCCACGTGACATGTTTATCTCCTATTCCTTGAATGTCATGTCCACCATATCCGTTCATAGAAATCGTCGGACATTGGATCGGTTCCAAAGTCACAACTTTGGTATCAGGAAAAACTTGCTTAACCCTGTCACCACATGCTATCGTTCCAGCAGAACCCACTCCGGACACTATCGCGGCAATTTTACCATTACCTATTTCTTCCTCTTTGATCATTTCCAACATCGTGTTTCCCGTAACATAATAATGGAAGCGATAATTTCCAAATTCACTGAATTGATTTAAAATACGCACTTTTTCCGGATCTTTGCTTTTCAATTCTTTGGCCTTGTCATATATCTCTTTTACGTTTGACTCACAGCCTGGAGTCGCGATAACGCGGGCACCGTACGATCTAATTATGTCGAATCTCTCCTGACTCATTTCCTCAGGTAAGATCACAACGGTATCGAATTTCATCCGGCATCCGACCCATGCACCACCGATCCCATAATTCCCCGTCGATGGCCATATAAGCGTATGGTAAGAAGGATCCACTTCATTTCTGATGACTTTTTCTGCAAGAATTGAGTAAGTTGCACCAACTTTGTGACTGCCCGTTGGGAAATCTCTTCCATACATGACTATTATGTTCGCATCCACTCCGGTCAGGGCTTTTGGTAGGACAATATATTTTACCTTGTTGTCTATTCCACGCCATGTGATGTTGAAAAAGTTTATCGGATCCAATGGATCCTCCTTGAACTTTTCCAATGCCAGTTTCCTTATTTTGGGATCGATTTTGTCAGGATGCAACATTTCTTCAAATGTTGGTCCAATAACTTTCTTAGAACTCATCTCATTTTACCTCCTCTATAAGATTCATGATGTATTCTTGATTTGCCGGAATACGTTTAACCCTTTTTCCTATGGCATTTGAAATTGCGTTGGCAATCGCTGCGGGTGTTGGCATAAGAGAGGGTTCGCCTATTCCTTTTGCCCCAAACGGTCCGTGAGAATAATTATCCTCCACGAAATCTATAACAAGTTTTTTGGGTATATCATTCACAGTGGGAATTATATAAGTGTTGAAATTGTCTGTCACGATTTTTCCATCAACTGTCTTAAGATCCTCAAAAATTCCATATCCCATTCCTTGAACAAATCCACCTTGAACTTGCCCCTCTAAGCCTACCGGGTTGAGTTTTTTGCCCACATCGTGGGAGGTGTAGCCTTCCAAGACCTGAACCCTACCCGTTAGCATATCAACCTCAACGAGAACGATCTGCGTCGCATAGGCATACGTTACATAGGCTTCTCCCAAACCAGTTTCTGGATCCCAATGGAGCTTTGGTGAAACAAACCATCCTCTCTCAACCATTTTAACATTGGCATCGTAACATTCCTGCGCAATTTTATCAAAACACTCTTCTCTTCCATCTGATACTTTGAAAACCCCGTTTTCAACTGTTATGTCTTCAAATGGAATTTTTCTCGTTTTTGAAAAATGTTCAATCATCCTTCTCTTTATGTTTTCACATGCGTTTTTCACGGCATTGCCACCAAAAACCGTTGCCCTGGATGCCACTGTAGGGCCACTGTCTTGAACATAAGATGTATCCGGATTATCGACACGAATCATTTCCATTTTTTGTCCAATTGATTCCGAAGCGATCATCGATATAACTGTCTTGGCACCCTGTCCCATTTCGGTGTTCCCAAAGTGTACGTTGATCGAACCATCCCGGTGCACTTGAACAAGTGCCCCAGCGGCATCAAGGTGCTGTCCAGCCGCTCCAAGAGAAACACCATATATTATGTGAGAAACACCAACTCCACGTTTTCTGAATTTGTTTTTCCCGTTAAATTCTCTAACTTGCTCTTTCAAACTATTGTAATCTGAAATTTTAACGGCGTGCTCTATGGTCTTAACGGCACCTACCGATTCTGTCAAGACTTGATCTGTAGAGGTTCGACTTCCCACCTTCAAAGCGTTTTTTAGACGAATGTCAATTGGATCCATTCTTAACTTTTTTGCAGCCTCACTCATCATGGACTCAATCGCGAACAACACCTGCGGGCTTCCAAACCCTCTGAAAGCGCCACATGGTACTTTATTTGTGTAAACTCCATCTATGTCAACTTTGACATTTGGAACGTCGTAAGCACCGGCTGCGTGAACAAGGCTCCTGTACATGACAATCGGTGAAAGCGTTGCATAAGCTCCCATATCCATGTGAGCCGTGATCTCAACGGCTTTCAATTTTCCATTTTTATCGAAACCAATTTTATAGTGAGACTTAATGGGATGCCGCTTACTCGTTACTTGTATATCGACTTCCCTTGAATATACGAGCAATACAGGTTTTCTGGTATGATACGCCAAAAGGGCACATTGAGAAGCAACGTAAGACGGAACGTCTTCTTTTCCACCAAAAGCTCCTCCAGTTTCGGCTTGGATAACTCGCACTTTATTCATGGGAATTCCCAAAACTTTCGGTACAGCTGATTGCACGTAATAAGGACATTGCATAGAACCATATATGGTTATACCGTAATTGTTATCAAAGGTTGTGAGCACTCCCTGTGGCTCAAGATAAGCTTGTTCTTGATAATGGGCATAAAAATCATCTTCAAATATCACGTCGGAATCGACAAAGCCAGCTTGAACATCTCCTTTTCTTATTCTTTTTGCAGTCAAAATATTTCCACCTTGGTGCACCATGTTTTCATTCTTCAAAGCATCTTCAATTGTGAGAACAGGTGTAAGTTTCTCATATTCAACTTCAACCAACTCTGTTGCATTTTTAGCAATTTTAAGAGTGTCGGCTGCGACCAAGGCAACAACATCTCCACGGTACCTCACTTCTTCTCCCTCTGGAACCAAGCAAGGCATATCCGCAACAACTTCACCCAACTGATTTTCACCGGGAATATCCCTATAGGTCAAAACAGCTCTAACACCACGTAAAGCCTTTGCCTTCGAAACATCTATTTTTTTCACACGGGCTCTCGCGTGCTTTGATAAAACCAACGCACCGTACAACATTCCCTTCATCTCAAAATCAGCAACGAATTTTGCCTGACCGTGA
>Ga0256829_1003103_pt1 | contig 11775 bp, 14 predicted proteins | sample 131447metaG_FD_185979 | JGI IMG/M metagenome (GOLD analysis project Ga0256829, IMG submission 185979) | Hydrothermal vent microbial communities from Lau Basin, Pacific Ocean - 131-447 | ecosystem: Environmental > Aquatic > Marine > Hydrothermal vents | place: Pacific Ocean: Lau Basin | collected... | reverse complement strand
CCTCCTCCCCCAACCTCTCCCGAATCATCGACGCGCTCCTCGACCCCACCGTCACACCCACCGATCTCTGCTCCATCTTCAACCTCACCCTCTCAGAAATCGCCGACATCCTCGAGTCCGACCCCTACCACCGCGCCCTCGAGAACCTCAAACGCATCGACCGCGCCCGATCCGCCCTCATCGACTCCCACTCCGAGTCCAGCGCCAAGTCTGCCCTCCTCAAACTCACCACCGACAACCCACTCACCCCAACCGAGCGAGAAACCGCGCGCAAAGCCGCTTCTACCCTCCTCCGTCCCCACACCGACCAAAGACGGAAAGACCCCCGGAGCACCAACGCCCCGGGGGTCATCAAGTCACCGAATCAAGCCACATCAGACATCGGCCGGCCCGAAATCCAAGCCGAGATCTCCGAAGGACTGCAAGGCACGCGCCCACACTGGATCGAGTCCACACAGAACGCCATCCCCACCCGGCACGTCACCTCGCCGTCCCCGATCGCGCCGTTCGTCACCCGACCGATCACCCAGCGGCTCTCATCCTCCGACGAGAAATCAACCACCAAGCTCGTCCCAGGCAACAACAACGCCGGAGTTCGCAACCCAACACCGCCGCGCGAAATATCGATCAACTCCGCGCGCATCCTCGACACATGCTTGCCCTGCAGCGCGATCACCCACACATACCGCTCACAAGCCGTCCGCACACTCTGCCGACGATCGCCGCTCTCACCAACCCTGGGCTTCTCGCGCCGATCGACAACCTCGCCCGACCAGTTCTCCGCGCCGAACAACCCGTCCTTGCTGATCGCGCGGAACTCCTCAACCGACAGGATCGCCCCACGCGCCGCAACCTTCGAACCGTCCGAAGAATACAGCGCCCCGGGCAACGCCCGACCCACCATCGCCGAAACCGGGATGTGGATCCACCCGTCATCCCCGACCGGCGCATCGTCCCCGTCCGGGTCCGACTCATCGATCCCGGAACCACCCGGACCGGAGCTCCCGATCCCGGACCTCCGGCGCAACTGCTCCTGCTGCATCGCGTTCGTGAACTGAGTCAACGCATTGATCAGCGCCCGATCCGTCGGATCCGCGGCCATCCCGATCTGCGACTCATCCGTCTCCGACGAAACCCGCGTCACCGAGAATCGCCCGTTCACCGTGCGCCCGAACGCGCTGAACGACACCGACACAGCCTCACCCACGCTCGGCGGATCATTCATTTCAACCCGGATCCCCGAAGCGCTCACGTCCATGATCTGACAATCCGACGACCCACCGACCCGCGCCGTGATCCCGGAGCAGACCGTGTTCACCCGGTACGACATCCGCTGATTCGCCGACTGCGCATCACCCACCCCGCGCACCGTCATCCGATCGCCGTCGATCGATTCCACGGCGCACGGGATCGTCATGAAGCGCCCGTCCGAGGGATCCGTGTATCGGACCTCGCACGGAGCCCCGGCTTCGAACATCGCGCGAGCACCGTCATCGACGATGATCACCGCAAACCCGTCCGCGCAGGACTCTACGAATGCATCAATCGGGTCGCGTTCCGCGCCGTCGTCGGCGCGTGAGATCGAGACCGTCCCCATCGGGATAATCATCTCGACCTCCGCTCTGCATGATTGTTGGTTCCATGGTGTGTGTTCCTTTCTCGGGAATCCGGATCCAACATCCAATCCGAACGACCGGGGTTGCCAGTCACACACGCCGGGGATCCGGCACATCAGCGGATCGGGGGTGGTGTTGTGTCGGTTGGGTACGTGGGGGAAGGGGCGGTGTGGGTAGAACTCCCGGGGTTTGGGGTCAAAAAACCGGGGGAAAATGGGAAGAAATCGGGGTCATGGGCGAGCGTAATTTCTTACTATCGGGAGAGAGAGACTTCCCACCGAGTCTGGGCGCGAGTCCGGGCTGAGAGAGAAAGAAAGAGAAAGACATGCGTATTGAATCGACCGTTTTCGCGGCCTTGGCGATCGCTGACGTTGCTGTTCCTGCGTCCGCTGATGTTGTCGTGTCCACGCTGGGCAACAGCAGCTCAGGCGGCAACCACATCGGCAACTCCACCTGGGGCGCCGAGTTCATCACCGGCGACACGGCTCAGGACCTTGCCAACGCCCAGGCCGTCATCGAGGGTGCCAGTTCACAGGTCAATGCGTACCTCTACAGCGATGCTGCGGGTCTCCCCGACATCGAACTCTTCGCGTTCGATTCCGTCGCCACGAGTTCTGGTACCCCACAGACCGTGACCTTCAATGCCTCGTCCCTTTTCACCCTCGAGGCGAACACAACCTACCACCTTGTGATCAACACCACCGGCAGTTCCACCGTGTTTTGGAGGAACTCGGGCTCACACAGCTCGCCCGAGGGCACCGGCTCAACCGTGGCGGGGCAAGAGATCTTCGGCGGCGGTTCATGGAGCCATTTCTTCTCGACCGGCTCCGCCCTCTACGCGATCAACACGGTTCCTGCGCCGGGTGGCGCGGCGGTGCTCGCGTTTGCGGGTGTGGTTGCGGCGCGTCGTCGGCGTTGAGTGTGGTGCTTCGTTCCGAGCGTGCGATCTGAGAGAAGCGATCTGAGCGCGATACAGAAAGAGAGAGAATCATGATGAAGAAGACAACGATCGTCGCGGCGCTGGTGTGTGCCGCAGCCGCCCTGCCCGCATCTGCAGATGTCGTGGTTTCCACGCTCGGTGGGGTGACCAATGGTGCGAGAGATATCGGTGAGAATCCATGGGGGGCGGAGTTCATCACCGGCGGCGTCGCCCAGCAGCTCACTAGTGCGCAGGCCATGTTCAACAACGGGCACAGCGAGATCGTGGTCAACGCGTTCCTCTACAGCGACGATGGGGGGCTGCCGGGTGTCGAGCTCTTCGCGTTCGATTCCTCGGTCTCGAACGGAGCAGGCGGTCTTGAGGTCGTGACATTCGATGCTTCGTCGGCCTTTTTGCTCGAGGCCAACACGACCTACCACCTGGTTCTGAGTGCCTCCGAAACGTTCCACTGGTTTAACACGAGAGTCCCGAACACGATCGGGTCGGGGACGGCCGCGGCTGGTTTGGAGGATAACTTCCGTGACGGATTGTGGCGGAATCTGGGAGTCTCATTTGGGGATCATTTCATGTACGCGATTCATGCGACGGACCTGGTCCCCACCCCCGGGACCGCCGTGGTCCTCGGGCTGGGAGGGCTCGTCGCCACCCGTCGTCGGCGTTGAGTGTGGTGTGGTGCTTTGAGAGCGCCATCTGAGAGAAGCTATCTGACTGAGCGCGATACAGAAAGAGAGAGAATCATGATGAAGAAGACAACGATCGTCGCGGCGCTGGTGTGTGCCGCAGCCGCCCTGCCCGCATCTGCTGATGTCGTGGTTTCCACGCTCGGTGGGGTGACCAATGGTGCGGTCAACCTCAGAGATAACCCATGGGGTGCGGAGTTCATCACCGGCGGCGTCGCCCAGCAGCTCACCAGTGCGCAAGCCATGTTCAACAACGGGCACAGCGAGATCGTGGTCAACGCGTACCTCTACAGCGACGATGGTGGGCTTCCGGGTGTCGAGCTCTTCGCGTTCGACTCGTCGGTTTCGAACGGAGGCGGAGGTGCTGAGGTCATGACCTTCGACGCGTCATCGTTCTTCACGCTCGAGGCCAACACGACCTACCACCTCGTCCTGGGTGCGTCCGAATCGATCTACTGGTTTGACACGAGTGTGCCGAACGCGACCGGTTCGGGGACGGCCGTGCCAAGTATCGAGGAGTACGCCCATAACGCGTTCTGGCGGAATCTTGGTTCCGATCAGGATCACCTCATGTACGCGATCAACGCGTCGGACCTGGTCCCCACCCCCGGGACCGCCGTGGTCCTTGGTCTTGGAGGGCTTGTCGCTACCCGTCGTCGGCGTTGAGTATGGTGTTGTGATATTGGGTTGATTGATGACAGGCCGCGGGATGTCCCGCGGCTTGTTCTTTGATCCGGAGGGTTTCGGTGGGGGTGGGGTCGGGGCGCACACGATCCCCTCGCTTCCAGTGTTGGAGGCGTGGTGGCTCTTTGGGCTCGGTTGAGATCGTGTTCGGACCCGCCTGGTTGTGGCCGGAGCGAGCGCTCCCGGCTTGGATCAGGCACCCACCCGGCGTTGGGTTGACGTCGGTCGATCCGTCCCCGGCGCGTCGGATTGGGACGCGCCCGGGATTGGTGGATTGTATTCCTCCCTCGGATTATCACCAAGGGGGATCTCCTAAGTTCCTGGGGTTCGGTTGGTTCGTGGGCTCCTGAGCCCACGGATTCGGGGGTATCTGGTAGTCTGGGGCATGCACACCCGGCTTCCCCGATCCTCGAGGGCTCGCAGATCCGGCGCGGTCTCCGTGTGGCTCGTGGTGTTCGTGGTGGGGTACATGGTGGGGGGGACGGTGTTGGCGCTGCGTCAGGGGAACACGGAGTTCCTGATGTACGGGTTCGCGATGGTGGTGAATATCGTGCTCGTCCTGCTGGTGCACGCGCGGGTGCGGTTGACGGCGACGGTGCTCTGGTTGCTCGCGCTGTGGGGGTGCCTGCACATGATGGGGGGGACGGTCCCGATCGATCCGGAGTACGTGATCGGGGACGGGGATCCGGTGCTGTACTCGATGCGGCTGCGCCCGAACCTTCCGCGCTATGACCAGATCACGCACGCGTTCGGGTTCTTCAGCGCGACGGTGCTGTGCTGGGAATCAATGCGTGTGTTGGTGGGGGCGCGGTCGAGGGTCGCGCTGTCGGTGTGCGCGGCGATCATGGGGATGGGGCTCGGGGCGATGAACGAGGTGATCGAGTTCGGCGCGACGCGCGTGACGGAGACGAACGTGGGGGGGTATGTGAACACGGGGTGGGACCTGGTGAGCAACATGGTCGGCGCGGTGATCGGTGGGGGGTGGTGTCTGGTGCGACGGGTTTCGAGGGTGCCCGGTGGGGGAGGGGACTTTTCCTGAATCGGCGCGACGTGTTGGTGGGGGATGGGGTTGTGGTGCGGTGTGGGGAGGGGGGTTAGGTTTTGAACTTGTAGTCGTGGCCGCGTTTGGATTTGATGTTGCGTTCGGCCTGCGCGGCTTCGTCTCGGGTGGCGCAGGGGAGTGTGCGGTATTCGATGTCGTTGAGGTGCTCGAGGACATAGTCGCGCTTGGCTGTGTTGTTGCGGGTTCCTGCGCCGAGTGGTTTGGGGAGGAGGGAGGACATGCGGAGTGCGCAGCGCGATCCGATCCCGAAGAGGACGGGTTCTTTGGTGGAGATGTGTCGGAGGTCGTAGACGCCCGGGCCGATGGGTGCGTGGAGGAGTTCGCCCTTGCGTGGGTCGGGGAAGGGGCGGAGGGCGGTCCATCGGTGTGCGGTCATGTGCGATGGTACGGGAGGGGGTCCTGCGGCTGCTCTTTGGAGAGTAGGAGAGTGTGAGGTGGCTGGTGCTGATAAAGTTTCGCCAGATCAGGTTGGGCGATCACTAAATACGATGGCGCTGAATTTTTAAGCCATCGCCTACTTCGACCGAAACCGATTCCTTGCCGATTTCAACGCACAAGGGTTGCATTCCAAAAGATACGCCACTAGAAATTACTCTTGACCATCCAGGAGATAACAGTTTGCCGAGCGTTTGCGACCATTCGTAAACATACTCTGGGCCATGCTTAATCCCTGTAAACTTATACTCCATGTTCGGCATAAGCGCCATTCGCGAGGATACCATTGCTGCACCCGAAGTCTTGACTGGATCTCCCTTGGGGCGAGATTGATTCACAATCATACATGTCAGTATTACGGCTGGGCAGTACTTAAAAAAATCTTTGTTTCCTTGATTCCTCATTCGGTATTTGATGTTGTTTGCTACTTTGTTGAGTCTTTGGGAGACGTTGTCATCCAAATCGGGCTGTGAAACTTTGCCAAATTCGCCCATGCTCTCGATGGATTGTGTCACGTCAATCGCAACAACCCCGCCCCCGTAAGTTGCAAATTTTTGGATTGCAGAATTGATGTGTGTAACCGCTCGATTTCGTGTAGACTTGTGTTCCACGGGGATTCCGTTAAGCCTAGTTTTGTTTAGTGCGACGTTAAATACTAGTGGCCGAAGTTTGATGCTGGTTCCGCTTGTTTGTAAAAATATATCACAATCTCGACTCCCGAGGCGCTGCTCTGGTAGTACCTTGAATCCTGCGTCTATGCAGCATTTTGCAAATAGGAGTGGGTATAGGTGGCTCTGTGACTGGATGCTGCCGCCTTTGAACAGATCAGGAAGAGTTCGGATTGCTTTTAGTACAAATATCTCGGGTAGACTTCTCCACTCGATCTGATGTAAATACATGGAAAGATTGGCAAGAATGATCTGGTGATCGGCACCGGGCGACTCTGCAGTGGCTTGAAGAAAATTGTCTATCTCGTCCTTTGCCAGGTTGGCCTTGCCGTAGTGTTCATAGATATCAACTAAGAGTGGCCTAAGAGACTGTGCTATTGCTGGCGAATCCATGATCTATTGTACTCCCAGCGAATACGTGTTTGCTGTGCGATGCAGGGGAGGGGTCCCTTACAACCCCTCTGGGGGCGGGGGTTCGGATCAGTCTTCCACGACGGCGATGCGTTGGTCCCAGCGTGAGTGTTGGCCGGTGGGGCATGGGCGTTTGCCTTCGAAGTGGGTGTCGGTGATGACGATGAGGCCGCTGATGGCGTTGAGGATGATGCGTCTCCAATCGGGGAGGCGACCGGAGGCGCTTGAGCCGTCGATCTGGTAGACGAGCATGCCGTATTGGTTGTCGTGGATGCCCAGCACGTGGGGCTCGGCGATGCGCATGTGGTCTTCGTAGACAAACATGATGACCCGCTTTTCCTGGATCGCTTGCGCGACGACGTCTTCCATCGGCAACCCCGGCTTGGCTCCAAGGAACTCGTGCGTGCTCGGGCTCGTGCGTCTGTGGTTCGTCGGCGGATGTATCATGCGGGGGGCACGCACAGCATGAACGTTGCGACATCTAGCGTTTAGGTTAGATTATTCCTTTGTTCGATACAACTCAAAAATTGAGCCATCTCCGAGGTGGCGGTGTCGATGTGGTTGATGCGCGATTTGCGGTGCTGGAGGCATCTTCGGGTCGGTGTCGATCGGGTGTGCCCGGGGGGCTTTGTGTGCGATGCAGGGGATGGGTCCCCTGCAACCCCTCTTGTGTGGGTTGGAGCGTTGGTGGTTGAGCATGGCCCTGCTGCGCCGCACCATGGCACCGGCTTGGGGGTGGGCGATGGTGTGGTGGGCTTGGGTTCGGTGGGGTGGCGGTATGATGGGGGCGGTGTTGTTTGTGGTTCGGGATTGGGTTGATGCGGAGGTGGTGTGATGGGGACGACGACTCCGGAGCATGATGCTCGGATTGCGGGGATGGTGTTCGGGTCGGTGTGGCCGCACTATGTGGCGAAGGTGGAGAAGAAGGGGCGGACGGTCGAGGAGTTGTATGAGGTGGTGGAATGGTTGACGGGGTTCGGGACGAAGGATGTGCAGCGGCACATCGATGGGGGGTCCACGTTTGCTGAGTTCTTTGATGATGCGGAGCTGAATCCGAACGCGGATCAGATCACGGGAGTGATCTGTGGGTATCGGGTGGAGGAGATCGAGACGGAGCTGACGCGGAAGGTGCGGTACCTCGACAAGGTGGTGGATGAGCTCGCGAAGGGGAAGACGATGGAGAAGATCTGTCGGGGGTCGTAAAAAACCCGCGCCGTGGGCGCGGGTCCGTGTGAGGATGGTGATGTTGGTTGATTAGCGGCGGCGGCGGGTTGCGGCGAGGGTGGCGAAGCCCAGGAGCGCGGCGCTTGAGGGGGCGGGGACGAAGGCGAGATCGAAGTTGAACTCGCCTTCGATTTCGAACTGGCCGTTGTGTTCGAAGGGGTCGCGGCGGAAGTCGAGGATGACGGCGTAGCTTCCGGCGTCGAGGGTGCCCGAGGGGGTGTAGATGCTGAAGGTGTTGAATGCGCCTGAGGCGCTGAAGGCGCCGAGGGTGAGGTTGTAGTTTCCTCCGTTGCCGCTCGCGGTGAAGTCGAGGGTGAAGTCGGTGGCTTCGGAGAGGGTGAAGGCGACTTCGAGGTAGGAGTGTCCGATGCCGGCGGTTCCGGGTGCGGAGCCGAAGGAGCCGAAGGCGCTGCCCGAGGCGGAGATGCCGTTGGCGTTGAGTTCGGAGTGTTGGGTGGCGTAGGCGTTGATGTCGTCGAAGGTGCGGTTGATGGACTCGTCGAATGTGCTGAAGTCCATGCTGGAGATCTGGTCGCTGGGGTTGCCGCTCGAGGTGAATGCTTCGGCGCGGACGTAGCGGGTTTGGGCGTCGTAGGTGACGTCGGCGAGTGCGGTGGTGGCGCAGGTTGCTGCGGCGAGGATGGCGAATGTGTTGGTGTTCATGTCTCTCTCCTGTTTCGTCTCATCTCTTCGAAGACCGGTTTGGAGCCGCTTTCGAGCGTGGATCCGGTTTTCTCGTCTCTCGTTCGACTTTACCAGAGGTGCGGGGTGTTTCGATGTGAAAAAGGGGAGAGGTTTGGTTTGTTTTTGAGTGTTCATATGTTTGATTCCTACTGAATTGAACGCGGGCTCGCGCGTGTGCGCGAGCCCGCTGTGTGGGTCGTTCGGATGTCGATGGGGATCGATCAGTCCTGTGCGGTGAGTTCGAGGTCTTCGGCTTGCTTGTCGCTCAGGACGGAGACGGACTCGATGATGATGGGTTCGGTGGGGACGTCGGCGTAGACGCCCTGGACTCCGGTGGGGGCGTTGCCGATGGCGTCGAGGACGTCGAGGCCTTTGACGACTTGGCCGAAGACGGCGTAGCCCGCGCCGTCGCGGGGTTGGTCGAGGAAGGGGTTATCGACGAGGTTGATGAAGAACTGGGAGGTGGCGGAATCGGGTTGGCGGCCGAGGCGGGCCATGGCGATGGTGCCGCGCATGTTGGAGAGCCCGTTCTTCCATTCGTTTTTGATTTCGTCGTTGGTGGGTTTCTTCTGGAGGTCGTTGTCGTCGGAGAGGGTGAAGCCTCCGCCTTGGGCCATGAAGCCCTTGATGACGCGGTGGAAGACGGTGTCGTTGTAGTAGTCTTCGTTGGCGTAGTCCACGAAGTTTTTGGTGGAGATGGGGGCTTTGGTTTCGTTGAGGGCGATGTACATGGAGCCCATGGAGGTTTTCATTTCGACGTACACGTAGGAGATCTCCTCGGGCGCGGTCTGGGTTTCGGTTTGTTGGGATGGTTCGGTGGAGTCGGGTTGCTGGGCGTTGGCGTTGCTCGCGGTGAAGAGCGAGGCGGCGGTGACAGCGGCGAGGGTCGCGATGACGGCGGGGATGAGGGGCTTCATGGTGTGCTCCGATCTGTACGAGCGTGTGGGGCGGACATTGGCCCGGTGTGTGGGGGATGGTAGGCCTTGGACGTGGGTTGTACGGGTGGGGTGTGCCCGGGGTTCAACGCTTGTTGTCGCGCAGGATTGCGTGGGCGATTTTGAGGTTGATCCGGAGGATGATGTAGAGGATGGTGAGCGCCCCGACGGTGAGGGCGATGGTGCGGGTGTGGTCGGCGCCCTGGTCGAGGGCGTTGCTCATGGAATCGACGACGCGCGACCAGGCGCTGCTCGCGATGTATCGGAGCGGGTCCATGATCGTGGGATCGGACGGGAACGGGGCTCGGGTGAGCGGAGTTCCGCTGTTCGGGCGAGATCAGGGGTGTTTGGCGCGGTTCGGGCGGTAGGGGGAGAGGAGGGCGGTGTAGTCGATGCCCTGGAGTCCTCCTCGGGTCCAGCGGTAGCGCATGTCGAGCTGGGTGGGGCTTCCGAGGCCGTCGAGGGGGATGGGGAAGGTGTCGAGGGGGAGGTAGTGCTGGGTCCACGGGGTGTGTGGGTCTGCTGGGGAGGTGGAGGATCGGGCGAGCCCGGAGGGGAGGGTGTTGACGGCGCCGTCGAACATGAGCTTTGCGGGTTGCGCGTGGTCGTAGGCGAAGTAGGGGGATCCGGGCTGTTCCCGATCGAACTCTTCGAAGAGGTGGACCTTGTGCGCGGGGGCGCGGACTTCGAAGAAGGTGCGGCCTCCGAGGGGGACTTGGGTTCCGCCGATTGATTGGAAGAGGTGGGGGGTGTCTCCGACGGGGATGTAGGTGGGGGCGGAGTCCTGGGACCATGCTGCTGGGACGACCTGGTAGGAGGAAGCGAAAGCCCAGAGTTGGACGATGGAGGTGCTCGTCCAGGAGCTGATGTCGTCGTATCCCGCTTCGAGCGGGATTCCGTTTGCGTAGGGGAAGTTGGAGTTTTGCTCGAGGTATCCGAGGGGGTTGTTGCGCCAGTCGAGGAGGTTGGAGTCTGCTGGATCGACCCACATGTCGCTCATGATGGACTTGACGCCCATGTAGTCTGCGAGGGGGAGGTGGGAGTAGCGGCGATGGACGAGTCGTTGGTTCGGGTGGAGGATCGCGGTGGGGCCGGTGATCCTTCCGGTGGCGCGTTGGAGGATGTTCTGGGCTTGGGCTGAGGCGGCTTCCTGGTCGGAGTTGTAGGTTCGGGTGCTCCCAGATTTGAGGTCGGGGTAGGCGATGCCCGCTTTCCAGGAGAAGGTGTAGATGGCGGCGTTGTTGTCGTTTGCGTATTGGGCGCCGAGTTCGCCGATGGCGGCGAGGTTGGCGATGGAGACCTGGTTCATCCCGGCGTTGCGTGTGTGGTTGAGCGTTGGGATGAGGATGATGGTGAGGGTGATCGCGATCGTGGTGACGACGGCGAGTTCGGTGAGCGCGAACGCGTGGCGTGATTCTTTGGAAGTCATGTTGTGAGCCCCTCTGTTGGTGTGTCCCGTGATGTGAGATACGGGGGCTTTGGCATGTGGTTTCGTGAAACCCTTGGTTGCGGAAGCGTTTAGGGGCGTTGGGGTTCGTTGGTGGAGTTGTGGATGGGGCCGGTGCCTGGGTGGTCGATCCGGTTCTGGTGGTCGTTGGCGTAGAGGGCGCCGAGTTGGGCGATGGTTTGGAGGTTGGATTGGGACTGGAGGTCCATGGCTCGGGCGTTGGTGTGCGAGGGTGGGGATGAGGAGGGAGGTGAGGAGGGCGGCGATGGTAAGGACCACGGCGAGTTCGGTGAGGGCGAAGGCGCGGGTGTGGGGTCGGTGTGTGGGGTTGTGGGTGGGCTTCGTTGGTGTGGTCATGGGTCCCCCGTGTGGGCTGGATTGGCCGGCGGATTCAGGGGAACTGGGGGTGTGGGGTGGAGCAAGGGTGTGGGAAGTTGTTGATTGTGGGTTGTTTGTGGAAATGAAGAATTGTGGGGCTCTGGGGTGGATTGTGATGGTGGGGGGGATCGTGGGGGTGGTAGACTGGTGGTGGATGGGCGGTCGCGGGCCCTAATCAATCGCGGCGATGACCAGGCGAGCGGGTTGCCCGGACTCTCGATTGGCATTTGCACGTTTCGGGCGATGGATTTTGAATCTGATGAACTTGTATGTCGGCAACCTGCCGTGGTCCGTGACGGACCAGGACCTTGAGAACATGTTCCGTGAGTTCGGCGACGTTCAGTCGGCGAAGGTGCTCATGGATCGGGAGACCGGTCGTTCGCGTGGCTTCGGCTTCGTGGAGATGAGCGATGAGAGCGGTCGTGAAGCGATCGAGAAGATGAACAACGCTGACGTCGAGGGTCGTGCGCTCGTCGTCAACGAAGCGCGTCCCCGTGAGGATCGTCCTCGTGGCGGCGGTGGTGGTTACGGCGGCGGTGGCGGTCGTGGCGGCTACGGCGGCGGCGGTGGTCGCGGCGGTTACGGTGGCGGCGGCGGCGGTGGTCGCGGC
>Ga0256829_1003102_pt1 | contig 11781 bp, 12 predicted proteins | sample 131447metaG_FD_185979 | JGI IMG/M metagenome (GOLD analysis project Ga0256829, IMG submission 185979) | Hydrothermal vent microbial communities from Lau Basin, Pacific Ocean - 131-447 | ecosystem: Environmental > Aquatic > Marine > Hydrothermal vents | place: Pacific Ocean: Lau Basin | collected... | reverse complement strand
AAATGAACCTGAAAAAATGATAAAAAAATTTTCAAAACAATTGAACACTACTAACATTGAAAATATCAAGATAGACTATCTAAATAAGATAGCTATTATTAAATTTAATGAAAATACTAATAAACTTGTTAAAATTATTGATAATATTGGTTTAATTAGATATTTAAAATAAGAAGTATGAAATGAGAAAATTGAAAAATTAATAAAGTTGTGAAAGAGTTGGTTGGGTAATATATAGTCATTTAATCAAAAAATAACATTACTCTTGATTTTTTCTAAAGTATATGTATTATAAGAATATAACAGAGGGGAGAACTGCTTTATTGCTAAACTAGATTTGGAGTACAATTTAGCGACCTCTGTTTTTTTGATTGATTTATTTAATAAAAGAATATAATATAATTTATTTATTAACTTATTTATTTTTAAAATGAATATAAAAAAAGAAATAGAAAATAAAAATATATTTATAATAAATATATTTTTACTTCCTTTAACTGAAGTAAATCAAAGTAATATGTTTGATAAATACTATTATAATATATTATGAATGGTTCTAAATTTATTTGAAAATGATGAAATAATTTATAAAGATATACTAAAAATTTATTTATACAAAAAAGATGATAACTTATTTGTTGGAATTTCTATTTTTTCTAAAGAAACTTATAACAAAGTTATGTCTATTTTATTAGAAAATAATAAAAAGAAGGAATTGTTTTTATGAAAAAATAAATTTGTTTATGAATTAAATATGTTAAATTTAAATGTTTTTCCTATTAATTACAAAAAACTTCCAGATAAAGTTTTATTAAAATTTCTTTCACCTACAATGTTGAGAGAAGGTAAAATATATTATTATTTACCAAATCCAGAAAAATTATTTTTACAAGTATTAAGGAAAGCACAGAATAAATGAATAATTTGAAAATTTAATTATGAAGAGTTTAAAAAAGAAATACTAAATAATGTTTATATAACCAAATATTTTTTAAAAACAAAACAGGTAGAAATAAAAAATAATAAAAGATGAGGTATGGTTTGAGAAGTTTTATATAATATAAAAAAAGATAATTTATCAAAGGGTAATTTACAATTGTTAGAGTTAGCTTATAATCTTATACCTTATTTTTGAGTGTGAGCCTGAACTAGATTGTGATTGTGAAATGTTGTTATTAAATAAATTTATTTGTATTACAAAAAATAAAAAACTAGTCAATGATTTTGACTAGTTTTTTCATAATATTTTAACATTTTTATGTTTTCCTAATGGTTTTCCTAAAGACTTTTTTACTTTATAAAGTTCTTTATTAAATTCTTCCTTGATTTTTTTGTGAATTTCTTTTCTTAATTTATAAAGATGTTTAATTTCATTGTCTATCATTTTTTCTATTTTTTTAAGAAATTTTATAATTTTAAATAAAACTTTAATAAATATAAATAAGATACTCTAAAAAAGAGCTTTTAGTTCAATCAAATTTTACAACAATAGATTACTGAATAAATATATTTAAGTTTCAATACTCTAAAAAAGAGTTTTTTGTTCAATTAGTTATAATAATTCTTATAATAGCAACTTTTTTATCTAAGTTTCAATACTCTGTAAAAGAGTTTTTAGTTCAATGTCCTGTAGTAGTTTGAACTATTTTGATGGCAGGAACAATTTTCGGGTTTCAATACTCTGTAAAAGAGTTTTTAGTTCAATATGATTTACTGCTAATAGTCAATCACCATTAGTAGTTGTGTTTCAATACTCTGTAAAAGAGTTTTTAGTTCAATAGTACCTTTTAGAATATAGGTAATACCTATATTGTCAGACCCACTTTCCGACAATTTTTCATTTTTAGAAAAATAATAACAATGTTTCCACTACAAATCATAGAAACACTAAGTCAAAACTATGCCGACAATCTCCTATTTTTCTGATTTTTAGTTATTTTTTAAATATCCTCTTATTTGTATTATACAATATATTTATTTTTCTAAAAAAATCAATTGTTTTTTTTTTATTTTAGATTATATTAGTATTTAATTTATTGTTTAATGCTTTTTAATGCAACAAGAAGATTTACAGATAATTGAATTAGCATCATTAATTCACGATGTTTGAAAATTGTTTCAAAGAGGATGAGATAAAAGAAAATTAAATAAATATTCTATTGCACATAGTGAAGTAATGTATGAATTTATTGAAGAAAATACTACAAAAGAAAGTCAGTGGATAGAAATAGCTAAGATAGCTTCTTATCATCATTCGACAGATTTTAGTAAATTTAAAAATAATTTATCTGATGAAAGTAAATTTTTAGCTTGGTGTATTTATATGTGAGACAATATTTCTTCTAGTGAAAGAATTAAAAATGAGGAGAAAAATGAAAAAATTGGAAAACAACCAATAGTTAATATTTTTAGTGAAATTTTTGAAAATATTAATCAAGATAAAGTAGATAAACATTATAAAGCTAGTACTATTGATGAAAAACTTGATAATATTATATTCAATAATGTAAAATCCAATGAAACAACAAACTTTAGTAAATTATCTCAAGATTTTAAAGAAGAATTTAAACAAGTATTAAAAGAGGATGTAGATGAAACTACTATTGATAAGGTAGATATTTTGTTGCAAAAGTATTTTACTTTTGTTCCATCTGATTCATTTCAAAATATTCCTGATATAAGTTTATATGACCATAGCAAAACAGTTGCTATGTTTTCAAAAATTTTATATAATTTTTATAAAGATAAAAAAGTGCCTTATTCAGTTAAAACTGAAAAAATAATGAAAGAAGTTGAAGTAAATTTAATATGATGAGATTTTGCTTCAATACAAAAATATATAAATAATAATATTTCTACTTCATATATTACAAAAATTTTAAGAGCAAAATCTTTTAGTGTTCAATTACTACAAGAAGCAATTTTACAATATGTATTGGATAAATTTAATTTAACCAGAACAAATGTTTTAATTTCAGCCTGATGAAAATTTATTGTGTTGTCTAATAATAAAAAATCTAGTTTATTTGATGAAAATATAATTAATCTTGTTAAAGAAATTGAAACTGAAATAAATAATTATTTATTTGAGAATTGATTTAAATGAGTTAAATTTATTTTAAGTACTAAACAGGATATAGTTTTAGATGATATTATTAATAATTTTCAAGATATATTAGTAAATGAAGAAGATTGATTATATACTAAAATTAATAATAGAAAACATATTTATAGTAAAGAAAATTTTGAGAAAATATTTTTTTCAAAAAACCTTGCAAAATGATATAGTAAAGAACCTTGTCAAATTTGTAAAGTAAACCAAGTTTTAAATAATAATGATGAAATTTGTGATAATTGTCAGAATTATATAAGACTTTGACAAAAATTAGTAAAAGATTTTAAGAAAGATAAAAAAATTGAAATAATTTATCAAAATAATAATAAATTTATTTATAGATTAGATTTTTGAAATAATATTAAAAGTGATAAAAAGTTAAGAATTTTATTAAATAACTGGGATTATAAAGAAGTATTAAGTAAATGAAAGACAATTGTTAAAAGTGTAAATTTGCAAGTTCCAATATCAGAACAAGATGACACAAAAATAAAAACTTTTGAAGAAATAAAATGAGATAGTAATTATTTAGTTATGGTTAAATGAGATGTTGATTTAATGTCATTTTTATTAAAATGTTGATTTAATAAAAATAAAACTAATAAAGATGAAAAAGAAAGTAATTATACAATAAGTAGAATTTTAACATTTTCAAGATTATTAGATTTATTTTTCTGAGATAAACTAGAAAAAATTATAAATGATAAATTTAAATCAGTCTATACTGTATATTCTTGATGAGATGATTTTGTATTTATAGTAAGTTTTAATGAATTTGAAGATTTTATTACATCTTTATATGATAGTTTTTATAAGTTTACTCATAATTCTACTTTACATTTTAGCTTATGATTATGAATATTTAAAGATAAAACACCTATAAAGTATATTAATCAATATACAGAAGAACTCTTATGAAATGCAAAGAAAAAAGCTAAACAAAAAATTAGGAAATATACTATAGGAGATTTATCTTACTCCTGAATATCTATATTTAATAGTTATAATACATTTGTTTTAAATAATAAAGAAATAGATTGAGATTATAATACTGAAGTAATATCAATATTTTATGATGTTGACCTAGAATGATTATATAGAGGAAGAGACACTAATGCTAAAACTTTGTTATATAAAACTTATATAACCCTTAAACAAATGTATGAAATACTTAATCAGGATAAAAAAGATTTATGACAGTATGTATTATTGTGAGCAAGACTATTATATCTTATATCAAGAGCTATATGAAATACAAATAAAAATACTAATAAATGGGTATTATTAAAAAATTTATTAGATAAACTAAAAAATATAGTGGAAGATGTTTGAAATATAGACAATAAAAAACAAAGTATTATTAATATGTTAGTTAAATTAGAATATCTAATTTATAGAGGAAGAGTTAGAGAGAAAAAAACTTAAACTTTTATATCTTTAAAATAATTTAAAAATGTATAATAATAATTACCAAATAAGTAAAAGATGAGGGGGAAATTGAAATAACTATAAGAGTAAAAAATTTGAAAAGTGAGAAAGAGAATATTTAATGAAGGATTTAGTTGATAAAATAAACAAAGTAGATAAGGTAGATGAAGAAAAATTTGCTAGTATAATAGAAATGAATTATTTTAAAAATCAAATTAAATGATTTGTTCAGCTTGTAAAAAATTCTGCTTTAAGGAAAGTTTATGATAGTTATTTAGATATTTGTGATAAAGATAAAAAAGATTATGAAGTAGAAAAACAAGTTTGGATTGCAAAATTAGCTTATCAAGAAGAAAGAAAAAATCAAGGAAAGACTATATTGCCCAAATGATTTACATTAGCTTTAAAAAAAATTGAAGAAAAACTTTGAAAGGATTTTTTTAAAAAATTTATGGAAGTTTTGATTGCTTACCATAAATATTTATGAGGTAAAGAATAAAAGTAAGTAATTTTATTTATATTATAAAAAAATTAAAATGACAAATACACAAAAATATAAAGAACCTGTTATTTTAAATTATAAAATTAAACTAAAAACAGGTTTACACATTGGTTGAGGTAATGACACTTTAAAAATATGATGAATTGATTCACAGGTTGTTAAACATCCTATTACAGGTGAGCCTTATATTCCTTGAAGTAGTATAAAATGAAAAATGAGAGCATTGATAGAAATGACATATTGACAATATAGTAACAATTCAGGTAAATTAGAAGCTACAATTAATCCTAGCAAAGAAGAAAAAATAAAAATAGTAGTTAATAAAGAAAATAAAGTTAATTTACAAATAGATTGAGAAAAGAAAAAATTTGAAGTATCTATTCCATTAGTTTTTGGTAGTGCCTGAAAAGATATTAAAATAACTTCAAGAGTATTATTTGAAGATTTTGTTTTAACTAATGATTGGAAAAATAAATTCGAAGAACTTAAAACAGATTTTTTTGAGGACAAAGCTGAAAATACAGTTCCTAGATTTCTATCTTGAGATACTAATATAAGACATATTGAAAGAGTTCCTGCTGGTGTAGAGTTTGAATGAAAAATTATTTTAACTCCTGTTGAATGATGAGATTATTCTATTTCAGAAGAAGAATTAAAAGCTATGATAGAAGAGTGAATAAAACTTATTGAAAACTTTTGAATTGGTGGATGAGTAAGTAGATGAAATTGAAGAATAGAGTTTATATTAAAAGAAAATAAATAATAATTTAAATTTAATTAAAATGAAAATGGAAAAATTAAATCCTAAAAGTTTTAAGTTAAGAGCTGAAATTATTACTCCTATTCATATAGATAATTGAGAAGTTTATGATAGACTTGATTATTTTGTATTTGATGGACGAGATGTAATTCAGATTGTAGATAGAAAATGGTTGATTGATTGTGCTAACTTAGACAAAAATCTTTTTAATAAAATTATAAAATCTATTGAAGAAGGAAATTTTAATAAACTTGAAAGCCTAAAAGTAGAATTTTATGATAAATACTTTGAAGTAGATAAATATTTAATAAAAGAAACATTTATTTGAAAACAAGCATTAAATCATTTAGTTTTAGAATGAAACAAAAATAATATTTGAGAAATTAAAAGGTTCATAAGTAGTAAATTCTGAGATTTAATAATTCCTTGAAGTACATTGAAATGATTATTTAAAACTATGTTTCTATTTAATAAGTTATGAGAACTAAATAAAAAATATTATAAAGAACAAGCAGATGAATTAGAGCAAATAAGTAAATCAGATAAGGTAAAAAATATTTTTTCATTTATAGAATTTGAAGATGTAAAATTAAATAATTTTAAATTAAAAATTAGTAAAGTTTTGTCTTACAATAAACCTAAAAAAAAATGAAATAAGGCATTAAGATGAATTACTCAAGTTTTAGAATTACTTGTAAAATGAACTTTTGAGATAGAAATAAAAGATTTGAATTGAGTTTTTTCAAAAGAAAAAATAGAAAATATGGTTAAAAATTATTCAACTGATATAATAGCTAGGGAAGAACAAATTGTAGAGAATATTAAGTGATGATTAAATACAAATATTATTGAAATGCTCGATGAACATATGTCAAAATGAAAATATCCAGTAAAAATTTGAATGTTTAAAAAATCATTAGCTTATAAAATTTTTTGGGAGGAAATGATAGAAAATTTAAATAAAATTCAATGAAAGGAATGGCTAACTAAATCAAAAAAATTATGAGTTGGAGATAAAACTTTGTATACAGATGAAAATCAAAATCCTATCTGATGGATAAGTTTAGAAGTAGTTTAGAATTTAATTAATATAAATTTATATAAAATGTATTATAAAAAAATAACTATTAAATTTAAAAATTGAGTTGCTAGTTTATGACAGTCTGACACTATTTTATGATATATTTTTGCACAAGCATTTTCATATTGAAGGCAGGAAATAAAAGATATATTTAATGAGTTTAAAAATTATAATCCTCCTTTTTTAATTTCTAATTTCTTTTTATTTCAGGATAATTCTATTTATATAAATAAACCATTTATTGCTAATAGTAATATACAGAAACAAGAAAATAAATGTGATAATGAGGAACTTGATAATATTATTAAAAAAAAGCAAATTAAATCTATTTGATATATAAATTTTTTAAAGTTATCAAGTTTTTATGATGATAGTTATAATCTTCTTAATGAAGAAGTAAGAAATAATAAAGAAGTAAATATACAAAAATATTTAAATTTTAATGTTTCTATACCAAGATTTAATAGTTGAGATGCTAATATTTATAATATTACTAGATATTTATCTGATTATGTTTTTTTTATTAAATGAGAAAATTTAGAAAAAATAGAAGTTTTTACTAAATTTTTAAAAGAAATTTTTTGAAATATTTGATTTTGAGCTAAAAGAAGTATTTGATTATGACATATAAGTAGTATAAATATAGAAAATATAAATGAGGATGAGAAATATACTTTTAGTTTTATTAATCAAATTAAAGACCAAAAATGAGAAATATTAGTTTTAAATCATTATAAACCTAGTTTAGAAGATTTAGAAAATATAGATTTTGAAAATAGTAGAATATCTATTAATTATAAAAATACAAAAACATTAGAAGAAATTAATAATAATTTTTTTAAGTGAGATATGAATTTTATAGAACCTTGAAGTATTATAAAAGTAAAGGATAAAACTAAAATTCTCAAGTGAGATTATTACAAAAGTTGAAATAGTTATAATTTTTGATTTATTTTTTAATATAACATTTTAATGACAGAAAAAATAAAGAATAAGAAAAATATATTTATATGGGGATTTGGAACATCAGATATGTATATTGATTGATGAAAAATAAAGTTAGATTTTAAAAAAGAGTCTTTTTTTGAAAAAACTAAGGAGATAAATAAGAATTGGAATAGTTTTAAAGATAAAATAGATTTTCCTATTATTAGAGCTATTATAGAAGATGAAAAGTTTGATAAATCAAAAGATATAATTTTAAAATGAATTTTTACAAATCAAAATGAAAATTCTGAATGAAAAAAAACAGATACAATTTATTTAGAATATATTTTTAAAAAATGGCTTAATTATAATAAAGATAAATACGATTTTTTAATTTTTGCAAATGATAATTTTATTTTATCAAATCCTATTAATATCGAAGTAATTTATAATGAAATTACACAAGCTATTGATAAACAAATAACTAATAATAATTATTTTAAAAAAATTGATATAGATACAATTTATATAAACACAACTGGAGGAACAAAACAAATGATTATATGATTAGTATTGTCTGTATTATCAAAGTTTGATATAGATAAGTTAAAATTTATTTATGGTGAACAAAGAGATAAAGAAACTATTCCTAGATACCAAAATATTTATAGGGATTGGTTTTATGATAGTAAATTAAAAAAATTAGTAGAAAGATGAGATTTTGAATTTATAAAATATTTTATTGATGAAAATAATTTAAAAGAGAAATATAAAAAAATTTATGATTTATCAAGTTATTGAGTTTATAGACTTTTATGTAATTGGGAGAAAGTTTATGACCTTTATAGACAAATGAATATTTCAGATGTGTTTTATGTAAGTAAAGATGTAGAAAAAAATAATTTACTTAATGAGTCTATAAATGGAATTATTTATACTTTTAGACAAAACAGATTAGCAGAATTTATGGGGAGAGTATATAACTTTGTAGATGGAATTATATGACCTATATTACTTAAAAATGTATTTTGAAAAGATATTCAAAGTTATGTAGAATTAAAACAAATTGTAAGAAATGATAATAATTTAAAAATTTTTTTAGATAATTATATCTTATATGGAAATAATTTAGCTTGGGATTTTGAAAATGATGAACATAAACTAACTAAAAAATGACTTTTAACTTCAGCAGTTAAAATAGCAATGGTAGAATACTTAGTTTGAAAAAATAAAGTAGATAAAAAATTTGAAAAAATATTAAATTCATTAAAAAACTTAAATCAATATAGAAACAAAACTATTATATGACATTGAACTAATCCAATAAGTAAACAAATAATTCAGGGAAAATTGCAAGTAAATGATGTAGAAACTTTTTTTAGTGATATTTTAAAGAGTTTACTTTGAAATAATATTTTATGGATAGATATTTTAAAGAATGAAATCCTAAAAGAGTTTGAAATAGTTTAAAATCTTAAAGGTTTTAAGAAATAATAATATTGAGTATGATGATTTTATCGTAGATATAAATAATGAGAAAACACCTGTTTTATTGACAGAAGATTGATTAAGAAAATTTATATCAAAGTATTATAAAGATGTTTTTAAAAAAGAATGAGAGGATATTATTGAAGGAAAAGATTGGATAAAATTAAAACATATTGAAAAAACATTAGAAGGATTTAAAAAATCTTTAACTGATGCAAATTATAAATTTAAATGATTTTTATTAAAATAGAAAAAACAATTGATTTTTTATTGATTTTTTTAGAAAAATAAATATATTGTATAATACAAATAAGAGGATATTTAAAAAATAACTAAAAATCAGAAAAATAGGAGATTGTCGGCATAGTTCTGACCTAGTGTTTCTATGATTTGTAGTGGAAACATTGTTATTATTTTTCTGAAAATGAAAAATTGTCGGAAAGTGGGTCTGACAATATAGGTATTACCTATATTCTAAAAGGTACTATTGAACAAAAAACTCTTTTACAGAGTATTGAAACTTATTTGTTTAGGTTTTTCATTATATACTTTATTTTCCCATATTGAACAAAAAACTCTTTTACAGAGTATTGAAACTCATAATGTATAATCATAAGAATAACTATGGTTTACAATTGAACTAAAAATTGAACAAAAAACTCTTTTATAGAGTATTGAAATAAATTAAATAAATCATTGAAATTCCAAAAAATACCCTTATAATTACTTAAGGTTCTTTTTTATATTTTAAAAAATTAAAATGACTACAATTAATTCAGTTCTAACATCAAAAAGAGCAAGTATTCATAATTATTTTGATTATAAAATAAAAAAGAAATATTATGAACTTGAGATTTTGACAAATAAAGATTTGGATAGAGTTATTAAGTTTATAAACGATAATGCTGATAAATATAAGTTTTGATGAGCAAAATTAAAAATAAAGTATGATATGAAAGATGATATATGGTATGCAACTAAAAAATATAATGATTTTTATAAAGTAGTTTCTTTTCAATATATTTGTCAAAATTTTAGAAAAAAATTAAATAAGCTAAAAAAGTAATGTATGTTTATTTATATGAAAATAAAACAGTATTCCAAAAATCACCTGTTAAATATCCTTATAAAAAGAAATATAAATCAGATTGCCAATCACAAGAATGTTTTCAAAAGTATTGACCTAATTGATGTTGATATAATATGGAAGCTAGTTTAAGAATGAAATTAGATAAAAACTATAATTGGTATTGGTTTCACGACAAAAAAAATCCTAAGAAAATTGAATATAAAATAATAGAAGGAGATAATCAAAACTATGTATTTATTTATTGATATTCTCATAGTAAAGATGTTTTAGATACACCAGAAGCAAGAAAAAACTGAATAAAAGTGTCTATGAGAGAAGATGCAATGCAAAATGTAGTTTATGTTGCTACATTAGAAAATTTTAAAAAAAGTCTTGACAAATAAAAAAATAAGTCTATAATGTAGATACTTTATTTACTAATTAATATTAAAATGAAAAAAGAAATTACAACCTTTTTAAGATTTGCTTATGACCATATAAGGAATGGGTCGGCAAGTGAACAATTTTTATACTCTTTTCGGGTTAAAAATACTTTTGTTCAGTTTGAAATAAATAAAAGAGACCACTTTAAAAGTTTTGCAAATCTTCAAGAAAGAGTTTATAAAACTTTTGGAAAATATGCTTTAGTTAGCAAAGAAGATTTAAGTAAAGAAGATTTAAAATTCTTATCTGCATTCGAAAATACAGATGAGAAAATAAAAGAAATAGAAGAAAAAGTAAAAGAAATAGAAGAAAAAGAAATAGAAATAAGTAAAGAAGAAGCTTACAAGCTTCTTCAGTCTCTTATAAGCTCACGGTATTACTGATGAGAACGGGGACGGGAATGAGAAGATATAAGTGTAAACTTTTTTGAACAAAATCGGGATGGTCCTCGCTATTTAGACACCTTTGTCCCACCGTCAGAAGAAAAAGCGTGATGGACACAGTGGGGTTCAGACTCTTGCAACAAAGGGGATGAAGCCATAGAAAATTTATGAGATTTTTTCTACATTGTAAGAGGTGGGAAAACTCATAGTAGAGGAGAATATATAGATATTAAAAAATACAAAGTGAAAAGAAAATAGCACTACGATTATGATAGTACTATGATTATGATGTGTTTTTTCATTAGATTTCTAAATCATTTATAAGTTTTTGTATCTCACTTTGTATTTTTTTAGGCTTCAAAATTTGATTGTTTATCTTTGGAAAAGTATAAAATTATATCTTATTTCAATGAATTTCCTGTAATTTTTAGTTGTATAAAAAACAAAAATAAATAATAAATTATTATTATAGTTATTGCTTAAAATTAACTATTGTAGTATTGAAATAAACAAAAAAGACAAGTTTGACTTAAAACTTGTTTTTTTTGAAAATAACATTATAATTATAAATACATTTTATTTTA
>Ga0256829_1003101_pt1 | contig 11784 bp, 6 predicted proteins | sample 131447metaG_FD_185979 | JGI IMG/M metagenome (GOLD analysis project Ga0256829, IMG submission 185979) | Hydrothermal vent microbial communities from Lau Basin, Pacific Ocean - 131-447 | ecosystem: Environmental > Aquatic > Marine > Hydrothermal vents | place: Pacific Ocean: Lau Basin | collected... | reverse complement strand
GCAGGTTTACACATCGACATTGCGCCATTTCATGCACAAAACCTACATCCCAAGCCTGATTTATGTGTGATTGGCAATGCCATGAGCCGTGGCAATGTCGAAGTGGAAGAAATTCTGAATCAAGGCTTGGCTTATTGTTCGGGTCCTGAATTTGTGGGGCGTTACATTTTGCCGCAGCGGCATGCGATTGTGGTGAGCGGGACGCATGGCAAAACATCCACCGCATCCATGTTGGCTCATGTGTTGGCATGTGCAGGGCTGTCTCCAGGCTTTTTGATTGGCGGCATCCCTGAAAATTTTGGCAGCGGGGCGCGTTTGGGCGAGGGCGAGTATTTCATCTTGGAAGGGGATGAGTATGACACCGCCTTCTTCGACAAACGCTCCAAATTCCTTCATTACCATGCCCGCACTCTGATTTTGAATAACTTAGAGTACGACCATGCCGATATTTTCCCCGATTTAGCCGCCATTCAACGCCAATTTGCATGGTTGTTGCGAACTGTCCCTTCGGATGGTCACATCATCATCAATCAAAATGAAGACAATTTTTCAGAAGTGTTGCAACAAGGTTGCTGGAGTCCGCGTACCGCCTTTGCGCGTTATCCTGATGAACATGCGGCATGGCAGTGGGAACTATTGAACGCGGATGGTTCATCCTTTCGTATCCATTACCAACAGAACATCGTGATGGAAATAACATGGTCGGGCATTGGCGCACACCAAGTCAGCAATGCCTGTGCTGTGGTGGCAACGGCAGCGCAACTGGGTTTGGATATGGCAACCATTGCCCAAGGCTTGTCATCATTTACGGGTGTGCGGCGGCGCATGAGTTTGGTGGGCGAAGTCGATGGTGTACGCATCTTTGATGATTTTGCACATCATCCGACTGCCATTCAAAGTGTGGTTTCAGCAGCCAAAGCCGCCATGCCGCAGCCCGAAGGTCGCCTTTGGGTCGTCCTTGAACCGCGCTCCAACACCATGCGCAGCCAAGTGCATCAACAACGCTTGAGTGGATGTTTTGATGATGCCGATGCTGTGCTGATGATTGCCCCCATGAAAAAAGGGCATGAATCCGATGAGGATGTTTTGGATGTCGCGCAATTATGTCAAAGCATGGGTATGAAGGCTTCCGTCATGCCCAGTGTGGAAGATATTGTGGCGCATCTGCAATGCCATGTACACTCTGGCGATGATGTTTTGATTTTATCCAATGGTGCTTTTGAAGGCATCCATCAACGCTTGTACCAAGCGCTGCTGAACATACAGAAGAATAAGCATGAATAAGGAGAATATATGCGATATATGATGATGTTAGGTCTAGTTTTAAGTTTATCTTCATGCGTGACCACTGCACAAGACCGCGCCGCCGTGCGTGGTGGTGCCGTGGGTGCAACGGCAGGCGCAGTGATTGGTTCGGATTCGGGGAATATGGGGGAAGGTGCAGTGATTGGCGGTGTGATTGGTGCAGCAGCGGGTATTTTATTGCATCAAAACCAACGCAGACAGCCCCAAGCAGCACCGCGTTATCAAGAGCGTTCGCAGCGAACTTCCGAACATCGCAACCGCTACCAACCACACTACAAAAAACATGAACATGATGACCATGAATATGAAGATTGATGTATGACTGAGTTGCTCCCCCCCCAAGCCCTAACCTCTTACCCCAAATATCGTTCTGACCTCAAGCCTTGCACACATTTACCCATGAGCCGTGCCGAAATGGATGCTTTGGGTTGGGATGTCTGCGATATTATTTTGGTGACGGGTGATGCCTATGTGGATTTACCCAGCTTTGGCATGGCAGTCATTGGTCGCACTTTGGAAGCCCAAGGTTTTCGTGTCGGCATCATTGCTCAACCTGCGTGGACATCTGCCGATGCCTTTCGCATATTGGGCAAACCCGCGCTCTTTTGGGGTGTCACTTCAGGCAATATGGATTCGATGGTCAATCGTTATACTTCAGAACGCCGCATTCGCTCGGATGATGCCTACACTCCTGGCAATATCGGTGGAAAACGCCCTGATCGTGCCGTCACGGTGTATGCCCAACGCTGCCGTGAGGCGTTCAAAGGTGTGCCTGTCGTCATTGGTGGCATTGAAGCCAGCTTACGACGCATTGCCCATTATGATTATTGGTCGGATAAAGTGCGCCACTCCGTCTTGCCCGACTCCAAAGCCGACATCTTGGTCTATGGCAATGGTGAACGGCAAATTGTCGACATTGCCCATCGTTTAAGCGCAGGCGAATCCATCAAGGAGATATGGGATATTCGGGGTACAGCAGTGATGCGCCCAGCCATACCCGAAGGCTGGACAGAGTTGGACTCCACAGAAGTCGATCGCCCCAGCGTCGCCATCCCGCATCCCAACCCTTATCAAACCCATGCTGATATGCCTTGCGATGATAAAGATGCCCATCGTCAACGCGAAGATGCGTCTGCCATTTCCATCATGGATGTCTCGCCAACACGCGCACACACAGTCATTCGATTGCCTTCTTATGACGCGGTTGCCAAGGATGAAGTCTTGTATGCCCATGCTTCTCGTTTGTTGCACTTGGAAACCAACCCAGGCAATGCACGCACCTTGGTGCAACGCCATGCTCAGCGTGAAGTGTGGCTGAATCCGCCTGCCATTCCTTTAAGTACGGCTGAATTGGATGCCGTCTTTGATTTGCCATTTTCACGCCTTCCCCACCCTGCATACGGTGATATTCATGACACATCCACCCGTATTCCCGCCTATGAGATGATTAAAACTTCGGTCAACATCATGCGTGGCTGCTTTGGTGGCTGTACTTTTTGTTCCATTACAGAACATGAAGGGCGCATCATTCAAAGCCGTTCCCAAGCCTCCATTGTGCGTGAAGTCGAAGCTATTCGGGATAAAACACCGAAATTTTCGGGCGTAATTTCCGATTTGGGTGGTCCAACTGCCAATATGTACCGTTTGAAATGCAAATCATCCGAGATTGAAGCGGCATGTCGCAAACCGTCCTGTGTCTTCCCTGATATTTGCAGTAATCTCAACACCAATCATGACCCGTTGATTGAGCTGTACCGAAAAACGCGCCAACTCAAAGGCATCAAACGCATCTTTATTGCATCGGGTTTGCGCTATGATTTGGCAGTCCAGTCTCCCCAATACATCAAAGAATTGGTGACCCATCATGTCGGCGGCTATTTGAAAATTGCACCCGAACACACCGAAGGCGCACCCTTGGAACACATGATGAAGCCAGGTATTGGCACTTATGATCGTTTCAAAACCATGTTTGATCGCTTTTCCAAAGAAGCAGGCAAAAAACAATACCTCATCCCCTATTTTATCGCCGCACACCCTGGTACGAACGATAACGATATGCTTCAACTTGCCTTATGGTTGAAAAAACATGGCTACAAAGCCGATCAAGTGCAGGCCTTTTTGCCCTCACCGATGTCAACCGCCTCTGCCATGTATCATTCGGGACGCAATCCGCTGAAGAAAATCAGCCGAACACAACGGAAATATGCCGAAAAAGTCTTTATTCCACGAAGAAAAAAACAACGCGACCTCCACAAAGCCTTTTTGCGTTATCACGACCCCGATAATTGGGATATGCTACGCAAAGCATTGAACGATATGGGGCAAAGTGCATTGATTGGAAATGAAGAACATTGCCTAGTCCCCCCCAGTTCGGGGCAACATCAACAACGCCACCGCAAACCATCAGGGCAACGATTTCGCACCCAACACACACGGGTGGAACGGCAAAGAAAATCACGCAGAACTAAGTGACTTTTATGAAATTCAAGTGGATTACAACTTAAGGAGAATCGATGGAGTCAACACATGATGTTACAACAACCACACTCAGCTTGAGTAAACTTTTTCCTGATTGGAGTTATCTAATCAGTGCGCCATTTAGCTCTTCCCAAGGCATCACTGCTGTTTTTCTTGTGACTCTTAGCATTACCTTTATTGGAGCATCTGGAGTATTTTTATTTCACTTATGGAAAGCACGCAGAAGAATCACTTTTCTATTTGAACAATTGAAAGGCATCCAAAGTGATGCATTAATCCAAAACAGGGAACAAATAAAAGCCAATATGCGTGATGATAAGGATTGCGGAGCCTTATGGAATGAATTTGATGAAAGTCTTGTTGCTTCAAATAGTTCAGAGAATCGTCGATTATATAATACGATTGATGCTTCTCATTTCTTTGACACACATACATTAGCCAGAGGAATGACCGAGAGCCGTTTGATGGCATCCATACCAGGTGTGCTTACTGCAATAGGTGTGCTTGGCACTTTTTTAGGCTTAACCCTTGGACTCGGTGGATTAGGTGAAATAGGAGGAGGCTCTACCAAGCATCTCGAAGAAGGCATTTCAGGAATGATCCATGCAGCATCCATTGCTTTCACAACATCTTTTTGGGGCGTGCTTTCTAGTGTTATTTTTAATTTTGGTGAAAAACTATTTGAATCAGATATTCGAAAGAAAATAACATCCCTTCAAGATAGAATTGACTATTTATTTCCTCGTTTGACACCTGAACAAATGCTAATGGATATTTCTAGCCATGCGAAGTCGTCCGATGAAACTATGCTGGGATTGGCAGAAAAAATTGGCAGCAAAATGCAAGAGTCAGTGTCGCAAATGCAACATGGTATTACTGAAGGCTTGTCCACAGCTCTTCAGGATGTTCTTGAACCTGCTCTTACAGCATTAGCTGAGAGTGCTAGGAAAGCAACTGAAGAACAAACGCATTCATCTGAAATCGCCATCAAAGCATTAATTGATCATTTTATGAACCAATTTGGCAAAGCGGGAGCTGAACAAGGACAAATGATGAGGGATGCTGCTGGTTCACTCAAAGTATTCATTGAAGAGATGAAAAAAGAACATACTGAGTCTATTCGAACATCTACAGCATTAGATGCAAAACGGCAAAAATTATTAACCTATACCATCCAGAAAATTTCAGATCATATGGAAAGCTTCAAGGAGGCTGTCGATACCAATAGAGAGGCAACATCTTTTGTTGTTAAACAACAGGTAGAGGTCGTACAGTCACTTAACAAAGTGTGTAATGATTTACTAACCTTTTCGAGCGTCATTAAAAATATTTCTAGCCAGTTAGCTGAATCTGTTCATGGACTCAGCAAAGAAAATGAGAAATTGAATGAAGCAAGTCAATTTATGGCGGGTGCCGTGTCAGACGCAGCCCAATCAAATGAACTCGTTTCACAAAGTAATCAGAAAACAAGTCAAGAATTGCAGATATTATTGGATAAAATCGAATCATCCCGAGTATCCGCAGAGGAAATAGCAAATCAATTACGCGCCTCAGCAGAAGCAGGTAAGGACACCTTTGAGGAACTCAAATCTCATCAAGAAGGCTATAGAGATGCCTTAAATAATCATGTCAAAGAATTAAACACGCAGCTTTCGGGAGTCCTTGAACACTATGCCACCGAGGTTCGAGAACAAATACATGACCGCATGAATACATGGGATCAGGAATCCCGTAGCTATACAACTGCAATGCAAGGGGTTGTTCATAGTATGGCTGAACTGGTTAATGAGCGAGATGAGCGAAGGAATCGATGAGCCTCTTTACCACTCCTTCACATTCAAAAAGACATATTGATGAGGAAAACCCCTACTGGCTTTCTTTCTCAGATATTATGTCTGGTCTATTGATTATCTTTATTCTTGCGTCCCTTTATCTCATGATTGAATTAAAGGATAAAATTGATTTTATCGATACCGCTGTTATTGAAATGGCTAAATCTAGCCAAGTTCGCGCTGAGATTCTTCACGAAGTTCAGTCTGAACTAAAGAAAAAAGGCGTTCAGGTAGATGTCGTAGATAATGAATCAGTTTTGCGAATCCCGTCCGATCAACTCCATTTCAAGCAAGGTCAATTCGAGATACCCGAATCAAAAACAACAACGGTGACACTCATTGGAAAATATCTTTATCAAGCAATTGTAAAACCAGAACGAATTAAATATATCGACACCATTTTTATTGAAGGGCATACAGACAGTGTTCCAGCTAGAAGGTTACCCAAGGGCAACTGGGGGCTTTCAGCATTGAGAGCTATTGTAGTTTGGGATCACTGGCGGTTAAATCCTGATTATGGCAAGCCACTTGTTGAGTTGCGGAACAAAAAAGGCGATCCGATATTTTCTGTGAGTGGTTATTCCTCGACACGGAGGTTGGATAAAACTGAATCAGATGAAACAGGCTTGCGAAAGAATCGAAGAATTGACATTCGATTTACCATGCGGCAACCCGATTACCAATCTATCACCAATGTGCAGAAGCAGGTTCAATAATCCATGGGCTACAAAATTCCACCTATTCAATTGCCCGAAATCGATGTCCAGCTCAAAAAGTACCCACTGATAAAGTATGATTCTCAACAAACAATCCAACACTTTTCCAATTTGACAGCAGATTTGAATAAAATGGAACAGTCCGTGGGAGTCAACAATCGGCTAGAACGAAGAAAAGAGGCTCTCCTTAATCATCTGGAACGCAGCGATAATTTCATTCATGAAATCCAAAACAGCTTGGATATTAGAGCTGTTGTCTCCCTATGGTTAGAATTCGATACATTCATTGAAGAATATCCAGTGAGCCACCCAATCCTTTTAAGATTTCATCAAGTTAGAGAAAAGATGGGGTTACTCACCTTGCATGGCTTGATTCAACTTTTCATTACGCGTTTTGATCAGTGTGGCGACATTCAGGAGTTGGCGCAATTTATACGCGAGGAAATAGCCGAACGAACTTTATATTCTGATGACCTGAAACGATTACAAAAACAGGCGAACGCCGTGTTATCAGCACAAGGTCCAAGAAAAATTGTCAATTTTTCGATAAAGAACAATCGTAAATTGAAAGATGTAATGCGTTTTGTGGGCATTCCAAAGGATCAATTAGGTCGATATATCGATAAATGCCATCAATGCTACTACATCGAGTCATTAAAACAGTTGGAACCAGGAGAACAATCAGATATTTTCGATAAGTTGATTCAAAATGGAGTGGCGCGGAGGGCATACGACAACCATTGGCTTGGTCATGAAGTTTTAAGTATCATGATTCAAAAGGGAATCGATTCTGGTATCGAACTCCCTGAAAATTGGCGGGATATTATTTTGAGGATCGCGGGGGACCCACGCAATAGAGGTCAAGCTTATCGTGAATGGTGGAATCCGTTATCACTGCGGCACATTGAAACAATGCAAGGTTGGATGGCAGGGCTTGACCTTAAGCTCTTCCTAGAATCCTTAATGAATTACGCTGATTCAAGTGGTCATGAAGCATTAAAGCGCATGTTTACTGCCCGTGTGCGATTTCTTCAAGGTCTATATGATCATGGCTTCATTGCATCATCAAAATTATTTATTGGAAAAGCACCAGATAGGTACTTGAGAGCACAGTATCATGAAAATCAAATGCCAATGTTTAGTAAGCTTAATGATCGAGATCTGAGCGTCATCTATTTAAAACTACAAGTGAACCATCAACATCAATCTGGTTATATTCACATGGTCGAGGGGAGCCATAACTTTAAGATGCGGGTTTATAAAAACTTGCCTGATATTCATCCATTTACATTTGAATCGAAGGCAAAGGGATATAGTGTGCAAGCACTTAAAACTGACTTAGAAATGCGATATATAAGACAGTATAATCAAAGTGTTTTTTCTGTAAGCCATGATCAGACTTTTAATTGGCTACATAAAATTCTTCAGGAGTTAAAAAACCACGGAGTCTTGGTTGAACCTGAATGGGTTTTAAGCCCAGAAGATTACAAACCATACAAAAATAAATTTGGTATCTAGCAAGAAAATAAAGAGGCAAAGATGATGGGTATTTTTAACCGACATGAAACCACGATAGAAAAGTTTGAACTCAAAATAGATCAAGATGGTTTAAACTTCACGCTTAAAACGGTTGATTTGTTACAAGCTTGCGAAAACTGTGATGAATCTCTTTCGGATCAAGTTTTAAAACAGTTTTCAATCTTGAAAATCCTTGAAGAACAGGGGATGTCCACGCGATTCCCTAATGGTTTTTCTATTAACGCTGATAATGCCGTCTGTCTGGATGATGCAACTAGAGAAGCGTTAGAGTTACCTTGGATCTGGGATGGTTCCTTCGATGCTTCAATTCATGGTATGGCAGGTAGCCCAGCCTTCAAAATTGATTTAAACTTAGTTCGTCCGAATGGCACTGATGTATCATATTACAATCAAGAGAAATACCCTTTCATCACCATCACGGAGCAAGAATATTATTTACCATCCCCTGCCCAGTGGACTGCATTAAAAGCAATTAAAGACCACGAATCAAGCCCACATGACGAATATCATAATCTCTTGGTCATCTACCAACTTCAACAGGCAGTTCGTGCTGGATGTAAGATTCAACTGCGTCAATTTGAAAAGTTTGATTTGATTGACCCAAAAATGGTAGGTGTGACTGGTGAAATAACAGCAACAGGTGATTTGAATTTGATACCACAATTCGGTATCCCCCTAAATTTCTCAGATGTTAAACAACGATTGGGTCAATTGGATCAAGAGGGCAAAATACAGAGCCTGAAAGTGGGCAATACTTTCATTTTATTGAATGAAGATAAATTAAAAGCTGTCCACGAGGTTATTCAAAAACGCACTATCCACAAAAATAAAGTAAAACAGTTTCTTCAGAGTCCAGGAATATTTTTGGATGCGAGCTTAGTTGACCTTGAACTTGGTTTTTCCCTGCGAGTACATGGAGCGACCGTATTCAAACACGCATATTTTGGCGATACCGACCAATCAGGAATTAGTTGGTTTGATAAAATAACTAAAGAAGAAGATGCACTTCCTCCTTCAAAAATAAAGGAACTTGTACAATCAGAGGAAGAGCTAGAACGGATCATTCCTGAAATCAGGGTTGCTATGAAAAAAGGAGCGACTGTATTCCATATTGGTAATCATGATGTTGACATTTCCAATTCCACTGCGGTTGAAAAAGCTCTTACAGAAACATCTCGTAAAATAAAATTAGACCGAAGGGCGAATGAAAGTCCTGAACATAGTGATACCCTCGTAGTTGATATTGATCTGAATAACACTGAGGCTACTTTTGGTGGGAACAGTTTCCAATCAAAACTGGATGATATGCTCTTCAAAGGTTCATTGGATTTTTCTTATTTGGCAAGACAACCTTTTCCTCATCAGAAAATAGGCATTCGCTGGTTTCTGGGACTTGCTGAAAAGGGAATCGACACAAACCCTAAGGATACTGCATGTGGTGGCATACTCGCGGATGATATGGGTTTGGGTAAAACTTACACTGCACTCGTCGGAATTTCTGAATATCTGAGTATTTGCAAAAAGCGTGACATCACAGAAAGACCTGTACTTGTTGTTGCTCCAAAAAGCCTCCTAGATGTTTGGGAAGATGAGGTGGCTCAAACATTCGTAAAAAGCCCTTTTAAAGACATCGTAAAACTGCACGGGACTGGTCTAAATAAATATAAAAAAACCAAGAACAATCAAGTATCCAATAAGGAAGAGGACTCCATGCCATCTTCCTTATTATCATTAAAAGCTGGTGCAGAATATGGCATTGAACGATTAGACATGCCTACACGCCTTGTATTAACGACTTATGAAACACTAAGGAATTACCAGTTTTCATTGTGTAGCATTGACTGGGGCATCGTCATTTTCGATGAAGCTCAGCAAATTAAAAATCCTAATACCATCACCACACGAGCAGCAAAAGGACTAAAAGCCTGTTTCAAGCTGATTGCAACAGGCACACCAGTTGAAAATAGCTTGGCTGACTTTTGGTGTTTAATGGATACTGCTCGTCCAAAGGCATTGGGTAGTTATCAGAATTTCAGAATAGAATTCATCCAACCCATTCTTCGAGCACGCGAGGAAGAGAAAGCAACAGTAAGGGAGGCTATCGGCAAAAAGCTAAGGCAAACCGTTGGCGCACTGATGTTGCGGCGGCTAAAAGAGGAGCAACTGGAAGGCTTACCAAAAAAACATATTTATACGGGTATTGATGAACAAAACACTTCTTTTCAATACCGAGAATTTTTACAAAGAACCATGCAAAAAAAACAGCTTCAAAGATATGAATCCGTTGTTGCTGCCGTCTCAGAACTTCAAAAAAGCGGACAAAAAGGGATTGTTCTTGGTGGATTATTGCAACTTAAATCAGTAAGCCTTCATCCCAGATTATATAAAGATGGTGATGCATTGGAAAACCCTTGCAACCATACAGAAGCAGTCAGCTCACTCAATGAATCAGGTAAATTGGCGATGGTATTGGATATACTCAACCAAGCCCAAAAGAAGAAAGATAAAGTAATCATTTTTTTAATCAGCAAGCAGTTGCAAAGTCATTTAAGAATAGCGTTAACGAAAATATATAGCGTTCCTATCAATGTTATCAACGGTGATACCAAGGTGACAGGAAGTAATGCAGAAAAAACTCGCAAAGGTCTTATTAATAGTTTTAAGCAACGGGAAGGGTTTGGGATTATTATTATGTCACCTATTGCAGCGGGCACAGGGCTTACAATTACAGAGGCAAACCGAGTCATTCACCTTGAGCGTCATTGGAACCCTGCCAAGGAAGCTCAAGCGACAGACCGAGTGTATAGAATCGGTCAAAAAAAAGATGTCCATGTTTACTTACCAATTCTAAAGCATCCTTTAATGGACTCATTCGATGTGAATCTGCACAGACTTCTTTCCGTAAAAACAGATTTAAAAGATGCAGTGGTTACGCCTGAAGAGGTCAATCCAGATGCATTATTTGGTTCCACTATTGGTCGTGAATATAATGTTCGTAGCGAACAACTTCGAGGCGTAGATTTAGATGGTCTAAACTGGAGAGAGTTTGAGGCACTATGCACTGTGTTATATGAAAAAAACATCAATGGCATTGGTGTATTAACACCTAAGTCAGGGGATTCTGGAGCAGATGCATATGTTATTGGTAGCACTCAAAATATATTGATTGAATGTAAACATACGCAGGATGGAAGAAAATATAGTACAGTTGATCCAATTATGAAATTTGGCTTTGCAAAACGACATTATGAGGAATTGACTGGGAAAACTTTTGACCAGCTAAATTTAGTCAGCAATGCATCTGGATATAGTTCCAAGATTAAAAAAGCAGCAAAAACAGAAGGTATAAACTTGGTAGACAGAAAGGACTTAGATGAACTATTAAAACAGCATGCTCTGTTCTGGACGGATATTGAGCGTAAACTTCAAACCAACTAAGATAAAAATCCACACTATCACAAACTGCGTAACCCCCTGCGAATGATATACTGCGTACTCGCATCCGAGCTTCGCTCCTGCCATTGCAGACAGTAGTTTTGCACCCATGCTGCTTGGCTTTTGGCAGCATCATTGAGCCAATTGGCACATGAGTTTTGCACATAACGATGCCCATCACACATCACCGCATCCAACAATGGCTCTGCCTGTTCGGGATGGGCTTTGAGTTCAGGAATATGCCGACACCAAACACCGCGCGGTCGCGTGATTTCAATGGCAAAGCGGCGCATATAAGAGGAATCGTATTGCGTCCACGGCTGCAATAAGTCCAATGATGTTTGAAGCTGATTTGCCACATCATCGCGCAATGCCAGCCATGCCCATTCACGCACACAAAAATGTGCATCATCTGCCAAAGGTTGGATACGCCGTATTTTTTCTTGCAAGGAAAGTTCATTTTGCGCTGCCAACACATA
>Ga0256829_1003100_pt1 | contig 11785 bp, 11 predicted proteins | sample 131447metaG_FD_185979 | JGI IMG/M metagenome (GOLD analysis project Ga0256829, IMG submission 185979) | Hydrothermal vent microbial communities from Lau Basin, Pacific Ocean - 131-447 | ecosystem: Environmental > Aquatic > Marine > Hydrothermal vents | place: Pacific Ocean: Lau Basin | collected... | reverse complement strand
CATGTAACTCAGACACAACAGTAAACAGTAAAGCAACAGCTTACTATTACACAAACAGTGATCAGAGTCTTTTTAACAAAGATAGTAGTCAAACTGGAACTGCAATAACTTTAGATGTAAAACATAGTTTTACTAAAAATATATCAGCAAATTTTTCAGCAGTTGGCTTCAACAACATCACAGCTGCAGGTGCTAAAACACCATTAAATGCTGGATATTTTGAAGGTACAAATACTGGTGCATTCTTCAATGTTGCAAATATAACTGCAAATTTTGCTAATACTACAGTTATTTTAGGTCGTCAGCTTATAGATTCTCCAATGTTTGGTGGATATGATTGGTTGCTAGCTCCTGGTGCATTTAATGGATATACATTAGTTAATAACTCTATTTCTAACTTGACACTTGTTGGCACATATGTTGATAGATGGAGAGCAAATGATAGTGGTGTAAACTTTGCTAAATTAGCAGGTAGTAACTATGCATTTGGTGCAGTTTATGCAAATAAAAATCTTTTTGATGCAAGTGTTTGGTACTACAATGTTGAGGCAACTGGTGTTAATAAATACAAACAAGTATATGTTGATGCGTCTAAAACACTTGGTATGTTTAACGTAGCAGCTCAATATGCTTTAACTAACTACAATACAGGACTTGATTCAAAAGCATATGGTGTTAAAGTTGGTGCTTCTTTTGCTGGTATTGATATTTATGCAGCATACAACAACAACTCTGACAGAACTGCTGGATATGTTGGTAAAAATGCTCTATATACAACTTCTTGGAATGATTTTGCCGCTGATGACATCGGTAGCTCTTGGAAAGTAGATGCTTCTGCTGAATTTGCTGGTATCTCAACAGAAATATCTTATGCAGATTACAAAACACACGGTAAAGAACTTGACGCTATTTTTGGTTATAGTGCAACTAAATGCATTTCTTTAGATGCTATCTACTCTAGCACTAACTATACAGAAACAGATACTACACAAAATGCTCTTGAACTTATAGCTACTTACAAGTTTTAATCAAAACTTGTAACCTCCCAAACATTGTTTGAATACTTCACTCTCCTAGCGGAGAGTGTTTGGGAATTTTCTTCTTTTAGTACAATCTCTCTAACATTTTATTTAACTGTAGTTTTGCTCTATTTAGTGCTTCTATGCTATCATCGGAAAGATGACCATCTTTTGACATAGATATGGACATAAATGACTCTATGGCACGAACTAAACTTCTAGTTTCTCGTATCTCTGCGTATGATTTTTCATGATACTCTGTGCTTTTATTTTTATTTCCCTCTATGTGCATTATGCGTTCTAATTTTCCCTTTTGTTCATTGAAGATAACTTCATATAGTTTAAGAGTGGAAATTGTATCTTTTATATGTTCGTCTATTTTGTCCATAGCCGTTTTACAGTCTGATTTTTGTTTTATATAAAGTTTAGCTTCCTCTAACTGTTTAGTGGAAAAGCGTAAATTACTACTACCTTTTAATGTCACACGCACCACATACACAAGAGCCATAACAGAAACAACACAAAAGCCAAACACACTAGCACCAACATAGATATTTGGTTCAAGTCCAACACTTGTACTAAATACTTCTACTATAGACTTTACGGTATCTTGTGATGGTATTTTACTTATGTCCAATGTAATACCTAGCTTTTCTGTTGCAAGATAGACAAGTCCTACAGATGTTGCAGTAGCAGAAACTAGAGAATATAGAAAACCTGTAAATCTACCGCTAGATACATTTTTTAAAACAATAGGCTCTACCTCTTCTTTTGGTTCAAAAACAACTACATTTTCTTCTGTAATCTTATTGGCTTCATTTGGTTGATAGCCCAACTGTTCAAGCAGGGAGATACACGCGTCCATACCTCCTGAATGCAAACTATTTTTTGCATTGTCATACTCTCTTAAGTCATCGGCTAGTAAAAGCTTACATGCTTGTGTTTGCTCCTCTGCATCTTTTACCATCTGCTTTGCCTGCTCTATGAGACTTAAAGCTTTTATATGTTTTTTGACTTTTGGCTCTTGCTCTACATATTCACTAACTTCAATAACTTCAGAAGCATCTTCTAAAGGTATCGAGTTATTGTCTTCTTCAGTTTCATTTGTTTCTACACTATTATTTTCATTCATTCTTTTTCCTAATTATTTATATCTTTATTTTAGCAAAAAATCCTATTAACTATTTGATTACTGTCAACTATTGGCTATAATCTATTAAAAATAATTAGGATTATCATGGGTATTTTTATTTCACTCTTAGTTTTATCGGTACTTATCTTCTTTCATGAGTTAGGACACTTCACTGCTGCACGATTTTTTGGGGTACAAGTAGATGTATTTAGCATAGGATTTGGTAAAAAACTATACTCACGTATGATTGGCAAAACGCAATGGAGTATATCTCTCATACCTCTAGGTGGATATGTCAAGATGAAAGGTCAAGACGATTCAGACCCAACTAAAGTAAGCTTTGATGACGACTCATACAATGTCAAAAAGCCTTGGCAACGCATAATCATCTTGATAGCTGGCCCATTTGCTAACTTTTTAACGGCTTTTGTACTATATTTTGCTGTTTCGCAAATGGGAACATACGCAAATCCTATTTTTAACTATAGCAAATACTTACCCGCTACCATAGGTGATTTCTCTAAAAATTCTCAAGCAAAAAAAGTAGGTATTCAAAAGGGTGATACCATCATAAAAGTAAATGATACACCTATTTCAAATTGGGGTGAGTTAGGTAAAGTGACTCAAAAAACAAATTCAGATATTATGATTACTCTTATGCGAGATAAGCATAAGCTAACATACACCTTGAAGCCAAAAACAATAGAACTAAAAAACAAATTTGGTGAAACGGTGAAACGTAAACTTATAGGAGTAAGCCCAAAAATTCCTAAAGATAAATTTTCTTTTTCCTTAACTCAAGGTGTTGCTTTTGCATGGAATGAAACAGTATATGCTTCAAATCTTATCTTTCAAAGTTTAGAAAAGATGCTAAGTGGTGCAGTTGGAGCAGATAAAGTAGGTGGTATTATAACCATTGTTGACATCACATCTCAAGCTAGCAATGCTGGAATTGTTATACTGTTTTTATTTACTGCACTCATATCTGTAAATCTAGGTATCTTAAATCTTATGCCTATACCTGCTCTTGATGGTGGGCATATTATGTTTAATATTTACGAAATGATTACAGGTAAAACTGCTAGCGAAAAAGTGATGATGTACATAACCATGATAGGCTGGGCTATACTTCTTGCACTCATGGTGTTAGGATTATATAACGATATAACTAGAATATGGGGGACACACTAATGGCTACGCTAGAGAAAGAGCATTTAAGAGCAAATTTAGATGAAGTAATATGGAACATAGAAAAAGCTCGTATATCGGTAAGCGAACATCATATAGTAAAGCTTGTAGGTGTTGCAAAATACACAGATTTAGGAAACGTTGAAACGCTATACCAATTAGGGCAACGCTCTTTTGGCGAAAATCAGGTTCAACAACTTAAAGAACGTATGCATGCATTAGAAGAATTACCCATAGAATGGCATATGATAGGTTCGCTTCAAAAAAATAAAATAAATAACCTTATAGACCTACGCCCTACTCTTATGCAGTCTTTAGATAGCTTAAGTTTAGCACAAGAACTAAACAAAAAGTTAGCCTTCAAAGATAGTAAAATGAACTGCCTACTTCAAATAAATTCAGCAAATGAAGATAGTAAATCAGGATTTTCACCCGATGAAGCGTATGATATATATCAAACGATAAAAGAGTCTTGCCCTAACATTAACCTAAAAGGTGTTATGAGTATAGGTGCAAATTCAAAAGATAGTAAACTAATACAAAAAAGTTTTGAAACGACACATAAGATTTATGAAAAACTACAAAAAGATGGTGCTAAATACTGCTCTATGGGTATGAGTAGCGATTATGCTTTGGCTATAAAATGTGGCTCAAACCTTGTTCGAGTTGGGTCTGTATTATTTAAATGATAGTCTAAAGAGGTGTGCTAAGACACCTCTTTACTTTGACAATTATTGCAAATACCATAAAGATTAAACTGTTGTTTTTTCAATCTAAAGTTCTCCAAGCTAGCCAATTCTTTTAAAATAATGTCCGTCTTTTGTATATGAGGTTTGTCTTTAACATCTCCGCATTCTGTACAAATTAGGTGAATATGCTCCTCTTTTTTAAGCTCGTATTTTGACTTTTTACCATCTATGGGAACTTCCACTAAAACACCATTTTTAACCATAAGTATAATATTTTTATATACTGTAGCCAAAGACAAGGAGGGATGCATTTTAGTAACTTTACTATAAATATCGTCAATAGACATATGCCCATACTCTTCTATCTTCTCTAAAAACTGCATACGTTGGAATGTTGCCTTAAGGCTATTATCTTTAAGTAGTGTTGCATAGTCAGTCATTTTGAGCCTTTTAAAGTATAAGAATGAGTTAAATTCATAAGTTAGCCCCGCACTACAAAAGAGAGGAAGAAAAGGAGAATGTACGAGGCTAAATTATGATTTATCTAAATCCCTAAAGCAAAGAAGCTTTAGGGTATATAAAAACTTACAGTTCTTCAGCGTGCTTACCAAGATATTCTGCAACACCTTGAGTATCTGCTTTCATACCTTCATCACCTTTTATCCAACCAGCAGGACAAACTTCACCATGCTCATTGGTAAATAGCATCGTATCTACCATTCTAATCATCTCATCTATGTTTCTTCCTAGTGGAAGGTCGTTTATAACCGCATGTCTTACTGTACCGTCTGCATCTATAAGGAATGACCCTCTAAGTGCTACTGCATCATTAAGAAGTACGTCATAGTCTCTTGCTATTTGTTTAGAAAGGTCAGCAACCAATGGGAAGTTTATACGCCCAATACCACCATTTTCTACTGCTGTTTCTCTCCATGCAAAGTGTGAAAATTGGCTATCTACAGATACACCGATAACATTAATGCCTCTGTCTGTAAACTCTTTTGTTCTGTGAGAAAAAGCGATAATTTCTGAAGGACATACAAATGTAAAATCTAATGGATAGAAGAAAAGTACTGCACCTTTTTCACCTAGATTGTCCATAAGATTGAAATCTTCTACGATTTGCCCATCTGCAAGTACTGCTGTTGCTGTAAAATCTGGAGCTTTTTTAGTTACGATCATGTTATTTCCTTAAAGATAATTTTTATTAACAAGGAAAGTTTATCATAATATATTTAAACAAGGGTAAAAAATATTGTAGTAGCAAATGAAATATCTCCAAAAAAGAGATATTTCAAAATTAGTTGGCAAAAAGATAAGTTATAGCTACTGCAAATGCAGTAGCACCTATATATCCTGCTCCAAACATAAATGATGAAATTAGTTTCAAAAGTGGTTGAAATCTCCATTTAACCAATAAAATAATAAGTGAGCCTATCATTGATGGTAAAAAGACATATGCCATACTAAAGCCTAAATCAAAATGATTTGGTATAAGTATTTGTGACGAAACTAAAAACCCTATAATAAAAACAAGAAAAACATAAATAACCATATATTTAATAGTGCTATATTTAGTTAAACATTGATCCATACTTAACTCTTTAGTTACAAGACATTTCATATCTGAAAAATCCGCATCTTTCAATGACATCTCTTCCATAACAAAGAAAATAATAATACTAGAGAAAAATCCTATCGCAATCGCAATCATTAACATACCCATTGTGTATCCTTTTAATTCTTAAATTTTTAACTCAAATTATTGTAACGTAATATAATTTAATATTTGTTTTTAAAATACTAAAATATTATAATTCTTTTTTTGATTCTTCTGCTTTTTTACAGAATAGTTCTGCACGATATTCATAAGAGGCCAAAGAAGCGGCTGCAAGAACATCTGCACGTAAAGACTTTTTATAGTGAGATACCTTTTGTGTAAAAATTTTGCATAGTCTTTCATTTTCTATATATTCCTCTTTTGACTTTTGACCCTCTTCATTGAAAAATCCAGCCACAAGATAGGTACCGACAATAACCATAAAAAATAAATGCTTCATAATTAAATCCTTTTAAATATATTATAGTTAAAGAGACTTAATATAGCACGGCAATTCAACATTGGCTTAACATCTATTTAATAAAAATATACTATAGTTTTACAAATTACAAAAATGGATACTTAATATGGGAAACATTGATTTAATAATTATTTTAACAACTGCATTTCTAGGCTCTATTGGGCATTGTATAGGAATGTGTGGTGGTATAGTAGTGGCATATACATCTAGTAAAATAGATCAAAAATCCTCTTATCTTCAACAAACTGCTTCACATCTAGCCTATAATTTTGGTCGTGTTACTACATATAGTATACTAGGAGCTATCTTTGGGTATGTAGGGAGTGTACTTGCATTTACTCCTACTACCAAAGGGCTACTCTTTGCCTTTACTGGGCTACTCATGATACTTTCAGGACTTAGCCTACTTGGAAATATAAAGCTTCTTAACTCCGCGGAGTGGTCTGTCTCAAAATATGCATGGTATCAAAAAAGTTTTAGAGTACTCATCTCCTCAAAGTCCTACCATAGCTTTTATCTTTTGGGTATGCTAAATGGTATCATTCCTTGTGGGTTGGTTTATTCTTTTGCTATATTTGCATCTAGTACAGCAACGCCTTTAGGTGGTGCTTTGGTCATGGCTACTTTTGGTCTAGCTACCATTCCTGCACTCTTCTTTTTGGGATTTATTACAAAATTTTTACAAAAAGGAAATATACGTGGCATCATGATGAAACTAGCCTCCTTGCTTGTTATAGTGTATGGTGTCTTTACACTTACTAAAGGCTACAAGTTCATAGCCCACCCAAAACAAATGAAGGCCATGATGGACAAAATGCACACAGATGGTGTAGATGAGAGAATAATAACAGGTAAATTTAATGGTATGAAGTGTTCTCCTGGAAAATGTGGATAATTTCGCTATAATTAAACTATGAATTACATAAAAACTTACGCCTATAACCATACTCCACTCTCTTTTGATTTTGAACAAACTATTGAACGATTTTTCGTAGAAGAGATACCACTTTACAACTTTTCTGGCACTGGAAACTACCTAGTATTAAAGATACAAAAAACAGATATGAGTACATGGAAACTCATAACTGTACTTGCTAAAGCCACTGGATTAGCCGAACGAGACATAGGCTACGCAGGACTTAAAGATAAAAATGCAACCACCATACAGTACATTTCCATACCAAAAAACAGAGAAAAAGAGTTAAATAAAAACCTTACCACAGATAAAATAGAGATACTCGAACGTACATATAACAAAGCACCTATAAAAGTGGGTCACCTTAAAGGAAATAGTTTCTCTATAGTGCTACACAATATAAACGAAAATGATGCTAAATTTTTCAATACAACAGCAAAAAAAATGCAAAAAAACGGCATACCAAACTACTATGGTTATCAACGCTTCGGAGAAGATAGTCGTTCATATTTACAGGGAAAAGAGATAGCTCACTCTGGCAAAAAGCTTAAAGGAAGTAAAGAAAAACTCTTAGTATCTGCCTACCAAAGCTACCTTTATAACAAATGGCTAGGGCAAAGAGTTAAGCTATCTACAATCATAGCCCAAAACAATGCAGAAACAGCCTCTAAAAAGCTTCAATACCCTTTGGAACTAGTTAAAGTTTTAGCCAAACAGCCACAGTTTTTTAAACTTTTTTTAGGAGATATTGTCATACATTACCCTTATGGAAAATTAGATTATGTTAAAGATATGCATAACTCTTCTCTTGCATTTTTACAAAAGAAAGTAAGCCCTACAGGACTTTTATGTGGAGACAAAATAGAACGTGCTAAGTCAGATGCCTACCACCTAGAAGAACCTTTTGACGACACAGAACTAAATGCTCTAAAAGGTGACAGACGATTTGCATGGATATGGCCAAATGAAGTAGAAACCGAATATAACTTAGAAAATAAAAAACTAACTGTAGAGTTTTACCTTCCTAAAGGCTCTTATGCTACTACATTCTTAGAGGAGATTGGAAAATTTTCCTTAAAGTAAAAGTTACTTTAAATACAAAATAAAGAATTCAAGATGAAACATATATTAATCACCAATGATGACGGCTACGACTCAAAAGGTCTTTTAGCTCTCATAGAGGCACTTAAACCTTTAGCTAAAGTAACTATAGTAGCCCCTAGCACAGAGAAATCTGCTTGTGGTCACTCACTAACACTTACAAAACCTTTACAATTTATAGAGATAGAAAAAGATTTTTACAAACTAGACGATGGCACTCCTACAGACTGTGTCTTTCTCTCTCTATCTAAGCTTTTTGACGCTAAAAACAAACCAGATTTAGTAATATCTGGCATTAACGTAGGTGCAAATATGGGAGAAGACATAACCTACTCTGGAACTGCTTCAGCTGCTATGGAAGCGGTACTACAAGGCATACCCGCTATAGCCATAAGTCAAGTCTATAGTAACGACAAAGAGAGCATAGAAACATTTGGCTATGACTTAGCAAAAGAGAGCATAGTTACACTGGTAAAAAAGATATTTGATGGTAATTTTCCTCTACCTAAACGAAAATTTTTAAATGTAAATATACCGCCTATAGCCACTAGCAAGTGCAAAGGCTTTAAAGTAACACGAACAGGAAACAAAAAATATGGATTTCATGCAGAAGCACATCACAACCCTAGAGGCAAAGAGTATTTTTGGATAGGACTGCCAAAACTAGAGTGGTTTAAAAACAAAGGCTACATTACAGACTTTGAAGCCATAAACAATGACTATGTCTCCGTAACACCAATTATGCTAGATATGACTGCACATGAAGAGATAGAAGCATTAGGAGAGTGGATATGAGGTTTCAGCGATGCAAAATGCTATTTGGTGAAGAGAGTTTTAAAAAACTGCAAAATGCAAAAATACTTATATTGGGTGTGGGTGGTGTAGGCTCTTATGCCCTAGACTGTTTGTGGCGTTCTGGTGTAAAAGATATAACCATACTAGACTTCGATATATATGATGAGACTAATCAAAATAGGCAAATAGGGTCTGAAGCCGTTGGCATGATAAAAGTAGAAAGACTTAAAGAGCTTTATCCTACTATTAAAACTATTAATCAATGTATGGATATGCAGTGGGTAGCAAAGTTTGATTTTGAACCTTATGACCTCATAATAGACGCAGCAGACACAACAAAGGTCAAGATAGAAATAGCTAAAAAATGTTACAAAAAACTTATAATGGCACTAGGTTCTGCAAAACGATGGGACGCTAGCAAAATAGAAGTAGCCTCTATTTGGAAAACTCACGGCGATGCACTAGCACGTAAAATACGAAATGAACTAAAACGTGCGAAATTTGATAGAAATTTTACAGTGGTATTCTCCCCAGAAGAAGATAAATGTAAAGATAAAGGCTCATGTGTAGCAGTAACTGGAGCAGTAGGTCTTACGGTGTGTTCTGAAGCTATAAAAAAGATATTGAAGTAGTAAATTTCTATCTCATTAAAATGAGATAGAAAAGAAGTTTATTTTAAATTTCGGTTTCTTGCTGCAAGTAGAGTAAGAGCAAAAAGCCCTGCTATTGCATAATAAATCCATACAGGAACTGGTATAGGGTCTCCTGCTGCATACGAATGCAGTCCAGAGAGGTAGTAGTTAACCCCAAAGTATGTCATAAGTACTGCCGAATATGCCCATGTCGAGGCTACATTAAATGTGAAATTAGACTTCATTGATGGAATAAAACGCAAGTGAAGAACAACAGCATAAATCAAGATACTAACTGCCGCCCATGTCTCTTTACTATCCCAACCCCAGTAACGTCCCCAAGATTCATTTGCCCAAACCCCACCTAAGAAGTTAGCAACAGAAAACAGGAAAATACCTATAATAAGAGACATCTCCGATAGATTTGTAAGCTCTTTAATGGAACGGTCAATATTGTCATCTCCATTCTTGCCTCTAAGGATATATAAAATCAATACAAGAAGTGAAAGAATAGAACCTAGTCCAAAGAACCCATCACCTGAAATCATCATAGATACGTGAATCATAAGCCAGTATGACTTAAGAACTGGAACAAGATTTGTAATCTCTGGGTTAATAAAATTCATATGTGCTACACCCATCGTAATACCTGCTAGTACCGCTGAACCTGCTAGGGCAAAAGGCGAATTACGAGCTAAGATAATACCTGCTAACACGGTAGCCCCTGCTATAAATACTATAGACTCATAGGCATTTGACCATGGAGCATGTCCTGCTATGTACCAACGGATAGCAAGTCCTATAATATGCAAAGTGAAACCGAAAAGGAAAATACCCCATGAAACACGCATGATCCACTTCATAGGAAAACTAGGCTTAAGTACATTAATAAATGCAAAAATAAGCAATACAATTCCTAAAAGTAAATAGATAGGTACTAATTTGGAGAATAGACCCAGCTTGTTGTATTTTATCTCCATATCTATATGTTTTTCGCTAGGAATTACCGATGAACCATATTTCTCTTGATATGCACGAATACCTTTAAGTGCTAAGTCTGCATTTTCCCATTTTCCAGTTTTCACCCCTTGGGCTACCATCTGAAAATATGCTGAAATACTCATTTTAACCATGTCTGCTTGTTCTTTGGGGAATACCTTTATAGCATCTAGCGGTGCTACCCATTTATTGTTTTTGTCATTTGGTTTAGGGTAAATACGCATTAATGAGCCTTGATATGCCATAAATGCTACATTTACTCTCTCATCTGCTTTTATAAGCTCTTTATCGTATTTTGATTTTTCAAGTGGTTTTTTCCTGCTTGCTTGTGTTACCGCATCAAATATCTTGTAAGAACCATCTTTTTTATTGAAAAAATCAGAGAATTTTGCATATTTAGTATTTTTAGGCAATCCAATATCTAAAGCTATTTTTCTATGCCCAATATATATCATTGGTATCTCTTGATATAACTCTGGTTGCATAATCATACCTAGTATCATTTGTGTTGGTTCTAAATCATACAGTGTCGAACGTCTAGTAATCTTAGCCATAACATCATGTGCAACTGTATCCATAGGCTTCATACGACCTTGATGGTCTTGTACGACAATTTTTCCAAAATTTAACGAATGTTGCAAGTCATAAGACTGCATTGTTTTTAGCGTTTCTTCATCTATCTTAGGAGAAGATGCATTTGCCGACTGTGGAGACAATGCTAACGCAAACACCATCGCCAAACCTGCCGCGGTTGTTTGTAATTTTCTTGCATTTTTAAGTAACTTTCTAAAGCGTCCCTTAGGGGTAATGAGACTCCACAACATTCCTAATGCCATCAATATATATCCTAAATATGTAGGAGGTGTTCCTGGGTCATGGTTTACAGAAAGTACTGTTCCTTTTTCATCTGGGTCATAAGATGATTGGAAAAGACGATAGTTTCTATGGTCTAAGATATGGTTCATATATATATGATAAGGCATAGTAATATTTTGCTCTTTATCTATGAGAACGACTCTACTTGAGTATGAAGCAGGAGTCATAGAGCCAGGGTAACGCTCCAATTCAAAGTCTTTTAGTTTAATGGAAAATGGCATATCTATGATTTTTGCACCAATACGAAAATCAATATCTAATCCATCTAAAGATATTTTGTGCAGTTCTCCAACCTCACCTTTCATAGGTTTGGCTACAACGATTTTACTTTTATCGCCTACTGAAAGCTTCAACTTA
>Ga0256829_1003099_pt1 | contig 11788 bp, 12 predicted proteins | sample 131447metaG_FD_185979 | JGI IMG/M metagenome (GOLD analysis project Ga0256829, IMG submission 185979) | Hydrothermal vent microbial communities from Lau Basin, Pacific Ocean - 131-447 | ecosystem: Environmental > Aquatic > Marine > Hydrothermal vents | place: Pacific Ocean: Lau Basin | collected... | reverse complement strand
ATATAGAGTAATTTCAATAAACTGTTTTCATTTGGAAAAGCTCCTTTGGTTTTAGTGAGTTTCCTGAATTGTCTGTGGACAGATTCAATAATATTGGGACTGTTAGAAATTCCGTGTCAGTTCAGTTAAAATAAAAAAACCAAAAAATTTAATTTTGTTCAGGTAAGTATGGTTATAGCTCAAAAATAATAATTTTTTATGAAAGAAGAGTCATTAAAAAAGATATTATATTATAAATAAAAAACATTATTTTAAACAATCATTAAAATATTCTTTTGTAATACAATGGATACTGCCGTGTTGTTTAATAAGTACATTTGCATTAATTGGGATAATTTCTCTATCAAAAATTTCTTTAAATAAATCAATTACATATTTGTCTTTTTTATCTTCATAGATAGGTAAAATTATCGATTCGTTTGTTATTAAAAAGTTAGCATAAGTTGCGGGCAGTCTTTCATTTTCATAATATTTTGGACTTGGAAGTAAAAGGGGGATAATATTAAATTTTGTCTCTTTTAACTCTTCTTCCATCTTTTTTAGGGCTTTATAATGGATATCATTTTTATCTTCACATTTAGAGTAAACTATTGTATCTTTATTCACAAATCTAGCAAGGGTATCAATATGAGAATCGGTGTCATCACCTTCTAAAAAACCGTTATTTAGCCAAATAATATCTTTTACAAAAAGCTCTTTTTTTAAAAATTTTTCTATCTCTTCTTTATTCATTGGATAATTTCTGTTTGGCTCTAATAAGCACTCACTTGTAGTTAATAAAACTTCTCCGTTTGTATCAATACTTCCGCCCTCCAGAATAAAATTATAACTTTTATGGATGTTAAAAATTTCTCTTGAAATTAAATTATCATAATTTGCGGGAAATTTTAGCCCCCACCCGTTAAATTTAAAATTAAGAAGTTTAATCTCATTGTTAATTTTTACGCTAATAGCACCAAAATCCCTAGCCCATGTGTCGTTATTTTTTACTTTTTTGAATATAAAATTTTTGTGATTAAGATGTTTTATTGTATTTTCATCTTCGTAGCATATTAAAACTTTTTGATGCGAGGCTATTGCGTAAGCTATTTGTGTAAAGGTTTTAATAGCTTCTTTTAAACAACAGTTCCAATCAGTGTTTTTATGTGGAAATACAAGTTGAATGAATTTTTGTTTTTCCCATTCGGGTATTAAATAGTTCATATTATCCCTTTAGACTATATTAAAAAGCATATTTTTTATCTCATCAAAACTAAATAATTCTTTTGGAGACTGTTTTAAGAAGTTTTCCATTTGTTCTTTTTTTGAAACCGCTTCATCAAGTTCCGGGTCGCTTCCTTTTTGATAAGCTCCAATTCTAAGTAATACTTCATTTTCTTTTAAAAGAGCATAAAGTTTTTTAAATTTTCTGGCTTTTGCTAAATGCATATCATCAACAACATTTCCCATAACTCTGCTGGCTGATTTTAATATATTTATAGGAGGATAAATCCCCATATCTGTAAGTTCCCTATCTAAAATTATATGTCCATCTAAAATACTTCTTGACTGGTCTGCTATAGGGTCTGCTGATGTATCATCTCCTTCAACCAAAACAGTAAAAAATGCCGTAATGCTTCCTTTACCTTCTTCTTTTCCTGCTCTTTCCATTAATTGAGGTAAAATCATAATAGAACTTGGCGGGTAACCTTTGCTAGTAGGTGGTTCTCCCATTGCAAGTCCTATTTCTCTTTGTGCCATTGCAAAACGTGTTACGCTATCCATTATGAATAGGACGTTTTTATTTTGATTTTTGAAATATTCCGCCACCGCCATAGCACTAAATGCTCCATATTTTCTCATTAAGGCAGAATCATCACTTGTAGCAGTAATTATTACAGTGTTTGTTAGGTCGTTATTTAAATTTTCCTGTATAAATTCAGGAATTTCTCTACCTCTTTCCCCAATTAACGCTATAATTTTGATATCGGCACTGCTTCCTTTTACAATCATTCCCATTAAAGTTGATTTACCAACTCCGCTTCCTGCAAAGATTCCTAGTTTTTGTCCAAGACCGCATGCTAAAAGCCCGTCAATAGATTTTACTCCTGTAGGAAAAACTTCATTTATAATTCCTCTTTTTAAAGGAGAAATAGGTTTTTTCATAATGTCTATTTTTTCTTTAAAAATAATGGGCCCTTTATCATCTACCGGCTTCATAAATGGGTCAACAACTCTTCCTAAAAGCCCTTCACCTACTGGAATTTGCATACCGTTTTCATCTAAATAGACTTTGTCGTTTATTTTTATTCCTTCTGTAAAGCTAAAAGGAGTAATGGTGAATTCATCTTTACTGACAGAAGTTACCATTCCTAATATTTTTTTATTTTTTGTTTTAATTTTTACTAAATCTCCGATAGAAACAACTAATTTATGGGCTATGATATTTATAGGGTCTATTTTTTTAACAAAACCAAAAGGTTTTGAGAGAGGTTGTTTTATTCTGTTTTTTATATTTTTTAAAGGCATTAGAAATGGTTTTGAACCGGTGCGTTTATTATATGAAAAAATTCTTCTCTTGTTTTTTCTTCTAAAAATATACCTCTAAGAGCTGAGCTTGAAGTGTATGAATGTTTAGTCTCAACTCCTCTCATTTCCATACACATATGTCTTGCGTGTATTACAACACCCACACCTTTGGGTTTTACAACATCCATTATGGCATCGGCTATCTGTTCTGTGAGTTGCTCTTGAATTTGAAGGCGTCTGGCAAAAACATCAACCATTCTTGGGATTTTAGAAAGTCCCACTACTTTTTTATCAGGAATATAAGCTACATGAACCCTTCCGAAAAACGGTAAAATATGGTGTTCACACATAGAATAAAACTCAATATTTCTAACAACAACCATTTCGTTATTTGTGCTCTCAAACAAAGCATCGTTTAATACTTCTTTTGGGTCTTTAAAATATCCTCCGCAAATATGTTCAAATGCTTTTGCCACTCTTTTTGGTGTTTTAACTAACCCTTCCCTGCTTGGATCTTCTTTTATTGCTTTTAATATCTCTTTTGTGGCTTTTTCTATAGCTTTTAAATCCACACTCATTGTTATCCTTTAAATTTTTTGGTATTATACACTTAAAAAAAGGAAATGTTTATGGCAAATATTGAAAAATTAGATTCTGCTAATAGTATAGTAAAAGCTACTATAGAAAATCAAGACTTAGAAGCAAAAAAAGATAAAATTGCAAAAAAAATAGCAAAAACTGCAAAAATTCAAGGTTTTAGACCTGGAAAAGTGCCTGTAAAAGTAGTTAAAAAAATGTATGGCGAAGATATTAAAAGAGATGCTATTAATGAATTAATAAAAGAAGTTCTTGATGAAGGAATTAAAGCTCTTGAAATTGAAGAAATTTTAGGTGAGCCTGAAATTATTAAATTTGATGAAAATGATAATGGGATTGATGTAGAAATTAAAGTTTATACAAAACCTGAAATCAAAATAGAAGAAGAATATAAAGAGTGTATACCAGAAGTTGGAGTTCCAGAAGTTAGCGAAGAAGAAATTAATAAAGAACTAGAAGAACTTGCAAAAACCGAAGCTGAAACTAAAGTTTCTAATAAAGAAATTGCTGGGAAAGGTGATATTGCTGTAATTAATTTCAAAGGTTATATTAACGGAAAACCTATGGAAAACGGAAGTGCGGAAGATTATCCGCTTGAACTTGGAAGTAACTCTTTTATTCCTGGATTTGAAGAACAAATCGAAGGTATGAAAGTTGGAGAAACTAAAAGAATTAAAGTAAAATTTCCTGAAAATTACGGAGCAAAAGAGATTGCAGGAAAAGAAGCTGAATTTGATGTGACACTTCAAGAAATTCAGGAGAAAGCGCCGGCTGAGATTAATGATGAATTTGCTAAAAAATATTTAGGTGATGAAAATGCTAGTGTTGAAACTTTAAAAGAATATATCAAAAATAACATAGAAAACAGAAAAAAAGCAGAAGCATTTGCACCTAAAAAAGAAGAAATTTTAGAATGTTTAGTTAAAAAATATGAAATTGACATTCCAGAAGGTATTGTAGAAAAAGAAGTTGACGTAATGGTAAATAATGAAGCGGCAAAATTAAGCCCGGCTGAAATTAAAGAATTTCAAGGAAATTCTGAAAAACTTGAAGAATTTAGAAATAAATTTAAAGATGAAGCAAAAGAGAGAGTAAAACTTACATTTATTATTGATGAAATTGCAAAAAAAGAGAATATTGAAGTAAGTGATAATGAACTTACTCAAGTTATCTATTATGAAGCGTTAATGCAAGGACAAAATCCACAAGATGTAATTAAATATTATGAGGAAAATAATATTTTACCAGTTCTTAAAATGAATTTAATGGAAGAAAAACTTCTAAATAAACTTTTAGAAGATAAAGCTAAAGGAGAATAATGAGTTTACTTATTCCAACTGTTATAGAAAAAACGGGAAGAGGCGAGAGAGCTTATGATATATATTCTCGTTTACTTAAAGATAGAATTATAATGCTTCAAGGTGAAATAAATGATCATGTAGCAAGTCTTATTGTTTCACAACTTTTATTTTTAGAAGCTGAGAATCCTGAAAAAGATATATATCTATATATAAATTCTCCAGGCGGAGTTGTAACAAGCGGTATGGCTATTTATGATACAATGAATTATATTAAACCTGATGTTGTGACTATTTGTATGGGACAAGCTGCTAGTATGGGGTCATTTTTACTTAGTAGTGGTGAAAAAGGTAAGAGATTTGCTCTTCCACACGCTAGAATAATGATTCATCAACCTCTTGGAGGTGCGCAGGGTCAGGCTACTGATATTGAGATTCACGCAAAAGAGATTTTAAGAATGAAAAAAGAGCTTAATACAATATTGTCTGAAAATACAGGACAAACTCTTAGAAAAATAGAAAAAGATACAGAAAGAGATTTTTTTATGAGCGCGGAAGAAGCTATGAAATATGGATTAATTGATAAGGTTCTTAAAAAAAGAGATAAGTAAATGGACGAAAAATATTCTAATTATACGGTAAAAGATATAAGTGCCCCAACTTCACCAATTGAACTTTTTGCAAAAAAAGTATTGGATAAATTAATTGTAGAAGGAATTCCTCCTATTCCTTCTAATTATATTTTGTATTTTTTTAATATGCTTGAAGAAGAAGATTCAAAATTAAAAAAACAGATTTATGAAATGATTTCTTTAGAGGAAAATAATGATGTTGAAAAGGATATTCAGTTTGAGAAAGATATGAAAATTTCATTTAAATATTCAAAAGAAATTTTGCAACATACTGCTGTTATTTATAAAATCACAAAACAGTTAAAAGCTATAACATCTGAGGCTTTAAAAGAGTTTTCCCATTTATCATCTCCAAAAATGCTAGAAAAACATCTTAATACAATAATAAGTAAAATTGATAAATTCTCTATAAAAATGGAAGATGAATTAAAAGAAATTAAAGAACTTTATTCTAAAAATATAGAAATAATGAAAGAAATAGATAGTAATACTCTTTTTGATATGACATATGGCGTTTATAATATTAAATATTTTAAAAGGGTTTTAACAAAAGAGATACAATCTATCCAAAAATTTAAACATACAAGTTCTTTTATTACCTTAAAAGTGAGTAATAATACGTTAGAAAATATAAAACTTAAAAAATCATTTATGATAATGAATAGAAGTATTGCAAAAATTTTACTCAAGACTTCAAGAAGGACTGATATTGTCGCCCATCTTGGGAATGGAATTTTTGCAATGCTTTTAAAACATACAGATAAAATAGGTGCCAAGAAAACAGTTGAAAGACTTGCCGATATTATCTCCAATTCCACTGTCTTTATAGAAGGAAACGAAGTTGAAATTCATATTGTGGCTTCTATTTGCGAATTAAAAGAAGATAAAAAATATGAAGATTATATAAAAATATGCAGTAAAAATTTACAAAAAGCCCAAAAAGAAAATAAATTATATGTAATTGAAGGTGAAGAATAATGGCTCTATTAGATATTGTAACTTATCCAAATAAAATTTTAAGAAAAATTTCTCGTCCTGTTGAAAGATTTGACAGTGAACTTCATAAACTTCTTGATGATATGTATGAAACAATGGCAGTAAAAAATGGAGTTGGACTTGCCGCTATTCAGGTTGCCGTGCCAATTCGTGCGCTTTTGATTGATATCGGAGATAAAGAAGGGAAACAAAGCCGTGATACACTTATAGAAGTTATTAATCCCGAGTTTTTAGAATGGAACGGTGCTCAAAAAGATATGGAGGGTTGTCTTAGTGTGCCTGATTATTTTGATGAAGTTGAAAGATACGAAAAAGTAAAAGTAAAATTTTTAGATAGATTCGGAAAAGAGCATATAATGGATGCTGATGGACTTTTAAGTGTTGCTTTTCAGCACGAAACTGACCATTTAGATGGACATTTATTTGTAGAGAGACTGGATTATATAAAACGCAAAAAGTTTGAAAAAGAGTGGAAAAAATTATTAAAACAAAAACGAAAAAAATAGCTTCTGCTACACTTGACGGATTTGTTGCAAAAAGTGTAGAAGTTGAAAGCTCTTTTACAAGAGCGCTTCCCGGCTTTTCTATTGTAGGGCTTGGAAGTCAGTCTATTCAGGAAAGTAAAGAGAGGGTAAAATCGGCACTTCTTAATAATGATTTTGAATTTCCTCCTTTAAAAATTGTGATAAATCTTTCCCCATCAGACCTTCCTAAAAACGGCAGCCATTTTGACTTGCCTATTGCTCTTAGTATTTTGTATCACAATAAAGATATTGACCTTAGTGAATATTTGGTTTTAGGGGAGCTTGGACTTGATGGAACTCTTAAAGATACCAAAACTATTTTCCCTATAATTTTATCTCTCAAACCTAAAAAAGTAATAATTCCTCTAGAATCAGCAAAAAAAATTTCTAAAATTCCAGGGATTGAAATTTATGCTTTTTCTCATTTAAGTGAATTTGAAGAATTTAATTTAAAAGAAATAAAAAAAAGTGAGTTTGATTATAGTTATTTAAAAATAGAGGGTAAAAAATATTACTATTTAGAAGATTTTAAATTTGATTTTAAAGATGTTTTAGGACAAAATGATGCAAAAGAAGCAGCTTTAATTGCCGCTAGCGGATTTCATAATATTTTATTTGAAGGCTCTCCTGGGGTTGGAAAATCAATGATAATAAATAGATTAAGATTTATTTTACCTCCTATGAGTATTGAAGAGATTTTAGAAGTTGAAAAATTAAATTTATTAGATGGAAAAGATGCTGAGTTTAAACCCCTACGTCCGTTTCGCTCTCCGCATTTTTCGGCTACAAAGGCAGCTATATTTGGAGGCGGAAGTAGGGGGGCAAAAATTGGAGAAATTGCCTTTGCTAATAAAGGAATTTTATTTTTTGATGAGCTTCCTCAGTTTCAAAAAGATGTTTTAGAAAATCTTAGAGGGCCACTTCAGGATAAAAAAATGTTAATAAGCAGAGTTAATTCAAAAATAGAGTATGAAGCCGATATTTTATTTGCAGCGGCTATGAATCCTTGTCCTTGTGGAAATTTGCTTAGTCTTAATAAAGAATGCAGATGCACAGACCTTGAAATTAAAAGATATAAAAATAGAATTTCAGAGCCTCTTTATGACAGAATTGAAATTTATCATCAGATGTTAGAAGATAATGACACTTCTACAATTTCTAGTAAGGAGATGTTTGAAAAAGTTTTAATAGCTTTTGAGATGCAAAAGGGTGAATTTAATGCAAATTTAAGTGAAAATTATAAATTTAAAATAGAAAATGAAGCAAGAGAGATGCTTAATAAAGCTATTAGAAATTTTTCTTTATCTAAAAGAAGTGAATTTAATGTTTTAAAAGTAGCTAAAACTGTTGCGAATATCAATAAAAGAGATAAAATTAAAAAAGAGGATATTTTAAAAGCACTTAAATTTAGGAGAAGAAAATGAAGCCGGTATTTAAAGAAGTATATACTTTTGATAAGAAATGTTATGAAAAATATAAACTAACAGAAGATATTTTAATGGAACATGCTGCGAATTTTATGGCTGAGGTTATAAAGAATAGAGTTAAAAAAGGAAGTGTAGTAAATATAATTTCAGGTCCTGGGAATAACGGGGCTGACGGGATTACGCTTGGTAGGATTTTACTTGGGGATTATAAGGTTAATTTATATTTACCACTTGGTATAAAATCTCCTATGGCTAAATTTCAGCTTGAAAGATTTAAAGCAGTTGGGGGAGGAGTTAAAGAAAATTATGAAAAATGTGAATGTTTAGTAGATGCTATTTTTGGAAGCGGACTTAAAAGGGATTTGTCACAAGATTTAATGTGTTTAAATAAAAAAATGAATAATATTAATGCCTTAAAAATAGCTTGTGATATTCCAACAGGAATTGATGATGAAGGAAATTTAAGACCTGTGGCTTTTAGAGCTGATATAACTGTTACAATGGGGGCTGAGAAATTAGCACTTTATTCTGATATAGCAAAAGATTATGTAGGTGAGATAATTAGGGCAGATTTGGGAGTTAGTTTTTCTAACTATGCAGATAAAACTAATTATTATGTATGGGAAAAAGAAGATTTAGTTTTACCTTTTAGACAAAATCAAAATTCTCATAAAAGAACTTATGGACATTTAGGAGTTTTAGCAGGAGATAAAAAAGGGGCTGCGGTTCTAGCAGCAAAAGCGGCTTTTAATTTTGGATGTGGCTTAGTTAGTGTTGTTAGTCACGAAAATTTTAACATTCCTTATGAGATTATGTTTAGTGAAAAGATTGAAAATCATTTTAATGCTTTTGCTTTTGGGATGGGAATGGGGAGTTATTTTGATGATGAAATTGAAAAATTATTAAGTTTTGATGTGCCTATGGTAATTGATGCTGATATGTTTTATAAGGATGTAATAAAAGAATTTTTAAAAAAATATAAAATAGTTATTACTCCTCATCCAAAAGAGTTTGCCGCACTTCTTAAAATTTTAAGTTTTGGTGAATATTCTACTGATGAAATTCAAAAAAATAGATTTAGATTAGCTGAAGAATTTAGCAAAAAGTACCCAAAAGTAGTATTACTCCTTAAAGGAGCAAATAAAATAATTGCATTTAATAAAAAACTTTATATTGACCCTCTTGGAAGTGTGGCACTTGCAAAAGGTGGTAGTGGAGATGTATTAGCAGGGATGATAGGAAGCCTTTTGGCACAAGAATATCATCCATTTAAAGCAACAATGATGGCTAGCATTACTCATTCAGTTGCAGGAAATTATGAGCCAAATTATGCATTGACACCTGAAAAACTTATAAAAAGGTTAGAAGAAATTGCGTGAATTTTTTAAGATTATTACAGAGGAGCATAATTTTGTTAATCTATTTTGGACAAATTTTCATAAAATTAATGAGGATGTTTATAGGAGTGCACAACTTACTCCTTGGAAACTTAAAAAATTAATTAAAAAATATAATATTAAAACAATAATAAATCTTAGAGGTAATCACAAAAATTATATGTATAAAAAAGAAAAAGAAATATGTAAAAAAATGGGTGTTATATATATACCATTTCAGATTTCATCTAGACATCTCCCGAAAGATTATGAAATTGAAGCATTAATTGATATTTTTAAAAATGCAAAAAAGCCTCTTCTTTTTCATTGTAAAGCAGGAGCAGACAGAACAGGAATGGTTTCTACTTTATATCATATTATAAATGGTGTAAATAAAAAAGAAGCTATAAAAAGAGAGCTTAAATTAAGATATGGGTATTTGTCTTTAAGTAAAGCGGGTAGAATTAAAAAAATGTTTGAATTGTATGATGAAAAAGAAGACTTTTTAAGTTGGTTTAAAAAAAATAAAAATTTTTTAGAAAATATAACTTTTAAAGCAAATCCTTTGGCAGATTTTATTTTTGAAAAAGTATTAAAAAGAGAATAATCAATCACCTATATACTCCCATTTCATAGCTTCTCCCTTTTTTAAATCTTTACACGCAATTTTACCAAGTATCTTAGGTAAATATTTTGGATGAAGCCCGTAACCTGGGCGAATTGCCCTTATATTTTCACGGGTAAATTTTTCACCTTTTTTGATATCTTTAACTATATACAAGCTTCTTGCAAAATTTTTACCTTTTTTTGGTTTAAAATTAACTTCTCCTATCATCTCTTCTACTTCTCTAATAGCTTTTACCATTTCTTGAAATTCTTTGGGTGTTAGGCTGAAATCTTTATCTGGAGAATTAATATTTTTATTTAAAATAAAATGTTTTTCAACTATTCTAGCACCCATTGTAACTGCCGCAACAGGGGCGGAAATTCCAAGAGTATGGTCTGAAAAGCCAACAGTTACATTAAAAATGTCTTTAAGTGCAGGAATTGTTTTAAGATTTACTTCACTTCTAGGAGTCGGATATGCTGAGGTGCATTTAAGAAGTGCAATATCAATATTATATTTTTTAGCAGTATCTACGGCATTTTGTATATCTTCAAATTCAGCAATTCCGGTTGAGACTATAATAGGTTTGCCTTTACTTGCTGTGTAATCAATTAGTTCATAATCCGTAATTTCAAATGAAGCTATTTTGTAAGCTGGTGGATTAAACTTTTCTAAAAAATCTACCGCTTCTTTGGAAAAAGGAGAGCTGAAAATTTCAAGTTCAATACTTCTTGCATACTCAAACAACTCTTTATACCAAAGAAGCGGCATCATTGCTTCTTTGTAGAGTTCAAAAAGATTCTTCCCATCCCACAGCGTGCCGCCTTTTATTAAAAAATCTTCTCTTTTACAGTCTATTGTCATCCATTCAGGTGTGTATGTTTGAAGTTTTATTGCATCAGCTCCTGCTTCTTTTGCTGCATAGATTGTATCTTTTGCTACTTCGATGGAATGGTTATGATTTGCACTAAGCTCAGCTATTATAAATACTTTTTTATCTGTATCAAAATTTCCTATTTTCATTTAATTCCTTTATTTAGCGTTAAAAAATTTGCACTTTTTGTTTAAAAGCTCCATTTTTATAATATTATCTTTTTTATCAACTTTTCTAAACCCAAATTTTTTATATAAACTTATAGATTTAGTATTTCTTTCAAATACATAAAGAATTATTTTTTTTGCATTTAATTTATTAAAAGCATAATTTATTGCTTCATTTAATAAAATTTTACCAACGCCTTTTTTATTTGGATTTTTATGAATACCGAGTTCTATCGTGTCTTTTATTATTTTAAAATTAATCACTCCTAAGTCATCTACTTTTAAGTAGATTCTATTTTTGGGTATATTTTTAATAAAGTTTAAATGATTTTGCAAACTTATTTCATTTTTATCAAGCATCCATTTTCTAATTTTTATATGATTTCTCCATTTTAATACCTCTTTTTTTTCTTCTAGAGATAAGTCCTGGAATTTTGTTAATTTCATTTTCATTTATAACCTTATATTTTCTTTTTAAATATTTTGCTACTTCTTTTTGATTATCGGCTGTTTTTATAGCAATAAAAGGCAAATTCATATAAATTGCTTCATAACTTATCACACTTGGGGTAATAATTCCAAATTTGCTTTTTGCCATTCCAAGTGATACACCTTTATTAATATATAAATTAACCCATCTATTTAAAAATGCAAACTTTTTTATTTTATCTAAATTTTGATTTGCACTTGTTATATAAAGATTTACTTTTGGCTTTATAGGTTTTAGTATTTTTAAAATTCTGATGGTTAAATTTTTACTATCACTTCCACCAAGTGAGATA
>Ga0256829_1003098_pt1 | contig 11799 bp, 8 predicted proteins | sample 131447metaG_FD_185979 | JGI IMG/M metagenome (GOLD analysis project Ga0256829, IMG submission 185979) | Hydrothermal vent microbial communities from Lau Basin, Pacific Ocean - 131-447 | ecosystem: Environmental > Aquatic > Marine > Hydrothermal vents | place: Pacific Ocean: Lau Basin | collected... | reverse complement strand
AGCTTTTGTTGTTGCTTCAGAAGCTGCAAATCATAATATGCAAACAGGACTGACTGATAATGGAGATGGAACATACAGCGTTAAAACGTATAATTATACTACTAAAGTAGATGACAATACATCACCGGTTAATATAGCTGAAAATTATGATGATATTGTGGATTGGGTTACTCTCTCGCAACTCCAGGAAGAAGCAAAATGTTCAGACCATCAATTTAGAATTATAAACAGAACTTTACCAGTTGCAACAAAAGGAATACCCTATTCTGCAAAACTTTTTGTTGAAAACAATGTGAGTACAGCTACGATAAACTGCAATCCTAATCCACAGGATGGTGTCACTTTTTCAGATCCTACTTTTTCTGGAACTCCAACAGATAGTGGAACAGTTGAATGGAATTGTGTTGCAACACAAAATGGAGTTGCAAATCCTCCAAGATACTTTGTCCTCACAGTTGATAGCAACGGTTCATAACAAGGAAGAGAAGAATGGCACAAAATAAACCAATAGGAAAACTGTTAGAAGATGCAGGTTTTATTACTGAGGGGCAGATTCAAGTCGCACTCAATGTCCAAAAAGCAAATCCAATGTTTTTTGGAGAGATTCTTCAAGATTTGGACTTTGTTACATCCAATGAAATTGCAGAAGCTATTGCCATGCAAAATGGACTTGAATACGTAGATCTCTCAACTCTTGTCCCGACTCAAGAGGCTTTAAAATTGGTACCACATGAGATAGCACAGAGTAAAAATATTTTGCCTATCAGTGTTGATGAGACAACTTTAACAGTTGCTATGCAAGATGTTAATGATATTATGACTATTGATTACCTTAAAAAAATATCATTAAAACAGATAAAATTAGTTGTTGCAAATCACTCATCAATTGCTAGATATAGTGAAATATTTTATTATCAGATGGCCAATCCTATTGAAGCAGAAATAGCAGAATTAGTGAAACAGACGCTTGAAAACAAAGAAATAAATATTCCTCATCTCGTTGATTTACTTTTAAATAATGCTATTAAAGATCGAGTTACCGATATACACATTACACCTGAAAACTCTGCAATTCATGTATTTTATCGCATAGATGGTGTTTTAAGACACTATTTTTCTCTGCCAAAAAAACTACATTCTCAAATTACAGCACGTATAAAAATTACGTGTAATTTAGATATTTCCGAACAGAGAAAACCACAAGACGGCTCCTTTAGCTACTCTTTTTTAAATGAAGATTTTGATTTAAGGGTGTCAACGCTGCCTACAAATTATGGAGAAAATATTGTAATGAGACTTTTAGGAAAAGGGACTTCCCTTTTTAGCCTTGCTCATTTAGGAATGACAGAAGAAAATAGTAAAAAAGTTGAAAATTATTTTTCAAAACCTTATGGAATTGTTCTCATTGTAGGACCAACGGGAAGTGGTAAAACTACAACACTCTATTCGGCTTTGAGAAAGGTGAACTCCTTAGAAAAAAATGTTATGACCATAGAAGATCCAATAGAGTATAAATTCACTTTCATAAAGCAGACACAACTTCATGAAAAAGCAGGCTATACCTTTGATGCTGCTATTCGTGCCTTTATGAGACAAGACCCTGATGTCATGCTTGTCGGTGAAATTCGTGATCCGCAAACTGCTGAACTTGCCGTTAGAGCTTCTATTACCGGTCACTTAGTTCTCTCAACTCTGCATACAAATGATGCTACTGGTACTATCCCTCGACTTGTGGATCTGAACATCCCTCCCTATCTTATTGGTTCCGGTCTACTTGGTGTAATTGCGCAAAGACTTGTAAGAAGACTTTGTCAATACTGTAAAAAAGAACTAGATATAAATAAAGAAAAACTTTTAGAAATAGGCGTACCTGAAATCATTTTAGCTAAATATACAGACTATAAAGTATATGAAGCGGTGGGATGTGAACATTGTAAAAATACAGGATACAATGGCCGTGAAGCCGTTGTAGAGATACTTGATGTAGATAAAGAGATGGAATCACTCATCACGCAAGAGGTAAGTACTCTAGAACTGCTTAAAGTTGCAAGAGAGAAAGGTATGCATACTATGAAAGAAGATGGTTATATAAAAGTTTTACAGGGTATAACCTCATTTTCTGAAGTGAACAGGGTTATTGATTGATGCATTTTTTTGTAAAATTTATTACAAAAGAGGGTAAAACAGGTTTTGATTTTATTGAATTACAAAGCTATGATGCTCTGCTAAAAAAACTTGCACAAGAGAAAAGAATCCCTTTAAAAATCACACCTCTTCCTGCTCTTATATCTAAATTTATTCCTCAAAAATCAACGAAAGTATCTCCGGATGAAGTAGTTGAACTTATGGAAAGCTTGCATTTGGTTATAAAGTCAGGATTACCACTGCATGAGGGTTTACAAGATTTAGCAAAAGAGACTGATAATAAACATTTTAAAGAGATGTTGCTTTATATTGCAGATGCAATTAACAACGGGCAGTCACTCTCAAATGCTTTTGAAAAATATAAAAATGCCATAGGTCCCATCATCTTAAATCTGATTAAAATTGGGGAAGAGACGGGACAGCTTGAAAGTACATTAAAAAGAGCAGCTGATTTTTTAAAAAGAACTATATCTTTAAAGAAAAAAGCAAAAGGTGCACTTATTTACCCCACTTTTGCCTTTGTCGCCGTACTTGGAGCGATGTTGGTGTGGATGATTTATGTACTGCCTCAAATGTTGGATCTTTTTAAAAGTATGGATTTGAAACTTCCACCTTTGACTTTAGGAATTATTGCCGTTTCACATTTTTTATCGGCATATTGGGTATATATGATTGCTTTTTTTATACTCTTTATAATTATATTTAAAATACTTCATAAAAAATATCAGAAAGTACGGCTTTTTACAGATAAAATGATTTTAAAAATTCCGATTGTAAAGCAGATAATAGCTGGTTTTAATATCGCCTTCATTTCAGAGTATCTACGTCTTGCGCTTGTTTCGGGTGTCCCAATTTTTAATGCCCTGCAATCACTCACAGATAATTTAAAAAATGAAATTTTTAAAGAGGCATTGGCAAGTTCGACACAGGAGGTAAGTAAAGGTTCTCAGATTTCTTCTGCATTTTCAAAAACGGGAGTTTTCACCCCTTTTACAATACGAATGATAGGTGTAGGAGAATCTTCTGGGAGTTTAGACTCACAGCTTGATCTCATTGCTGAGCATTATTATGAGCGAGTCAATTACTTTGCCGAAAATATTGGAAAAGTGATAGAGCCTGTTGTGTTAATTTTTGTTGGTGGATTTATGGCACTTGTAGTTGCCGGACTTATGGGACCTATGTATGATTTAATATCACAAATGAAATAAATTAGTACAATTATATGTACATCATTAAATTATTTCATAAAATCTACGATATAATAGAAGTAGAAATAAATTAACAGAAGGATTTAATATGAAAAGAAGTGGTTTTACACTTATAGAGTTGTCAATTGTGCTGATTATTATCGGTTTGATTATCGGTGGTGTTATGAAAGGGAAAGACCTTATAGCAAGTGCTGAACAAAAAAAGATTTATAATACATGGGTGAAGCAGTGGCAAGTTACTGCTAACGAATATCAAGATAGAACAGGTGCTATCTTAGGTGATGGTACGGCTAATGGTGGTACAAGAGCTACAGAAGATGGTCTTGTTGATGATTTTTATGCAGATACTCAAGGAAACATTCCTCTCGCATTAGATAGTATAGGACTAGATCTTCCTGTTTCTAACATTATAGGTACAAGAGGTGCAAAATATCGAATAAAAGGCAAATACACTACACAGTTAACACGGCTTTATTTTTACACTGCTGGTGGTGTCAACTATTTAAGATTTATATATCTTCCTACTGATGTTGCAATAGCATTTGATAAAATGATAGATGGCACAATAGATGCAGCAGGAGGGTCTTTTAAACTTCTTGGAGCAACTCCTGGTGCTACACCTACTCCTTGGGGAAATGCTAAAACGACTCAAAGAGTACAAGCAATATTAGAATATTAATTACTTTGCTCGTTCCCAAGCTCTGGCTTGGGAATGCATACCTCTCTCGTTCCCAAGCTCCAGCTTGGGAATGCATACTTGGCTTTTACACTAAAACAGATTATCTATTGTCGCACTCTCATAATTATTTATAAAGAACTTCTCATTTATTAAGCTAGGCTAATTTGCTTATGATATAATCACATATATTACAAAAGTCAACAAAGAGAAATATGCGTTCATCTGAAGTAGAAAAATTATTAAATAATAAAGAGAAATTATTAACACAAACATACTTTGACCTGCAAGAGTATTTTGAGTCAAAATATGGCAAAGACACTGTTATATTTATGGAGATAGGCACATTTTTTGAAGTCTATGAAGTGAACAATGATGAAGTTCAAATTGGCAAAGCCAAAGAGATAGCCGAACTGCTCAATATTCAGCTGACAAAAAAAAATAAGAACATCATCGAAAACTCCGATAAAAACCCCCTCTTGGCTGGCGTTCCGGCTGTGAGTTTTGAACGTTACTTAAGCCGCTTAATCTCAGAGCAAAAATATACTGTTATTGTTGTCAAACAAAAAGGCAATCCCCCAAAAATCAGCCGATACATTTCACAGATTGTCTCTCCGGGAACAAATTTTGACCACATTGTAGATAATGACGACAACTACATCGTCTCTGTTTTGGTTGATAAGTACAGAGGTATTTATAGTGTCGGCTACTCTGCTCTTGACGTGACAACTGGAAAAACATGGCTCTATGAGACGCATGGAACGAGTGAAGATCCTTCGTATGCACTTGATGAAATCTTTAATCTTTTAAATGTTTACAGAACGAGTGAAGTGGTAATGACCTTTTTAGATGGTGTTGAAAATCAAAAGCATGTGATGCAGTACCTTGAAATTCCAGAGCATTATCACTACTCAGTAAATAATTCCCGCCCAAAAATCGACTTTCAAAACGAGCTTTTTAAAGAGGTCTATCAGATTCAATCTCTTCTCTCACCTATAGAGCATCTGGACTTGGAACGTAATCCTATGATTACGGAATCTTTGGCAATTCTCATCAACTTTGTCATCGAACATGATTACCATATAGTTCAAAAGATGTCTCTGCCTCGCATCATTGACAACCGCCGTTTTATGTACCTTGGTAACAATGCACTTGAGCAGATGGGCATCATCTCTAAAGACAGACGTGAATTTACACTGCTGAAGATGCTTGACAAAAGCTCTACAGCAATCGGACGCCGTCTTTTAAAAGAGCGTCTGCTCAATCCCATTATGGAAAAAGAGGAGCTTGAGCGCAGATATAATCTTATAGAAAAAGTTTCATCTCACGTGCGCTATCTTGATGAGATGATGCGGGGAATTTATGATCTGGAACGTCTCTCACGCAGACTCAGCCTTGCACGGCTGCATCCTTTTGAGATGAACCATCTTTATGAATCGATGGTGAGTGTTAAAGAGTTGATGCTCTATGTAAAAAAACATAAGATTCAGCGTACTCCTTTTCATGAATCGGAGGTTGATGAGTTCTTGCGTGATATAGAAAAAAGCATAGATTTGGATGTCTCACGCAGGTTTACGAATAATACCGTTGATGAAAACTTTTTGATGGGTGGTGTTGATGAAGCAATTGACACGCTTGTAAAAGAAAACTCGGTCATGCTCATCGCCTTTGAAGACATCATGAAAAAGATAGAAACCTTGCTTGCAGATGCAGGAGCAAACAGTGCAGCTAAAGTTGTATCATTAGGACTTTTGGAGAAAGAGGGCTACTATATATCACTGAGTAAAAACCGTTTTTCTCTTATTGAGAGCATGTTTAAAAAAGATGAAGAGTTCTCTGGATATGTTGTAAAAAAACTGACGAACTCTGTCAAAATCACTTCGACTTTTACCGATGAACTCTCAGACAGAATTATGAAAAACCGCCGTAAGATTGTTACACTTGTTAAAGAACGATATATTCAGCTGCAGCTGCTTTTTGAACGCCGTTACTCTCTGCTTTTTGAGCGAGTGATCTCCTATGTGGCAGATCTCGATGTCGGTGTAAGCTCTTCTAAAATCGCGCAGGAGTATAAACACTCCCGTCCTATGATAGTTGAAGCCGACAATGATGAAAACTTTATGCAGATTATGCAGCTACGTCATCCACTTATAGAGGTGCAAGAACGTGGCGGAATTTATGTGCCAAATGACATCGTTATGGGAAATCGTGACTATCTTGACCTGCCGCATCCAACAACGGTGATGCTTGATGTGAGTGTGCATGACGGGCATGACATTAACGGCGTGTTGCTTTATGGAATCAACTCAAGTGGGAAATCTTCTTTGATGAAGAGTATTGGCATCGCTGTGCTTATGGCACAATCGGGCTTTTTTGTCTCAGCAGCTGTGATGAAGTTCAGCATTTTTGATTCACTCTTTACCCGCATTGTCTCAAAAGACAATCTTGCCAAAGGACTCTCAACCTTCGCTGTCGAGATGCTTGAGCTCAAAAATATCTTTAATCGCTCAACAGTTCGCTCTTTGGTACTAGGTGATGAGATAAGCCACGGGACAGAGACACTCTCAGGCGTTGCCATCGTTGCGAGTGCCATTAAAAAGCTCTCTGATGTACGCTGCTTGTTTTTGTTCGCAACACACCTGCATCAACTCTCTACTATGCCGGAAATCACCAGGCTCAACAATGTAGTCGATCTGCATCTCAGCGTTGAGTATGATGAAGAGGTCGATAAGCTTGTTTTTAACCGTGTGCTGCAGGCTGGAAGTGGCAGCAGCATCTATGGACTTGAGTTTGCAAAATCACTCCATATGGACAGTGAATTTTTGGATATTGCCAATACTATACGAAAACGGCTTGCTAATGATTTTGATGAGCTGGAACTTTTAGTGAAGAAGAAAAAGTCCAAGTATAATAAAGAATTATATGTGACGAAGTGCATCATTTGCGGTGCTGTAGCTGAAGATGTCCACCACATCTCGCATCAATCCTTAGCAGATAAAGCCGGTTTTATCGGGCATTTTCATAAAGACAATAAACACAATCTCGTGCCGCTGTGTAAAGAGCATCACAAAGAGATACATGACGGAAAATTACAGGTAAACGGCTTCATTATGACAAGTAAAGGGCTTGAACTGCAGTTTGAAGAGCAGATGAGTCAACCGGCAGTCAAAAAAGTGCAAGAACCGGAGATAAATGAAAAAGTGGAAGTGAAAAAGAGTGAAGAGGACGAGCCAAAAGGCTTCGTCCTGGATGATTGGTAATTAAGCGAGAGTTTTCTTCACGCAGTCACTGATGCGTTTTCCATCTGCTTTTCCTGCGAGCGCTTTGTTTGCGGCTCCCATGACTTTTCCCATATCTTTCATCGTTGAAGCACCGAGCTCTGCTACGATTTTTGTGATGGCATTACAGAGTTCATCATCACTGAGTTGTGCAGGGAGATATGGCTCATAATAAGATATCTCATCGAGCTCAATCTGCATCAAATCATCACGATTTGCATCTCTGTATTGGCTGGCCGCATCATTTCTGCGTTTTATCTGTGTTTGAATGATTTTAATGACATCTTCATCTGTGAGCTCTTTTCTCTCATCTACTTCTATCTGTTTAAATGCGGCAGTTAAAAGACGGAGTGCATCTCTTTTTTTTGCATTTTTGGCTTTCATTGCCTCTTTGACATCCTGGTTAATAGTATTTTGTAAATTCATATGTAACTATCCTTATATGTGGAACTGAAATTGCTAGAATTATACACAAATATAACTACTAAAGAGTTTTAATGCGAAATAACTTACTGATTCCTTTGTCTTTTATAATGATGACATATTTCATCTCTGGCTGTACTGCAAAGTTGACAGACCCAGAGATAAATTTTGAACCGCCGGCATATGTTGAGCAGATGCCGCCAAAAGAGGAGAAACAGGACTTTGTTTCTACCGGAAGTCTTTTTGGTAAAGGTGACAATCCACTCTTTTCTGACCATAAAGCGATGCATATCAATGATATTGTCACTGTAGTCATTTCAGAGACTGCAAAGAGTACAAATACAGGTACGAAACAGCTCTCAGAGAGTGATTCCTCCGGTCTTGGGGGTGGAATATTTTCTACTGCCGGTGCAGCGAACGGAAGTGTTCAAAGCGGCATTGGTAAGTTGAACGGTTATGGCGACATCGGTTTTAAAGCAAAATCGAATAGCGCTTACAAAGGTCAGGGAAGTGCAACCAAAGATGCTAGCTTTACAACGACGATTTCTGCTAGAATAGTAAAAGTACTTCAAAATGGCAACTATTTTATTTCAGGTAAGCGTGAGATACTTGTGGATGATCAAAAGCAGCTTATTCAAATAACAGGTGTTATCCGTCCTTTTGATATTGATCAGTACAATAAAATCAGTTCGACACAGGTAAGTGATGCGAAAATACTTTATAAAACCGAGGGAGATACGGACCGTGCAACAAAACAAGGATGGGGTACAAAACTTATTCAGTCTGTTTGGCCGTTTTAATCTACTGCTGCTTGTAAGTGCTACACTTTTAACAGCAGGGAGTTTCGAAGATTTTAAGCAGGTACAGTCGGAATCGTTTTCAAAGTATAAAGATGAGAGGGACAACGCTTTTAATAACTACTTAAAGGCACAGTGGAAAGAGTACAATGCATACATAACTGCTCCTCTGTTTGTAGAACCAAAGCCAAAATTTATCACGCCACTGCAGGAGAAAAAAACTCCTGATGTCGGTCCGATTGCTCAGATTCAAATACCCAAAAAGAAACAATTGCAGAAGAAAAAACTTCCAAAAAGCAAGATACACAAAGATATAAATTTTGAGTTCTTTGGTTCTGCCATCGGTTTGAACATTGACAAAAAGATAAAGCGTGCAAAATTTTACCCTAATAGTCAAGCAGGAATATCTAATTTTTTTAGTGTTTTGGCCTCTAGTAATTACAACATGACAGTTGATGAAGTAAGAGCCTATACAAGAGAGCTGGCACTGAATGATTGGGGTGTATACCTTTTGGTGAAAAAGCTCTCTCAAGAGCTTTACAGTGACTCAAATGAGGCAAAAATATATACTTGGTTTGTCTTGAGTAAACTCTCTTACAGTGTCAAAATCGCATTGACAGAGAGTAAAAATATTTTTCTGCTGCACTACTCAAAAGAGACTATTTATGCAACACCGCGTTATACATTTAACGGGAAGTACTATTATATTGTCTCCAAGTACAACAAAAAAGGGATAGAACAGATTTATACCTATGCACAAGATTATCCTAAAGCGAATAAAGCACTTGATTTCAGTATGCAAAAGCTGCCGCTTTTTGAGCAAAACAGAGCCGTTAAAGATGTCTCTTTTAAAGATTATGGAAAAGTATACCGTGCTTCTTATGCCTACAATAAAAATATCATAGATTTTATGAACAGCTATCCGCAGGTTGCATATAAAGTATATTTTAATGCACCGATGGAGTCAGAGACCTATAGAGACCTGGCAGAAGATATCAAAAAATATACAGATGGAAAGAAAATGAGCGAGGCTATAAACATCGTACTTCATTTTGTTCAAAAGGCTTTTAAATATGAAAGAGACGAGGAACAGTTTGGACATGAAAAGGTGATGTTTGCAGAGGAGACACTTGCCTATAAAGCCTCAGACTGTGAAGACAGAGCTGTCTTGTTCGCTTACCTGATTAAAAAACTCTTTGGGGTGCGTGTAGTGGGCGTAAAATACAGCGACCATATGAGTACGGCTCTGTATATACCTTTAAAAGGGGATAGCGTGAGAGTCGGCAGACGAAGATATGTGATGGCTGACCCTACCTACATCAATGCAAATATTGGTCAGGAAATTCCAAAATACAGAGATATTCAGCCGGAGTCATTTATCCGGCTTCAGTACTAGAAATTGATGGCTACTTTGTAGGTTGGATCATCTTCTTCGTAGGTACAATGCGGACCTGCTTTTTTCATAATCTTTTTACAGTCTTCACTTAAATGACGCAGTAGGAGATTTTTTCCTGCGTCTTCGTATTTTTTTACCAGAGCATCAATAGCTTCCACACCTGAAAAATCCATAACCCTTGCATTTCTGAAGTCTATTACAACTTTTGGCGGGTCATTTTTAACATCAAAATTATCTGAAAATGTTGTAGCACTTCCAAAAAAGAGCGGACCTTCAAGCTCATAGACTTTTGTGCCGTCCTCTTCCATATGTGTCTGCGCCCAGATACGTGCATGTTTCCAAGCAAATACAAGCGCAGAGATAATGACACCGATGATGACCGCCACTGCCAAATCTTCCACAACAGTAATGATGGTGACGATAACCATAACAAAAACATCAGCTTTAGGCATATGCTTGAGATGCGAGAAGCTTGACCACTCAAATGTTCCGATACTCACCATAAACATAATTCCGACTAAAACACCGACTGGAATGGTGTTTAAAACATCGGTGAGCGAGATAACTAAAATGATAAGCCCAATCGCTGCTGTAAATGAAGAGAGTCTGCCAAGTCCGCCTGATGTGAAGTTGATGATGGACTGTCCTATCATCGCACAGCCTGCCATACCACCGAAAAATCCACTTACAACATTTCCACATCCAAGAGCAATACACTCCTGATTACCGCTTCCGCGAGTCCCGCTCATTTCATCTAAAACAGCAAGTGTAAGGAGTGACTCTATGAGTCCTACAAGTGCCATGATGACTGCATAAGGAAGAACCATTATGACAGCATTGAGGCTAAAGAGTGTATCGGGAATGATGAGGTGGGGAAGTTGCCCTTGAAACTGTGACAGGTCAGCTAAAGAGCCGACTGTCAGTGTATCTATTTTCATAAAATAGACAAGAAGAGTAAGCACAACAATAGCGACAAGTCCTGATGGAATCGCTTTTGAATATTTTGGAAGAAAATACATAATGAGCATAGTTACGACAACGATGATGTACATACTCATACCTTGCCCTTCAAAGAACTTAAACTGTGCCATAGCGATGACAATAGCAAGTCCGTTTACAAAACCATACAGCGCAGGCAAGGGTACTAAGCGGATAAATTTTCCAAACTTTAAAACACCGACCGCGATCTGGATAGCACCGGCAATGATGGTAGCTAAAAGGACATAATTAAGCATATGCATATAGAGCTCATCTCCACTCATGCCAAGGGCTGTCAGTTTTGCATTGGCTTCCAACACAAGCCCGACTATAACGACCGCAACACTTCCGGTTGCTCCGCTGATCATTCCCGGTTTCCCGCCGATGATGGCAGTGATAAATCCGAGTATAAATGCTGTATAGAGTCCGACTATAGGACTGACACCTGCGATGAAACTAAAGGCAATCGCTTCAGGAACAAGTGCAACAGCGACAACCAGCCCTGATAAAATGTCATTTTTTATATTTTGAGAGCTGTATTTTCTTATGTCGAACAAATTATGCCTTTAGTGAGCTGAGCTGCTCAAGTACTTTTGTACGTTTTGCTTCTGCTTCACTGAGTGCCGTACGGTTTTTCTCTAACACATCTTCAGGAGCATTGGCAACAAAGCGTTCATTATTTAACATGCCGCTGAGTTTGCCTATCTCTTTTTGGAGCTTTTCATCCTGTTTTGTCAGTTTGTTGATGATTGGTGTGAGGTCGATAGAATCCGTTGGAATGAATGTTTCACACTTGTCTGCAATATCACTCACTGCATTGGCGACTTTCTCTTGGGTAAAGGCAACATCTTCCACTTTTGCAAGTTTTGCTATGAAAGGAAGCATCATCGCCTTGTCT
>Ga0256829_1003097_pt1 | contig 11799 bp, 11 predicted proteins | sample 131447metaG_FD_185979 | JGI IMG/M metagenome (GOLD analysis project Ga0256829, IMG submission 185979) | Hydrothermal vent microbial communities from Lau Basin, Pacific Ocean - 131-447 | ecosystem: Environmental > Aquatic > Marine > Hydrothermal vents | place: Pacific Ocean: Lau Basin | collected... | reverse complement strand
TAAGCGGAGCTGTTGCATTTATTTTGTTTGTACTGTTTGGATTTATGACTCTAAATAATAGTTGATAGAGTAACGCATATCTTCATCAATATTTTCCATATTCTTTAGCATCCAACGCAAATAACCTGCATCTTCACGGGCTACTTCTTCAAGGCTTTTGCCTTTATGTTTTCCAAATCTGAATGTTTTTACCAAAATCGGTGTATTTGTTAAATCTACCATTTTCTCAACCGGATTTTCATTTGGAAACTGCTCTTGGACTATATCTTTGAGTTTTGAGAGAAAAAGTTTTAATACAAGTACATCACCAATGGCATCATGGGCTTTTACAACAATATCGAGTGCATTTGCCTCTTTTTCTTCTTCTTTGTAAAGTTCCATTTTATAACGAAAATACTGTAGTCTATGTGCTTCTTCATCAGGAAGTACATGTTTAGCAACCCGAAGGGTGTCTATGACTTTCATTTGTGTACTAAAACCCTCTTTTTCAAGCATTGTAATATCAAAAGGAGCATTGTGAATGATGAGGTAATTTTCAGGAGTATTAAGTTCTTCGAGCCGTTTATAGGCATCTGTCTCTTTACATGTAGGTTTTCCCTCAAGCAAATCAGGCGTAATACCATGTACTTCCATAGCCCCGTATTTAATCGCTATATCAGTTGAACAAAATTCATTATGTACCTCTATCTCTTTTGCACCTAAAACTATATAACCGAGTTGAATAACTCTGTCTTCCTCATTTGTGCCTGTTGTTTCAGTATCTAAAATAATATATTTTTTTGCCATAATATTTTCACTTCTTATTTTTGGGATATTATATGCTACACTTATAAAAAAGTAGGTTAAATTGATTGATTCACCTTTTGCATATCTTTTTACACTTGCATTACTTGTGGCTACATTGAGTCTGTTGCAAATAAAAACAGAACATAAGTTTTTTGACTATATTCCCGTAGTCGTATTAATATATGCAACATCCATGCTTCTGGCCTCACTGGGTATATTTGAGCAAAATAAAGAGATAACACATATTTATAAACTTACAAAAACAAATTTACTTCCTGCTATGCTTTTTTTAATGCTTTTAGAAGTTGATTTTAAACACTTTTTTAAGCTTGGAAAATCGCTTTTGATTGCTTATGCCTTAGCTGTATTTTCTATAGCTATCGCTTTTATTTTAGTTGCTTACATATTTGATTTTAACAAAGAAATGTCAGCTGCTTTTGGTGCATTGGCAGGTAGTTGGATGGGAGGAACGGCAAATATGATAGCCGTTGGAAGTGCCTTACATGTAAACGAAGAAGCTTTTGCTTATGCCCTTGTTGTTGATAGCGTCAATTATACACTTTGGGTCATGCTACTGCTCTTTTTGGTTCCCTTTGCCAAAATATTTAATAAGTTTACAAAGAGTGAAGAAAAGCTGGCATATTTAGATAAAATCGGCTGTGCCTGTTCTATGGGTGCGAAAAGATACTGGCTTTTAATAGTGTTGGCTCTGGGTGCATCATTGTTATCTCAGCTTTTAGCTACAAAATTTGTTCTGCTCAATACAACAACAAGCATAGTTTTATTCTCGACACTTTTGGGAATAGCAGGATCTTTTACAAAACTGCGTGCAATAAACGGCTCTAATGAAGTGGCAACAACTATGCTTTATATACTAATAGCTCTTATAGGTTCGCGTGCCGTTATAGAAAGCTTTAGCGGTCTGGGCGTTTATGTTTTGGTAGGCTTTATTATACTGCTCATTCATGCATGTATAATGCTAGTTGGTGCAAAAATATTTAAACTTGACCTCTTTAGCATTTCAGTTGCCTCCTTGGCAAATATAGGAGGCGTTGCCTCTGCACCTATTTTAGCCGCAACATATAACAAAGCACTTGTGAGCATAGGTGTACTTATGGCAATCATGGGCTACCTAATAGGAACTTTTGGAGGGTTGCTTGTTGGAAATATTTTATTAATATTAAACAGTGTTCGTTAGCAAACAGACATTAGATTACAAATAACCACAAAACAACAAGCTTACAAATAAACTTACACTATAATTTTAATATAAGTTTTGTATGTTATCTTATAAGAAGAATTCAATAGATAGGGAGTTTATAATTTTGAAAAGAGTTGTTTTTAAAGTTGGGAGTAGTGTTTTAACAAATTTAGATAACATAGCAAAAGAAAGGATGCTTAATTTAGTTTCATTACTTGCAGAAGCAAGGAAAAAGTATGAAGTTGTTCTTGTAACTTCTGGTGCTGTTGCAGCTGGATATACGGCACTCAAACTTGATAGAAAAAAAGAGGTTAGTAAGCGAGTTTTAGCATCAGTTGGTCAACCAATACTTATGAGTAGCTATAAAAATAAATTTGATATTTTTAATGTCGATATTGCTCAAATTTTGTTAACAGAAGAAGATTTTGACTCAAGAGTTCACACAAAGATTTTTCAGCAAATTATAGATAGAACTTTAGAAAATAATATTTTACCGATTGTAAATGAAAATGACATCTCTACAACACCTGAGCAATTATTTGGCGACAATGACCAACTTTCAGCACATGTTGCACACTATACTAATGCCGATATTTTAATAATTTTAAGTGATATTGATGGATATTTTGAAGAAAATCCTAAAATAAATCCAAAAGCTAAAATTAGAAAACTTGTTTCGGAGATTAAAGATGAAGAGCTTCAACAAGAACATTCCCCAAATAATGAATTTGCAACTGGTGGCATTGTCACAAAATTAAAAGCCGCACAATATATGATGCATCATAACAAAGAAATGTTTTTATGCAATGGTTATGATTTAATATCAGCAAGAGAATTTTTATTTGAAGAGAATTATATGAAAGGAACACTCTTTTCTACTAAAAATCTAACAAAACAGAGTATCCAATAAATTACCTAGCGGCAATTTATCGGCTATCTTCGACCGTTATGAGTCTATCACAAGTACCTTATTCTACTAAAAAGAGTTTAAAACTGATGATTATGAATTCTTGTTTTTTTGGTTTCTTGTAATTGAAGGACTATAAACTAAAGCTAAAATTCTAAAAATAAAAAACATAAAAATTACAAAAAGTAAAAAGAATATCTCATGTTCTTTATATGATGGTTCAGTTATTTTTATAATAACATCTCTGATTAAAAAAATAATAAACACATCTATAATAAAACGAAGTCTAAGTTTTCTTTTTTCTATAAAATCGGATATCATTTTTACAACTTCTAGTACAACAATAAACTCTAATAGCACAATGATAGCTTTATAAAAAGGTGTATGCAAAATTAATATCAAGCTAAAAATAGCAAGAGAACTTATGATTTGATAATTTTCTATTAATATTTTTTTCATATTAGAATTTTAGATAAAAATCATTACAATTCAATTACAATAAAAATCTATTATAAATTTAACAGACTCCCCTTTGGAAATATTTTAGTTTGGATGTAAATTAATTATTGTGTTTAAGCTTGATTGTAAATACGGCTCCCTTATTTTCATTATGAACTTCAATTGTGCCATGTAGCATTTCGTTAACTATCATTTTTGTCATAGATAAGCCTATACCAGTACCTTTTCCTTTTTCTTTTGTAGTAAAATATGGGTCAAAAATATTATTTATTATATTTTCTGGAATCCCACCTGCATTGTCTTTTATAGTAATAGTTTGTTCATCCTCATCTTCAGTTATAGAGATAAAAATTGTTTTTAAATCAAGAGATATATCATCATAAGCATCTCTTGCATTTGAAAAGATATTAACAATAACATGTAAAAGTTCTTTTTTGTAATTATAAATCTGGATTTTGGATTTTCTATCATATACGAGTTTTATCCCTCTGCTTGAGAGTTGATTAGCCATCAAAGAATTGACATTGTCTATCATGTCTTTTATAGTAAATTGTTGCATATTTTTCTCTTCTTTGAAAAAATTCATAAAGTCATTTATAATATTTGACAGTAGTTGCGTCTGATTCTGAATAAACTTGGAGTGCTTGATAACACCGTCACATTTAGTATTTTTTAGTTCCCACAACATAGAAAGTTCCACCGCTGAAGCTGACATAGAATTTAAAGGTTGTCTCCACTGATGAGCTATCATCCCTAACATTTCACCCATTTGAGCATGTTTTGATTGTTTCATAAGCAGTTCTTTTTGTTGAAGCATTTTTTGCATATCTTTATCAATCTTTGCAAATACAAAGTATGTAAGAATAATGGCAAATATTAAAAAGAACAAATGTGTCAATATAATGTGCATGCTTATTAGCGATATTTCTGCAGCATCTTGCAGTATAGTACTATTGTGTTCTCTTAAAGAGTATAAATTCCATGTCAATGATATAATAAAAAGAACTAGCAATGAAGTGTATATCAGTAGTTTTGATTTTTTATTAATGATAAATATATTCATAGTAAAATATTCCTTAAGTTATGCTTTATATTATAACGATTATACTGATAAAATCCTTATTGTGTTGTATAATTTCATCAATTTGTACTATTTTATTCATTAAGTGCCAAACCAATTTTTGGTTTGGCACTTATTGCAATAGATGGAGTTACCAAACCTTTATAAATTGGTGCTACAATTTTAGTCAAAATAAACAAAAGGATTTACAAAATGGTTACAGTTTTTACAAAATTTCCAATCAAAGAAGAGTTTAAAGAAGAGTATGCAAAGCATTTAAAAGAAGCAGTGGTGAAACATGAGATGGATAAACAACCGGGTTATGTTGAAATGAAACTTTTAGCACCGCAGTCTATTCCTCATATGAGTGAGAACAATATGTTCATTATTGAAACGCTTTGGGAAGATATGAAAAGTTTTATGGCGTACACACAAAGTGAAGCATTTAAAAAATCTCATGAAAATATGCCTCCTCGTGAGTGGTTTGCAGGGAGACCTGAAGTCGAAGTATTTGAAAGCATAGACTAAGTTTTTTATAATAATTATCGCTATATGCAAATAAGTAAAATAACAAAGAGCATAGAAAAGATACCACTCAGAACTCCTTTTTGCACGGCTTTGCGTCGTGTAGATGCTGTTATGTTTGTACGTGTAAAGCTTACATGTACAAATGGGCTTTTTGCTTATGGTGAAGCTCCTGCTACAAAAGCTGTGACAGGAGAAGATTTAGAAAGTATTGGCTTCGCTATTGAATCTGTAAAAAAAGAGCTGTATGCTAAAGAGCTTTTTGAAGCCCTGAAAATTCTACATGTAAAGCCCATTGGCTCAAGTGCGAAAGCTGCTCTTGATATGGCAATATTCTCTCTTTTAGCACAAAAAAATCAGCAAACACTTTTAGAATATCTATGTGCAGAGGACTTTTCACCCATACAAACTGATGTTACAATTAGCTTAAATGATACCGATGCAATGCTGCAAGATGCCAAAGATGCTCATGAAAAGGGCTTTGATATTTTAAAAGTTAAACTTGGCACTAATATAAATCATGCCGTATCTGTGACAAAACTACTTGCAAAAGAACTCCCCACGGCAAAACTCTTAATAGATGCAAATCAGGCATGGAATTTAGAAAATTCTTTGTATTATATAAATGCTGTAAATAATCTACATGTAGAATTAATTGAGCAGCCTGTTGTTGCACAAGATTTAGAGAGTTTGAAAATAATTACTCAAAAATCCCATATTCCCATACTTGCAGATGAAGCAGTTTTTACACTTGAAGATGTAAAAAAAGTTTATGAAAATGGCTGTGCAAATATGATAAATATTAAGCTTATGAAATGTGGCGGAGTGAGCAAAGCACGAGAGATTTTAGACTATGCAAGAGAAAAAAATATAGCATGTATGCTTGGTTCAATGCTCGAAGGCCCTACCTCAATTAGTGTTGCTTACGCACTTTGTTTTGCCTATAGAGATGTTATAAAATATGTTGATTTAGACAGTCCTTTGCTTTATAAAGAAGTACCGACCTCTTTAGGCGGTTTTGCGATAAATCGCAACCAGATAAAGCCGAGCAAACCTGCTAAAAGTGATGCGGTAACTATGCCAATTTTTGCTTGAAAAATAAGTGCAGGAGCATTCACAAAAGCGAGGTCTGCAACAAAAATACTCATCGTAAAACCGATACCTCCCAGAGTAGCTACGCCAAAAAGCTGACTCATTGAGCTGTCTTGGGGAAGTTTGGCAAGACCTGATTTGATGGCGATATATGCGACACCTGCAATACCTATAATTTTACCACCGATAAGACCAAAGATAATTCCAAGAGAAACAGGTTCCAAAATGACATCACCAATCGATGAAAAATTGATGTGAATACCGGCATTTGCTAGTGCAAAAAGTGGAATAACAATTAAACTCACTGGAAGATGCAGGGATTGTTCTAGTCTTGTTGCTGGAGAACCAACGGCGTCAATTCTGTCTTTTATATTTTGCAAGATTGCTTTTTGCTGTTCGTGCATTGTATGATCTGTAGCAACAGGGTAGTTGTCATACTCATCCAACAGGTTTTTTGTCTGCTGTGTAAAATCAATCGGTGGAATTTTTGGTTTTGAAGGGATGGCGAATGCAGCAATCACTCCAGCAATAGTGGCATGTACACCAGATTCAAGCATAAAAAACCACATAAAAAGACCAACTATAAAATATGGGAGAATAGCATGAATACCAAAACGGTTCATACTGACCATGATTAAAAACATACCACCCGCAAGTAGTAAAAAATAAAAATGAATTTGTGAAGTATAAAAAAGTGCAATGACTAGTACGGCTCCAAGGTCATCAACAATAGCCAATGCAACTAAAAAAGTTACAAGAGAGGGAGAGACTCTGCGTCCAAGCAAAACAAGGGCAGAGATAGCAAAAGCAATATCTGTAGCCATGGGAATACCCCAACCGTTTACACCAACACTTCCCTTGTTAAGCGCCATAAAAATAAGTGCAGGGACAAGCATGCCGCCTATGGCGGAGAGAATAGGTAAAATAGCTACTTTTATGTTTGAGAGTTCTCCCACTAAGATTTCACGTTTAATCTCAAGTCCTATCATAAAGAAAAAGATGGCCATAAGACCATCATTTATCCAGTGATACAGAGAATTTTTTATCTGCAAAGAGCCAATGTCAAATTCAATTTTTGTATGAATAATATGTTGATACGTTTCATAAAAAGGGGAATTCGCAATAATAAGTGCGACAATAGTCATGCCTATTAAAATGAGACCAGTTGTTGTTTGTGCATGTAAAAAATGTTCAAAAGGGGTGTAAACTTTTTTAAAAGCCTTTTCCCAAGGTGCATATAAAATCATATCATATACTAACATATATAACATGGATTATGAATAAATCTTGCTATAATAAGTACAATGATAGAGTGCGAAGGTTTATAATGAAATGGTATCAAATGTCACTTACAGATGTTTTTAAAACATTAAAGAGTGATGAAAATGGACTGACAAACAGTGAAGCAAAATCGCATCTTGAAAAGTATGGTACAAATACTTTACGTTCACAAAAGAGTGTTTCCGCTATTAAAATATTTTTTATACAATTTAAAAATCCTTTGATTGTTATTTTGTTTTTTGGTGTTTTGCTTTCAATTTATAGTGGACATAAGGTAGATGCTATTGCTATTTCCGTTATTATTTTATTGAATGTTATGATAGGCTTTATTCAAGAAATAAATATGCGTAAATCTATGGATGCACTTAAAAATATGGCAACTCCTATAGCACAGGTCAAAAGAGATGGAGAGTGGAGTGAAATAGGTGCAGATTCTCTTGTGCGTGGTGATATTGTGAAACTTGTAACGGGAAATAAGATTCAAGCTGATATGCGTATAGTTAGATCAAATCAATTGCTCATAGAAGAGGCATCACTTACGGGAGAATCTGAGCCTATAGAAAAAATAAGTGATGCCATAGAAGAAAAAAATCTTGATATCGCAGACTGGAATAATATGGCTTTTACCGGTACACAAATATTGGCAGGGAGTGGTATAGGTGTCGTTTGTGAGACAGGTATGGCAACAGAACTTGGGAAAATTGCTAAAATGATGCAAGAAACAGAGGAAGAGCCTACTCCATTGCAACAGCGTATTCATGCACTCTCCAAAGTTCTTATTGGTGCTGCCTTTATTATTGTTGGCATAGTTATAGGGCTTGGAATTGAACAAGGCATGAGTTTTGTAGATATGATAAATATAGGTATATCTTTGACTGTTGCTGCAATTCCTGAAGGGCTACCAACCGTTGTAACCATTGTTTTAACACTCGGTGCCAAGGCAATGGCAAAAAATTCGGCACTTGTGAGGAAGCTCGCTTCTGTTGAGACTTTAGGCTCAACAACGGTTATCTGCTCCGATAAAACAGGAACACTCACACAAAATAAAATGCAGACACTCTCTGTTTTTGTTGCGGGAAAATATTATGATATTTCAGGGAACGGTTATGCACCAAAGGGCGAGTTTAAAGATGAAAACCTGCAAGTGTGCAAAGTAACAGAAAATGAAGAGTTACTTAAATTTTTGCAAATCTCTGCTATTTGTAGTGATGCACAGAGTATAAAAGAAAAGGGTATATATTCTATCATTGGAACACCAACTGAGGGTGCAGTAAGTGTTGTTGCTGCAAAAGCCGGTATAGAGAAGCAAAAGATGCTGCAAGAGGGTTTTGAAGTAATTCATACTTTTGCCTTTGATTCAGCAAGAAAACTGATGAGTGTTGTCATTAAAACACCACAAAACAAATACTTTGTGGTTGTAAAAGGTGCCCCTGATGTTGTTGCCAAACGCAGTAAATTTATCTATTTGCATGGGAAATCACAGCCTCTTGATGCAGAAACAAACAAGCACATTGATGAAGCTATAGAGACCTTTGCAACACGGGCTTTGCGAACACTTGCCATTGCCTTTAAACCAATAACAGACAAACATCTTGATTTGACGCAAGAGGAGTATGAGAATGGTTTTACATTTTTAGGGGTGCATGGCATTATTGACCCGCCTAGGGCTGAGGTTATTCCTGCTGTAAAAGAGTGTCATAGTGCAGGTATTCGTACTATTATGATAACAGGGGATCATGCACAAACAGCTGCTGCAATTGCCAAAGAAATAGGATTTATACAAAAAGGATATGAGCGTGTTGTCGTTGGGAGTGAGCTCAATGATATGAGTGATGAAGAACTACAGGATGTTGTAAAAGAGACAGCTGTTTTTGCTCGTGTTATTCCTGAACATAAACTCCGAATTGTCAATGCACTTAAAGCAAATGGAGAGGTCACGGCAATGACGGGAGACGGTGTGAATGATGCACCGGCACTTAGAGTGGCAGACATCGGTGTGGCTATGGGCATAACAGGCACAGATGTGGCAAAAGATTCTGCAGATTTAATTCTTTTGGATGATGATTTTACGAGTATTGTCAAAGCAGTGCGTGAGGGACGCCGTATTTATGATAACATCAAAAAGTTTATTCGTCAGGGGCTTACCGCAAATGTGAGTGAGGTCAGTGCTATTTTGTTTGCTTTTTTACTTATGGGAGACAATCCCTTGATGACATTAACACCGCTTATGATATTGTGGGTAAACCTTGTAAGTGATGGTATTCCATCCCTTGCACTTGGTGTAGAAAAAGGTGAACCAGGCCTTATGCGTAAAAAGCCACGTGCATCTTCTGAAGATTTTTTTGCTGATAATCTTGCTTCACGTATTATTTTTCGGGGACTGATTCTTGGGGGCATTAGCTATTGGCTTTTTCAGTTTGCACTTGATAAAGGTGCTGATTTGCAGTATGCACAGACTTTGGCATTTATGACTCTGGTCTTTGGACAACTTTTTCATATATTTGACGCGCGTACATTTTCGACACTTTACAGGCGCAATCCTTTTGAAAATGTTTATCTGTTATATGCGGTAGCCATCGCTGCGATTTTATCCTTGTTCCTTGTGTATACACCATTGGGACATTTAGCTTTTGCTACAGAATCGCTTATACCTAAACATATTATAATGGTTCTAGCCATCGCTGCATTGCCGACCCTGATACTTTCGGGTTTCAAAGAGTTGTTTAAAATAAAATGGATATAAAAAAGGAGAAAAGAAATATGTTTTACATTTCAAAAATAACCAAACATTTTGGAAAATTGTCTTTAGCTGTTATTATTATAACATTTGTTTTATTTGCAGTTGCACTCTTTGTAAAAGGCTTTACACATGACTTACTTATAGAGGTAGCAATTTTTTTAGTGTCGGTAAAATTGATTTTAATGGCATATAGCAATAGTGTTACTTCAAAAAAATTAGAAAAGAAACTTTCTGGCATAGAAGAAAAAATTGACGAGCTTCTGGCAAGAGGAAAATAAAAACTTAGAAGAACTTTTTTTTAAAATTCTTAATCTTAGAAATTTTGAAAATTGAGTATAATTACTGTATGAATATACAAGAGTTACAAAATAAAACTATATTATTACTGGGCAAGAGCAGGGCTTTTAGCGAAGACGAATTTTTTTCACAATTGCAATTTCATAAAATAAGTCTCATGAAAGAGCTCAATGATGAGGTGACGGTGGTGCTTGAAGGTCGTATGATGACTCCATATGAGCAGAATTTGAGTGATGCACTTTATGAAGAGAAAAAATATACGTTTCTTGCTATAGATGTTTTTGAAAAACTTTTGGCAGAAGAAATTGACAATGATACACTGCTTATGAGTCTGAAGCTCTCAAATGATAAAACAAGATTGAAAAGTTTTTTGCAAAACAACTGTATAGATGATGCACTTTTTTTCAAACTTTTAAAAATGTACTCTTTTAGCGGTGAAGATTTTTTTGAAAATGATGATAATCGTGATGTGAGTGCCGCACTAATCGGCAGATTTTATGAAAATATAGAAAGAAATCACAATGTGCAGTTTGCTACAACAGGGATTTATCATCTTGTAACACAAACAAAGAATGAAAAACTGCTTGAAGCCATAGCACTGCTTACACCTGTAAAAAAACATCCAAAAATTATGGCTGCACTGGCTTTACATGAAAAAACGCCAAAAAGTATTTTAAAAATGTTTTTAAAGCAGGGTGATGAAGCAGTAAAAAAAGCCATGGCATATAATGCTAATTTAGATAAAATTATTGTCTATGAGTTGATGAAAGACGAAAATATGGCAGCTATTGTGGCTCAAAATATAAAGCTTGATGCAGAATTGTTTGAACGTTTATATGCTTATGAAGGTTTTTTGGCTGCAAATACAAGCTTAGATGAAAAGATGCAAAAGAGTTTATTAGAACGTGCTGATGATGAAATAAATATGATATTAACAACAAATACAAGTTTACATGTAAATAGTATAGCCTCTTTGTTGGCACTCAAAAATACTATGTTAGATGTTTCTCTTTATAAAAATAGTGCAGTCAATGAAAAATTATTAAGAGATGCATATAAAACAGAAAAATACGACCTTTCACTCAGTAGAAATAGTGCAACACCCAAAGATATATTGGAAGAACTTTTTAAAAAAGATGAAGCAGAAATACTTTATAATCTTGCAAAAAATGAAAATACCCCAGTTGAAATTTTGTATCAGTTACAGCTTGATAGCAGGTTTGAGAGAGCGGTAAAAACAAATGAAGCTTTTGGGAAATATATACAGAGTCAAAATATAGGATGGTTAGTATGAGAGCTGGTGAATTAACTGTGGCTTTATCAGCCCTTGTCGCACAAAAAGTTCCGACATTTCTTTGGGGTGCTCCGGGCATTGGAAAATCATCTATAGTCAAACAAATTGCAAACGATAAAAACCTTGATTTTATAGATTTGCGTTTGGCTTTGATGGA
>Ga0256829_1003096_pt1 | contig 11810 bp, 9 predicted proteins | sample 131447metaG_FD_185979 | JGI IMG/M metagenome (GOLD analysis project Ga0256829, IMG submission 185979) | Hydrothermal vent microbial communities from Lau Basin, Pacific Ocean - 131-447 | ecosystem: Environmental > Aquatic > Marine > Hydrothermal vents | place: Pacific Ocean: Lau Basin | collected... | reverse complement strand
CATCCGCGTGTAAATTTACCCTACTTATGTTTTCATGCACTTAAGCATTCATTTGAAAGGCTTTTGTGGCTCTATGATATTGCTCTTCTTGCCAATGATATTTCAGCCAAGCAGCAGTGGGATGAGGTGGTGCAGGGTATTGAAGATTATAAATTAGAGCGACCTTGTTTTTATGCGTTATCATATGCTAAGGCTCATTTAGGGGCGGATGTTCCCGATGAGATGCTGGATAAGATTTGTCCAGATATGGGCTTTGTTGAAAGACGCTTGTTTAAGCGACATATGCATCACGAAGTTATCCCTTACTTGGCAGAGCGTTTGTTTGCACGTATGCAGCCTGATTTCAAACATCGGGTGGATTTTTGGAAAGAAACGATTTACCCGCGATACGAAGTGCGCGCACAAATGGCAAATGGTGGTTGTGTCAAATGTAGCTTTATCCGAACACGGTTAAAGCAGGTTTTTAAGGCATTTACTGGTTTTATGAGAGAAGGTTGGTTGCTGGTGCGAGGCTGAACTGGACTTAGGAGGCACTGAATAAGTTTGGGTGAAGCAGGTCGTGATTCACAACAGGGCACCTCGAAAAACCTCGTGCGAGCCAAGCGATGTTGATTTTTGCTCATAGCAAGGCGTAATAGAATGAGTAATAGCACCGCTATTGCCCATTTTATTCAACGAAGCTAGGGGTAAAAAGCACAAGTTTGGCGAAGTAACGAGGTTTTTCGAGGTGCCCTACATTCAAAATCAAGGCGTGAGTTGCATGGAATAGCATTTTTGAGGAACCCTATAATTCACCATCGAGAAGTTCAGTGTTGCCATTTTGTTGTTGGCTATCGAGATCATCAACCTTGCTTGGTGCTGTGCCCTCGCGAAAAGACTCTAAAAATGGATGCTCTGTTTTAGAGCCTGCTAATTCACCATTCTTGCGGTTAATCATTACCCATTCAATGCCAGCAGGTGCGATAAAATCTTTTTTAACTTTGTCTTTATGAAAGGCTTGCATAGCAGCTAGCCATGTTGGTAATGCGGCGTGAGAGCCTGTTTCATGTCTTCCCATAGGGGTAGGAATATCGCGCCCTGTCCATACGCCCGTTAATATTTGTGGTGTATAACCAATAAACCAAGCATCAACTTGTTTGTTGGTTGTGCCTGTTTTGCCAGCTGCAGGGCGATTTAAAGCACGGGCTCGACGACCCGTGCCGCGCTCTATCACGCCTTTTAGCATATTGGTGGTCAAAAATGCACTTGTAGGATCAAGGATTTGTTCGGCAGGGTGCATGCCTTCACCCGCGGATAGCACAGGGTCAACATGGCAAATTTGGCAGCGATGACCAGCTACAGAGCGATGTAGGGTGAGACCTGTACGATCTTGCACCTGTTGAATTGTTACAGGTTTCCATTTTTTTCCGCCACTGGCTAATGGAATATAAGCTTCGGTGAGTTGTTCAAGTGGTGATTCGGTTGCGCCCAAGGCGATTGCTAGTTGGGCTGGAAATGCATGGTCAAATGGGAAATCGCGCAATTTATCGGTGAATGTGCGGATGCCAACATCTTGTAATAATTTGATGGCAGATAGATTGCGGGAATGCTCCAATGCATCACGTAGGGTGACAGGGCCAGCGAATTTATTTTTATAATTTTCAGGTCGCCAAAAGTTATCGGCATTATCAGCATCAAATACCATCGGGGTATCCATCACGATGCTGGCAGGTGTAAAGCCTTGCTCCATAGCGGTGGCGTAAAGTAGTGGTTTGAATGCCGAGCCTGGCTGTCGTCTGGCTTGAGAAACGCGATCAAAACCGCCGAATTTAAAGTTAAAGCCACCAACACGAGCCAATACGGTACCTTTTTCTAAATCGATGGCATAAAGTGCGGATTCGATGGATGGTTTCTGGCTTAGTCGAACGCCGCCTTTATCATCACCTTGTAGGTAAACCTCATCACCTACAATCCATGTGCGAGGGTGTTTATGTGTTGTGTCGCTTTTTGATTTTTCCGAGGGTTCAGCTTTAATTTTTGCCCATTGCCATTTGGGCTTGCTTAGCTGCCATTGTTTTTTGCCATCGTTGAGTTGCAAATCACCATTGGGCAGAACCTTCTCAACCAAGGCAGGAATGATTTGATCGCTACGCAAAGCTTCTGTTGAGTCTTTTTGAGCTTGGCTCCAATCTTTGAGAAGATTCGCCCATGTTTCAGGTTTATGCAATGTCGGTGTGCGATAAAATTGGCGATGCTCCACATTTAACACACCCTTTCGCACGGCATGGATGGCGGATTGTTCTGCCTTTTCATTGTATGGCACAATAATATTTAGACCTTGGCGACGTAAGGCTCGGAGCCCAAAGCGGTGAACCAGTTGTTTGTGAATTTCTTCGGCATAAGCATCGCTAAGGTGGTTGTGTGGTAGTGGTGTGACGATGAGCGGCTCTTTGAGTGCTTTGGCAACATCCTCAGCCTTGGCATAACCACTGCGCTCCATCAAATAAAGCACGGTGTTACGGCGTTTTAGTGCTAAATCATGGTTGAGGTGTGGAGCATATTTCCCTGGTGCTTTGGGAAGCCCTGCAATCATGGCACATTCGGATAATGTTAACTCATCCAAGCGTTTTCCAAAGTAGCGCCAAGCAGCGGATGTGACACCATAAGCACCGCGACCAAGATAAATTTGGTTTAAATAAAGGTATAAAATATCATTTTTTGAGAAGGCTTTTTCGATGCGGTGGGCAAGAATCACTTCTTTGATTTTACGGGTGTAAGTGCGCTCAGAAGTAAGTAAAAAATTCTTAGCAACCTGCTGGGTAATGGTTGAGCCGCCCTGAACCTTGTGCCCTGCGGCAATGTTGGCAAACATAGCAGAAGCAATGCGGGCAGGGTTAATGCCCATATGATGATAAAATTGTTGATCTTCTGCGGCAAGAAAAGCATCGCGGACTTGTTTCGGAATTTCATCAAAGGGCGTTAAAATGCGATGTTCATCGGCATATTCAGCCAATAAATCACCTTGTGCGTTATAGATACGTGAAACCAAAGGCGGCTGATAGTCTGATAGGCGGGTTAGGCTGGGTAGGTTGCTAGAGAAGTAGATGTATCCCATTGTTGCAGTGATGAGACCAAGTAATGCAAGGGATAAGCTTATTTTCAGCAAGGTGGCAAATATTCGCATGGGCGCAGCTTAATGGAATATACTTACCTTATACAGAGTATTTTATAATTGATCGGCTTATAGGTTTGTCTAATCTAAAACTTAGAACTATAGTGATGCACATCACAGATGGAGTGATAAAAATATGATGGCATAGGTGATTATGTTAGCTATTAGAGAAAATAAACCACACGGATTTACGCTAATTGAGTTGATGGTCGTTATTGCGATTATGGGTGTGCTAATAGCTATTGCTGCACCTGCTTTTTCTGAATGGCGGACAACATCTTCACTGCGCTCTGCTGGAGATGCCTTGATGTTGCAATTGCGGCAAGCTAGGCATTTGGCTATTGGGGAAAATAGGCGTGTAACAGTGCAAATCTCTGCGTCATCGATTACCTTTGATAAAGATCCCAATGCTTTGCCTGTTGGTGCGCCTTATAAAAACAGGGTGATGCCTATGTCGCAGTTTGGTAACATAACGCTTACGCCAAGCTCAGCATTGTTCTTATTTAAAAGCCGGGGAACCTCGACCCTGGGCAATATAGTGATTACTTCGGGTGCTCGAACGAAGACGATAACTATAAATAGCATTGGTAGGGCATATATACAATGATGAATCAATACTGTGATGTAATATTAAAGAGCAGTGGTAGTGGCTCTAGCTTTAAAAAGGACTCTTCTGAAAAGGAATCGGGTTTTACACTGATTGAAGTGATGGTTGCAATGATGATTGCTTTGATTGGGATGTTGGCGCTGGGGTCATTGACAATAACATCGTTGGATAGCAATGCAGTTGCTCATGAAAGAACTGAGGCTGTGAATTTAGGCGCAAGAATTATGGAAGAATGGATTGCATCGCCTGTTGATGCATTGCCTACGCCATCTTGCAACCCTGTATTGCCGACTCCGCTGGTTGCGGGGGTGCATACGGCATGTAAGCCTTTGAAGTCAACAGTGAAGCTTAACTATGATGTTTATGTAACAGAGGCGAATACGTCCGCAACCATGCCAGTAGGAATGCCAGCGGGGAGTCTGCCAGCATCGAGGGTTTTAGGACCAGGTTTGCGAGTCACATCAATATTGGTGGATAGTACAAATTCAGCGACATTATATGCAGGAACCGATGGAGGAGGCTTATATCAAAGCACGGATTCGGGCGCGAATTGGGCAAAAATTGGGGGTATCGGATATATTCGCATTAATGATATAAAACAAGATCCTGCTGGTAATGTTTATGCAGGGACTGATGTGGGTGTGATAACGAATCAAGGTGTTTTAGGTACGTGGATCAAAAAAAATACTGGGCTGGGTAACTTGACTGTACATGCATTGGTGATTGACCCTGTCACACCGACTACTTTATATGTAGGAACCAATGCTGGTGTATTTAAGAGCGTGAATGGAGGTGGGGCGTGGGCACTAAGCAATGGGAATCCAGGTAGTGTTCCGCCAACGAATCTTACAAACCTGAAAGTAAATGCCTTGGTGATTGATCCCGTCACTCCGACTACCTTATATGTAGGAACGGATGTAAATGCAGGGGTTGATCTATACTCGGGTGTTTTTAAAAGCATCGATGGCGGGGTTAATTGGAGTTCGATGAAGGCGACAGCTCCGAACAATGTGAATGCGTTAGCGGTTGACCCGCTTTCACCGACGACTTTATATGCGGGTACTGATGTGGTTGTAGCGACGGGGGTGGTGACTAGTGGGCTGGATAGTTATGCTACTTTGGCCAGCCCTACGGGGTGGGATGCGTCGGCACCTAATGATTCATTTACCATGGCTTTAACCATGGATGCAAGTTCACCAATTAGTGGTTCGCGGGGTACCAATATGCAGGGGTCTCGGGGGAAGGGTGCAGGTGTTTATGATGATAGCAATGGTGGTCTGAAGACTTGGTTTAAGGCTCATTCTAATCAAGCGCAGCGGCGGATATACAGCATAGCGATTGACCCCAATACTTCCATGACTTGGTATGCAGGAACGGATGACGGCGTGCTAAAAAGTACCAATAGTGGCTCTAACTGGGCAGCTATAAATAGTGGTATAGGCATTGTACCAAAAGAAAAAGTGGTGAAGATTTCATGGTTGCATAAAGGCAAGCCGCATTCGATTGTGCTTACTCATATTTCACGGAGGCCTTACTAGTCAATGTGTGATGTAAATACTAAAAAATGGAATATAAATAAAGATACTGCGGGTGTAAGTGGCTTTACACTGATTGAGTTGATGCTGTCTATGGTGATGTCGCTTATTATTTTGGCTGGTATTGTAAGCGTGTTTATTTCTGATAGCAGGACGCACTTGGCGGTTGTTAGCAAAGCTGAGTTGCTGGGTGATGTTGGACTTGCATCATCTATTATAAAAAGTGAATTGCGGCAGGCGCAGAATGTCTGTTGGCTTCCAGTATCAAAAATATTGGTGTATCAACCTTTGGACTCGACAGCAGTGATTTCTGCTGCTGCATGTACCGTTCCACCTCCTGGAGCAGCTTCTCAAAATGGTGCGTTTAAATTAGTTGCGGCTGGTGCTGGAGGGTGTACCACCAGTAGTACGCCATGCATATGTTGGGATAGGCCTTTGAACGGTCAGGGGTGTCAAGAAATGCTGCGTAATATATTGCCGCTGACAGGTTTGGATGCAAGTCAGAGTGCTGTTAATAAAGTTTGGAGTGTTGTGGTGACGGGCACGTATATAAATCAGGGTCATAATTTAACAAGTGCTGAGTCTATTTTTAAAGTGTGGGCGAGAAATTGAAGATGTTGATTAAAGAAAGCCATGGATTTGTATTGATTACAGTATTGGTGCTATTGTCACTGTTAACCATTCTCTCCATTGGCTTGTATTTTGTGACGTTATCAACGCAGCAAGACAGCACTGTTGCAGTGAAGGAAGAGCAGGCGCGATATTATGCTGAAACGGGAATGTCGTATGTGAAATGGGCTTTAGCCAATGATGCAGATTTGGATGCTGTGGATGTAACTACAAGAGCTCCGGCTGCTACACCAGCGTTTTTTGTGGCAGATTCCACAAATGATCCAACGATTGGTGATAGGGAAGAATTGGCTGCAATACAAAGTAATCCTGGTCCAACAAGTATAGGAACTGGCGGAACCAACGGCACGGATGGTGCCATCATGTATTTTGATAATTCACCGCTAGCGGCTCGTGCAATTAAATTTCCGATTCCTGTGGCGGGAGTGACGATGTATCAAATTAGCGCAAGTTTGCCTAGGTATATACGTATGGATATTGGAGCGGATGGAATAATTACCAGTGCAATCTCACCGATGCCCCATAATGCAATTCCTGTGAAAGGCACGGATATACCGCTTAACAATGGGGCTGTTGTATGGCTGACAGCGGGAAATGCCGCGAGTGACTTTGTATTGGATCCAACTTTGGGAGCTTGTGGGGGGGGGGGCTTCCGGTTGGGATGGTTGCCTGCCGTGCAACAGCCCCTATTGGGTATATTGCGTCTTACAATATTGTGGTGTATAGTATAGGGTATGTTGGTGGGAACCCGTTGTCGTTAATTCGTTCAATTGCAATGTGATACGGATCACAGATAAAGTATTTGATCGGTGATAGGGTTGCACTGTCAGCGTCCCGTTTTATGGGGCTGGTTTGAAATTTTAATAATCGAAAAGAGGGGTCTTGATATGACTTTTATAAAAAATATAGTGATGATATTATCACTTTTAATGATGAGCAATGTTGCTTTCGCAGATGGTGAGGAGGCTGAAGGGGAAGCTGCAGTTGAAAATAATGCTTGTATTACTTTTACTGAGGCTAAGCACTATGAAGAAGTAAAAGCTAAGCATGAGGAAGAGAAAGCCAAGAAAGAGGACGAAGATGCCAAGCATGAGGGTGTTGAAGCCGAGAAAGAGCATGCTAAAGCAAAGGAAGAGCATGATAAAGGGCATGAAGCTAAAGCTGCTGAGCATGAAGCTAAAGCTGCTGAGCATGAAGCTAAAAAGCATGAGCATGAAGCTAAAAAGGATGAGCATGAGCATAAGCATAAGGAGCATAAAGCTGAAAAGGATGATTTGGATGCTAAGCATGCACCCGCAGATTCTACGCAGTGTGTTGATGCAAGTGGTAATGCTGGATTCCTTCCTGCTGCAGTTTCATCAGTGACTGGTTCAGGCGCGTACCGTGAGATACAGGGTCAATAATATGCATCTTAAGGTCGGATAATGCAGTTCTGAAAATGTAACAAAAAAACCTTCAAGAACTTTTTCTTGAAGGTTTTTTTTTGTTATAAACTTGACATTATCCCTTTTGTTAAGCTATGTTGCGTATATGTGTGTGAGTAATACATCAAGCGGGGAGGGCAAGTGGGTCTTTTTTCTTCAAAAAATGATGGATTAATAGCGGTTGATATTAGCTCGACGGGTGTAAAGCTACTGGAGTTGGCTCACACGCGATCTGGTTATGAATTAAAGGCGATGGCTATTGTGCCGTTGCCTCGTGATGCAATCGTTGAAAATACGGTGATTGATTCTATGGCGGTATCCCAAGCATTGCTTGATGCGCTTGAAGAGGCAAGGCCATTAAGCCGTAAAGTTGCGATTGCTGTGTCGGGCAATGCTGTGATTATTAAGACTGTGAACATGCCAACAAACACTGAGTTCGAATTAGAAAGCCAGATTGAATTCGAAGCCGATCAGCATGTGCCTTATGATATTGACGATGTTTATTTAGACTTTCAAATTCTTGGTGTCGATGCATCTGATGCGGCGCAGATGGAAGTGGTGCTTGTGGCATGCAAGCGAGAAATCGTTGATGATTATCAACTTGTTCTGAATGAATCGGGGCTGGAAACGAAGTGTGTTGATTGTGCCGTGTTTGCGCTGGAAAATGCAGCGGAAATGTTGGGTTTGGTCAACAATGATGCCGCAATAGAATCGTTTGATGAAGAGGATAGTCAGACAATTGGTTTGGTTAATATCGGTGCTAATCTGATGAATATTAATATTCTAAGAGATGGGCAAATGGCATTTGTACGCGATCAGTTTTATGGTGGGCAAAACTTAACAGAAGAAATTCAAAAAGAGCATAACTTGGGTTATCAGGCTGCTGAAGAGATGAAAAAGAGTGCCTTTCATGATGTGAGTCCTGAGGCAATTGAACGATTTTATGTAGGGTTAACCTCTGAGCTGGTGCGATCACTTGATTTTTATGCGGCGAACTATGCTGAATATCCAGTGCAAAAATTATACCTAACGGGTGGGGCCGCGTTAATGCCTGAAATTGCGATTGAATTAGAGCAGCGCTTGGGTATTGAGACAGGAGTGGTAAATCCATTTGATAAAATAAAAATTAATAATAAGAAATTTGATCAGGAGTATTTGGATAAAGTTGGTCCTATGATGATGGTGCCTGTGGGTCTGGCACTTAGGAGTTTTGACATATGATTAGGGTAAACCTTCTTCCATATCGTCCAGAGCGGCGTAAAAATAAAATTTTGCAGCATTTGGGATGGCTTTTTGGTTCGGTCATTGCGGTCGCTGCTCTTTTGATGTTTGTAAATATGTATGGTGATGGGGAACTTGCTGATTTGCAAACTGAATTTGGGCAATTGCAAGCCCAGAACTTAGTTTTGAAGAAAAAAATTGGTAAAATAAGAAACTTGGATAAGTTAAGGGTCGATGTTGAGCGCAAGCTGACGTTGGTGGATAAACTTCAACAGGGGCGTTTTGAATCACTCAAGACCTTGGCTGAATTATCGAAAGTAATTCCCGAAAATGTGTGGTTAACATCTATTGTAGATAGATCTGGCACCCTGAAAATTGCGGGTCTGGGTGAAAGTAACAAAGCGGTAGCGAATTTCATGCGTTCTTTGGATAAATCGTCATTGTTTGGTAATATTGCCTTGCAGGTGATTACACGAAAAGAGGCCAGGGGTGTTCCTATTCGGAATTTTGCCATGACATTGAGTAGGCTAGATGAGCTTAAGCAAGGTGACAGAAAATGAATATAGATACCTTAAACTTGGATTTTTTACGGCCTTTATTGCCACTGCCATTATGGCAAAAGCTTATTGCCTTAGTTGTTATTATTGTTGTTATCATTGCAGGGTATTACTTCTTGGGTTGGCAACCACTTCAACAAGATATTGAAAGCCAGCAAGCTCAAGTTGAGCAGCAGCGTATTATGTTGAAGAAAAATCAACGTTTAGCCAAGGATTTGCCTCGCAAGCGTGCTGAGTTTGCAAAGCTTGAAAAGCAGCTGAAAGTTGCGCTCAATATGCTGCCTAAAAAATCTCAGATTCCAGATTTGTTAGAAAGTGTTAGTTGGGCTGGGAAAGATTCGGGTCTAGAATTTAGTGTGTTTAAGCCGAAGGGTGAAAGTCCAAAACAGATTTATGCAGAAGTGCCTGTAGATATTAGTGTGAAGGGCACGTACCGTCAGCTGTTAACCTTTTTGAAAAGAGTGGGTGAAATGCCTCGGATTGTAGCAATTAAAAACTTGAAGGTTACTCAAAGTAATGCTGGTGGAGAGTTGCAGGTGAATGGCAATGTCATTACTTATCGCTTTATTGAGAAAGCTGCTGTGAAAACCCTGAGAGGTCGTAAAAAGTGAGTTTTAGGAGTCTAAGGTGAGTAAAAACCAATTAGGTGGATTCATAATGAATAGTAAAAGCAATTTTTTAAAATACTTGGCTTCAGTATGTATGCTGGTTGTCACGCTGGGCGCAGCCTCTGTGGCAGAAGCTGCACAAATCACCGATATAACATTGCAGGATTCGAAAGCTGGTGATGTGTTACGTATTGAGAGTGATGGCGCATTGACTTATCAAATATTTGATTTGGATGGACCTCCACGCTTGGTTTTAAGTTTCCCTAGTGCGACATTGGGTGATGGTGTTAAAGCATTGCAAGCATCGGGTGATGGTGTGACACGGGTATACCCAGTGAGTGATAAGGGTAGGGTTCGTCTTGAAGTAAGTTTGAGTGAAGTTTTGACGTATAGCATTAAGGAAAATAAGAATACTATTCTTGTGCGTTTTGCAGGTGTGAAAACTAAGCAAAAAGAGCGTGTGAGCATGCAGGCGGTACTGCAAGATATTGAAGTGCGTGACCGTGGCTCGGTGACAGAATTGGTCTTGCGTGGTGAACATATGGATGCTAATCACAATGCTTTTATGACAGAAGGAAATAATCAGTTAATTTTAGATTTTTGGGGCGCAACGTCGCGTTTGAAAAAAACAAACTTTCAATATGCAACGCAACGTATTGCTTCTGTGCAGGTGGGTCAAGCTGATGATCGTGTTCGCTTGGTGGTAAAACTTTTGCCGAGTTCTGATATGCATCAACAGATTGATGCGAGTACTGGTGAATTAGTGGTGCGTTTAGGCAAGGTTGCAGCGAAGAAAAAAGCAGGGATGTTGGAAGTTGAAAGTGTAGACTTCAAACCAGATGATCGCATTGCCCATGTGATGATTCGTACGGATGGCACTGCTCCTGTTGTTAGTGTTCGGGAAAAAGATGATCACATTGTTATTGATGTGAAAAAATCAAAACTTCTTGCAGGGCAAGAGCGCTCTCAGGATGTTAGTGCGTTTCCAGGTCCTGTGCGCCAAATTGATACTTACCAACTGGGTGATAATGTCCGTGTTGTGACACGTTTGCGTGAAAAAGTGAGCGTAACATCATTTCAGCAAGGTAATGTTTTTACCATTAACTTTGAGCCAGAAGATTTGGCGTTGGCACGCATGAATACGGGTGAAAAAGATGACTTTGCCTATGCAGGTCAGAAAGTTACTTTTGACTTTAAAGATATAGATATTCGTAATGCTTTAAAACTAATTGCTGAGATGAGTGACTTGAATATTATTATGTCAGATGATGTTACAGGGACGCTCACCATGCGTTTGGTTGATGTGCCTTGGGATCAGGCATTGGAGCTTATTCTTTCAGCACGAGGGCTTGGCAAACAACAGTCTGGTAATGTAATGCGTATTGCTCCTGTAGCAATATTGAGTGAAGAGCATAAAGCTAGGTTAGAGGAGCGTAATGGGGTAGAGCGCTTGGAACCGCTTTTGACCGAATTTATACATTTGAACTATAGTAAGGTAGATAAATTTAAGGCTTTGCTTGAAAGTGCATCTTCAAATAAGAATGTTGCGGGAAGTGCTAAAGACAAAGCGAAGAGCAATATTGGGCTACTTACTGCACGAGGAAGTATCATGACTGATGCTCGAACAAACACTATCATTATTAATGATACACAAGATGCTATTAATAATATTAAACGTTTAGTGAATAGAATTGATTTACCTGTGAAACAGGTGTTGATTGAAAGCCGAATTGTTGAAGCCACTACAGACTTCACGAGAAACCTTGGTGTAAGATGGGGTGGGAATTTCAAATCTAATAATGGTAGTTTGGGTGTAGGCTCTAGTGCTGCAAATGCAAGAGCGGGTGGGGCACCTGGCGGTTTTTTGGTTGACCTCCCTGCAGCAGCGATTACTGGCGTTACGACACCAACCATAGGCTTAAGCTTTGGTGCTTTGAGTAAAGTATTAAATTTAGATCTTGCATTGTCTGCAGCAGAGCTTAATGGAGATACTCACATTATTTCAAACCCTAGAATTGTAACAACGAACTTAAAAGAGGCTACTATTAAGCAAGGGGTTTCAATTGCTGTTGTAACG
>Ga0256829_1003095_pt1 | contig 11812 bp, 22 predicted proteins | sample 131447metaG_FD_185979 | JGI IMG/M metagenome (GOLD analysis project Ga0256829, IMG submission 185979) | Hydrothermal vent microbial communities from Lau Basin, Pacific Ocean - 131-447 | ecosystem: Environmental > Aquatic > Marine > Hydrothermal vents | place: Pacific Ocean: Lau Basin | collected... | reverse complement strand
TCCTGAGCCTGTTATTAGTATTTCAATTGAGCCAAAAACTCAAGGTGATGTTGATAGAATGGGAATGGCGTTAGCTAAACTTGCAGAAGAAGATCCTACATTCCGTGTAACAACTGATCATGATAGTGGACAAACAATTATTTCCGGTATGGGAGAATTGCACCTTGATATTTTGATAGACAGGTTAAAACGTGAGTTTAAAGTAGAATGTAATGTAGGACAACCTCAGGTTGCTTACAAAGAGGCTATAACATCTAATGTTACACATCGGGAAGTTTATAAAAAACAAACTGGTGGTAGAGGTAAGTTTGCTGATATTCAATTTGAATTAGGACCTGCAGAAGGTTCTGAGGAAGGTCTTGAATTTATTGACGAGGTTAAAGGAGGTAATATTCCTAAAGAATTTATTCCTTCTGTGAAAAAAGGATTTGAAGTAGCCATGAAAAACGGTGTGTTAGCTGGTTTTCCGTTAGAGAGTATGCGTGTTAGATTATTTGACGGAAGTTTCCATCCTGTTGACTCTGATCAGTTATCATTTGAAATGGCTGGTAAAATTGGTTTTAAGAATGCTGCTAAAAAAGCAAAGTCTGTATTACTTGAACCTATTATGAAAGTTGAAGTTGTTACTCCAGATGATTATTTAGGTGATGTAACAGGTGATTTAACAAGACGTAGAGCTATTTTAGAAGATATTACAGCAAAGGTAGGATTTCAGGTTGTTAAAGCAAAAGTTCCCTTATCGGAAATGTTTGGTTATGTTACAGCTTTAAGGACATTGTCTTCTGGTAGGGCTACATCAACTATGGAATTTCATAGTTATGAAAAGGCTCCTTCAGGTATTTCTGAAGAAGTTATTAATAAGGTTAAAGGTATTGTAAGTTAAAACTTTATAAAAGTGAACCAAAGAATCAGAATAAAACTAAAATCTTACGATCATAATTTAGTTGATAAATCAGCTGAGAAGATTGTAAAAACGGTAAAAACGACAGGAGCTGTTGTTAACGGACCTATCCCATTACCAACACATAAAAAGGTTTATACGGTTAACCGTTCAACCTTTGTTAATAAAAAATCCAGGGAACAGTTTGAGCTAAGTACATACAAAAGATTATTGGATGTCTTTAATTCAACCTCAAAAACAATTGATGCCCTGATGAAACTGGAACTACCCAGTGGTGTTGAAGTAGAGATTAAAGTTTGATAAATTAAGGCATAAAGTATAAAGCAATGTCAGGAATAATTGGAAAAAAAATAGGCATGACCAGCATTTTTGATGCATCAGGGAAAAATATACCCTGTACTGTTATAGAAGCAGGTCCATGTGTTGTTACACAGGTAAGAACTCCTGAAAAGGATGGCTATTCTGCTATTCAGTTAGGTTATGAAGACAAGAAAGAAAAACACAGTAATAAAGCTGAAATAGGACACTTTAAGAAAGTTAATAGTGCCCCTAAAAAAGTTGTTGCTGAGTTCTCACGTTTTGAAGAGCCAAGAAAAGCAGGTGAAACTATTACTGTTGATATTTTTCAGGAAGGGGAGTTTTTAGACGTAGTTGGTATTAGTAAAGGTAAAGGATTTCAGGGAGTTGTAAAACGTTATAATTTTAGGGGAGTTAATGATGCAACTCATGGTCAGCATAATAGGTTAAGAGCTCCAGGATCTTTAGGTGCATCATCCTATCCTTCGAGAGTTTTTAAAGGAATGAGAATGGCTGGTCGCATGGGTGGTAACCGTGTTAAAATGATTAATCTTAAAGTTATGAAAATCATTCCTGAAAATAATGTTGTTTTAATTAAAGGTTCTGTACCAGGACCTAATAATTCATATGTAATTCTGGAAAGATGGAGTTAACAGTTGTAAATATTAACGGGGAAAACACCGATAAAAAAGTTTCATTAGATGGAAATGTTTTTGGCATAGAACCTAATGACCATGCCATATATTTGGATGTTAAACAAATTATGGCTAATAAGCGTCAAGGTACTCATGATTCCAGAGAAAGAAGTGATGTCACCGGTAGTACTCGTAAAATCAAAAAACAAAAAGGAACTGGGACAGCGCGGTTTGGGGATATTAAGAATCCGATTTTTCGCGGTGGTGGAAGGGTTTTTGGACCCCATCCACGTGATTATAACTCAAAGCTGAATAAAAAGCTTAAAAGGCTTGCACGTAAATCTGCCCTTAGTTATAAAGTAAAAGATAATGAAGTAATTATCATTGAAGATTTTAAACTTGAATCTTTTAAAACAAAAGAATTTAAACAAATTCTAACTGGTTTAAATTTGGATGATGTGAAAACATTATTAGTTGTTGATGATATAGATAAGAATTTATATTATGCATCTCATAATCTCACTAATTCAAAAGTTATCAGAGCTACTAATTTAAATACGTACGATATTCTTAATACAAAAAGAATAATTTTTACTGAAGGAGCTTTGAAAAAAACAGAAGATTTGTTTTCTAAATAATAAAACGGATAAAGATGGCTGTATTATTAAAACCGGTTATAACAGAAAAGATGACTGCCAAAGGCGATAGTCTAAATCAATATGGATTTATCGTTGACAAAGTAGCTAATAAGTTGCAGATTAAAGATGCAATTGAAGAGTTATATAATGTTCAGGTTCTTTCTGTTAATACTATGAATTATTCCGGAAAACGGAAGATGCGTTATTCGAAAGCAGGAATTATATCAGGTAAGACCAAAGCCTTTAAAAAGGCTATTGTTACTCTTGCCGAAGGTGAAACTATTGATTTTTTTAGCAATATCTAGAAGACATGGCTCTTAAAAAATATAAACCGACAACACCAGGTCAGCGTTTTAAGATTATAAGCGCTTTTGACGATGTTACCACCGATAAACCACAAAAGAGTTTATTGGGAAAGAAGAAAAGTTCGGGTGGTAGAAATTCAGAAGGAAAAATGACCGTAAGAAACCTGGGCGGCGGTCATAAAAAAAGATATCGTGTAATTGATTTCAAACGTGATAAAGAAGGTGTTCCCGGTACCATAAAGAGTATCGAATATGATCCTAACCGTACAGCTAGAATAGCTCTAGTTAATTATGCTGACGGAGAAAAAAGATACATAATCGCACCTCAGGGATTAAAAGTAGGACAAAATGTTATTTCCGGTAAAGGAGTAACACCTGAAGTTGGAAATACTCTTTATTTGAGTGAAATTCCTTTTGGAACTGTAATTCATAATATTGAATTACGTCCTGGTCAGGGTGCTAAGATGGCAAGAAGTGCCGGTTCTTATGCACAGTTATTAACTAGAGAAGGTAAATTTGCTATTTTAAAAATGCCTTCCGGAGAAACCCGTATGATTTTACAAAGTTGCCGTGCCACTATTGGTGTTGTGTCAAATGGCGAACATAATTTGGAAAAATCTGGTAAAGCCGGTAGAAGCAGATGGATGGGTAAACGCCCCCGAGTGAGAGGTGTAGCAATGAACCCTGTCGATCACCCTATGGGAGGTGGTGAAGGTAGGTCCTCCGGTGGTCACCCACGTTCAAGAAAAGGTTTGCCTTCTAAAGGTTTTAAAACCCGTTCTGTGAAGAAAGATACGAATAGATACATTATTGAAAAAAGAAAGTAATCATAGCTGAATTAAACGAATACTAATATGAGCCGTTCATTAAAAAAAGGACCATATATTCATTACAAACTTGAGAAAAAAGTTTTGGCTAATGTAGAGTCTGGTAAAAAAACTGTTATTAAAACCTGGTCTAGAGCCTCTATGATTTCTCCTGATTTTGTTGGTCAAACAATTGCAGTTCACAATGGAAATAAATTTATTCCTGTTTATGTAACTGAAAATATGGTTGGTCATAAATTAGGTGAATTTGCACCTACTAGAATATTTAGAGGACATGCCGGGAAAAAAGATAAAGGTAAAAAATAAAGCACAAAACGATGGGATCTAGAAAATTTAAAAGTGCTGAAAAGCGAAAAGAAGAAAGAAAGAGTCTTTATATTGCGCGTTTAAGGAATGTTCCTACTTCGCCAAGAAAAATGAGACTTGTTGCCGATTTGGTTAGAGGTATGGATGCCGATAAAGCCTTACACGTTTTGCAACATACCCAAAAGGATGCTGCTGAAAATGTATATAAACTTTTACGTTCAGCTATTGCTAACTGGGAAGTAAAAAATGAAGGCGCGAGAATTGAAGATAACCAGTTGTATATTAAACAAATAATGGTTGATGGAGGAAGAATGCTTAAAAGAATTCAACCTGCACCCCAAGGAAGAGCACACCGTATTCGTAAACGCTCCAATCATGTTACACTTATCTTAGGTAACAGAATTGAAGAAATTGAAAAGGCTGCCGGAGATACTGAAAATATTTCTGCTAACGATAATAGTAATCTTTAATAATATAGATTAATGGGACAAAAAAGTAACCCGATAGGATTAAGACTTGGAATCATCAAAGGATGGGATTCATACTGGTATGGGGATAAAGACTTCTCAAAAAAATTGGTAGAAGATAATGCTATTCGTAAATACCTTGAAGTAAGACTTGCTAAGGCTGGAATTTCTAAAATTGTTATTCAGCGTACACTAAAAATGGTAACAGTTACTATTTTTACTGCTCGTCCGGGTATCATTATTGGAAAAGGCGGTTCAGAAGTTGATAAGTTGAAAGAAGAGTTAAAGAAACTGACGAAGAAAGAAGTTCAGATTAATATTTCTGAAGTTAGGCGTCCTGAATTAGATGCCCAATTAGTCGCTAGCAATATTGCACGACAGATAGAAGGAAGAGTTTCATTTCGACGTGCCATAAAAACTGCTATTTCATCTAGTATGCGTTTAGGTGCTGAGGGTATTAAAATTATAATATCTGGTCGTGTTGGCGGAGCTGAAATGGCCAGAAGTGAAATGTATAAAGAGGGAAGAGTTCCTTTACATACCTTGCGAGCTGATATTGATTATTCATTGGTAGAAGCCCATACAACATATGGTAGGCTTGGAATTAAAGTTTGGATATTCAAAGGTGAAATTTATGGTAAACCTGAACTTGTAAGTACAGGAAATATTCAGGACAAAAATTCACGTCAAAGAGGACCTGCACGTATGAGTGGTGGCCGTCGTAGCGGAAGAGGTAGAAGATAATTTGTAGTGATAAATCTTTAAAGAAACATAGAAATGTTACAGCCAAAGAAAACTAAATATAGGAAACAACAAAAAGGTCGGATGAAGGGTAATGCCCATAGAGGAGCTGAATTAGCTTTTGGCTCATTTGGAATTAAAACTATGGAACAGGCATGGCTTACGGGACGTCAGATTGAAGCTGCACGTCAGGCTGTTACCCGTTACATGAAGCGTGAAGGCCAAATTTGGATCCGTGTGTTTCCTGATAAACCGGTTACAAAAAAACCGGCAGAAGTTCGTATGGGTAAAGGTAAAGGGGCTCCCGAATATTTTGTAGCACGGGTTACTCCAGGAAGAATTATTTTTGAAGCTGAAGGCGTACCGTTACATATCGCCAAAGAAGCTTTAAGATTAGCAGCTCAGAAATTACCTGTAAAAACTAAATTTATTGTTAGACGTGACTACGTAGAAAATTAATAAAGAAGATGAAACAGGAAGTTATTAAAGAAATGAGTACAGCTGATATTATTGATAGGTTAGCAGAAGAAAAAAATCATCTGAATCGCCTTAAATTGAATCATGCTGTTTCTCCACTTGAAAATCCGCAAAAAATTGTCGAAAGTAAAAAGACAATTGCCAGGATGAAAACTGAACTAAGAAGTAGAGAATTAGAGGAAAACAACAATAAGTAAGCTAAAAATGGAAAAGAGAAATCTTAGAAAAGAGAGAATAGGCCTGGTTGTTAGCAATAAAATGGATAAATCTATTGCTGTATTGGTTGAAAGGCAATTCAAACACCCCATGTATGGCAAGTTTGTAAAAAAATCTAAAAAATTTATTGCTCACGATGAGAAAAATGAGTGTAATATTGGCGATACAGTTCGCATAATGGAAACTCGTCCTCTTAGTAAAAATAAAAATTGGAGATTAGTAGAAATTATTGAAAGGGCTAAATAATCATGGTACAACAAGAATCGAGACTCGCAGTTGCAGATAATAGCGGTGCTAAAGAAGTACTGGTTATTAGAGTTTTAGGAGGAACAGGCAAAAGATATGCATCAGTAGGTGACCAAATTGTTGTTGCTGTTAAAAATGCACTTCCCTCAGGCAATGTTAAAAAAGGCGCCGTTGCAAAGGCTGTCGTTGTTAGAACTAAAAAAGAAGTTAGAAGAAATGACGGCAGTTATATTCGTTTTGACGATAATGCATGCGTATTATTGAATAATACAGGAGAAATGATGGGAACTCGTATTTTTGGACCTGTTGCCAGAGAGTTACGTGAGAAACAATATATGAAAATTGTCTCATTAGCTCCCGAAGTGCTTTAACTTTTAAAATGTAAAGAATTATGGCAAAGTTAAAAATAAAAAAAGGTGATACTGTAATGGTCATTGCGGGAAACGACAAAGGTCGTTCCGGTAGGGTATTGGAGGTTATTACCAACAAAAACAGAGTTATTGTTGAAGGTGTTAATTTGGTTTCCAAACATACCAAACCAAATGCTGACAATCCTAATGGTGGAATCATTAAGAAGGAATCTGGAATTCACGTTTCTAATCTAAAAGTTGTAGATGCTTCTGGCAATCCTACTCGTATTGGCAAAAAACGTGATGATGTTAGTGGTAAATCAGTTCGTTATTCAAAAAAATCAGGGGAGGTTATTAAGTAATGGAATATCAACCTAGATTACGTACAAAATATTATGAGGAAGTAATTCCTTCTTTAACCAAAAAGTTTGGTTATAAAACTGTTATGCAAGTACCTAAGTTACAAAAAATTGCAATTAATCAAGGAATTGGTGCCGGATTAACTGACAAAAAGCTTATAGAGCTTGGTTTAGCTGAAATGACTGCAATTACTGGTCAAAAAGCCGTGCCTACTATTTCTAAAAGGGATGTGTCAAATTTTAAATTGCGTAAAGGAAATCCAATTGGTGTAAGAGTTACTCTGCGAGGTGAAAAAATGTATGAATTTATGGATCGTCTTGTAGCTGTTGCTTTACCTAGGGTAAGAGATTTTAAAGGAATAAATGATAAAGGTTTTGATGGAAGAGGAAATTATACTTTTGGCATTCCTGAGCAATTAATTTTTCCTGAAATTGATATTGATAAAGTTAATAGAATAAATGGTATGGATATTACATTTGTTACTTCTGCAAAGACCGATGAAGAGGCACTTGCTTTATTAAAAGAGTTTGGATTACCATTTAAAAATCAAAAAAATAAATAAATATGGCAAAAGAGTCAATGAAAGCGCGCGAGCGGAAAAGACAACAGCTTGTTGATAAATATGCTGAGAAACGTGCTGCCCTGAAAGCAGCAGGCGATTTTGTTGGATTACAAAAATTACCTAAGAATTCTTCTCCTGTTCGTCTTCACAACCGTTGTCAACTTACCGGAAGACCTAAAGGTTATATGCGGCAATTTGGCATCTCACGTATTAATTTTCGGGAAATGGCTGTAAAAGGATATATTCCCGGTATTAAAAAAGCCAGTTGGTAATTGAATAAAAAAAGATACAAGATGAATACTGATCCAATAGCAGACTATTTAACCAGAATTCGGAATGCGGTAGCAGCTAAACACCGTATAGTAGAAATTCCGTCTTCAAATCTGAAAAAAGATATTACAAAAATCCTTTTTGAAAAGGGATATATTTTAAATTATAAATTTGATGATGATAATAAATTTGGAGTCATAAAAATTGCTCTAAAATATCATCCGGTAACTAAACAACCAGCTATTAATGAGATGAAGAGAGTTTCTTCTCCTGGTCTTCGGAAATATGTTGGTTCTGATAATTTACCACGCGTGATGAATGGATTGGGAGTTGCCATTTTAACAACTTCCAAAGGTGTTATTACTGATAAAGAAGCCAGGAAATTAGGTGTTGGTGGTGAAGTAATTTGTTACGTAAGTTAATAAACAGGAGATAAACATATGTCACGAATTGGAAATAAACCCATTGTTATCCCTCAGGGTACTGAAGTAAAGATAAATGATAATAATGTGGTTAGCGTTAAAGGTAAACTGGGGGAGTTAACCCAGGTTGTTGATCCAAATATTACTGTTACTGTTGATAATGATAATATAGTCCTTACTCGCAAAAGTGAAAGCAAAGATCATAAATCTAAACATGGATTATACAGATCTTTGATTAATAATATGGTTATTGGTGTTACTGATGGCTATAATGTAGTTATGGAATTAGTTGGAGTTGGGTTTAAAGCCGATAATAAAGGACAGGTTCTTGAGTTATCATTAGGATATTCTCACCATATTTATCTTGAAATACCTTCTGAGATTAAAGTTGAAACTGTTACTGAAAGAGGAAAGAATCCACTTATTAAACTTTCTTCATATGATAAACAATTATTAGGACAAGTAGCGGCTAAAATACGTTCTCTGCGTAAACCTGAACCATATAAGGGTAAAGGTGTTAAATTTCAAGGTGAAGTGTTGAGAAAGAAAGCAGGAAAATCTGCTGAAAAGAAATAAAAGAATTTTCATAATTTGAAAAGCCAATAGAAATGGGAGTTAAAAATAAAAAGGTGTTTCGTAGAAACAGAATAAAAATGCGGATTAAACGAACTGTTTCAGGTACCGCAAACAGGCCACGCATGAGTGTTTTTAGAAGCAACAAACAAATTTATGTTCAACTAATTGATGATCTGGGTAAAACCACTTTGGTATCTGCTTCTTCTCGTGATAAATCTATTGGAGAAGAAAAAGTAACTAAAATTGAACAAGCTAAAAAAGTTGGTAAGTTGTTAGCTGAACGTGCTAAAGCAGCAGGTATTGAAACTGTTGTTTTTGATAGAAATGGTTATTTATATCATGGTAGAGTTAAATCACTTGCTGAAGCTGCCAGAGAAGGTGGACTAAAATTTTAAGAAATTATGTCAAACGTAAATGTAAATAAAGTAAAATCCAGTGATATCGAATTTAAAGATAGGCTGGTAAGCATTCAAAGAGTAACTAAAGTTACTAAGGGTGGTAGAACATTTAGTTTTTCTGCTATTGTTGTAGTGGGAAATGAAAAAGGCGTTGTAGGATATGGCTTGGGAAAAGCTAAAGAGGTAACTTCTGCTATTGCTAAGGGAATCGATGATGCAAAAAAACATTTGATAAAAGTACCTGTTTTGAAGGGAACTCTCCCTCATGAACAAACTGGAAAATATAGTGGGGCAAAAGTTTATATTCAGCCTGCGGCTCCTGGTACTGGTGTTATTGCCGGCGGTGCTATGCGTGCTGTTCTTGAAAGTTTGGGTGTTACCGACGTATTGGCAAAATCTAAAGGTTCATCTAACCCCCACTCTGTGGTTAAAGCAACAATTGATGCTCTTAGTAAACTTCGTGATCCTTATACTGTTGCGCAAGTTAGAGATGTTGATTTAGATAAAGTTTTTAATGGATAGGAGAAAAACATTATGAAAAAGTATCGCATTACACAGGTTAGAAGTGGCATTAACAGGCCTCAACGGCAAAAAAGGACTTTGACTGCTTTAGGGTTTAAAAAACTGCACCAGTCAAAAGAAGTTGAAGGAACACCCCAAATTTTGGGAATGATTGAAAAAGTAAAGCATTTATTAAAAGTTGAAGAACTTTAAAATTAATAACGATGGATTTAAGTAATTTGAAACCGGCAGCCGGTTCGGTTAAAAATAAAAAAAGAGTTGGAAGAGGGCAAGGTTCTGGCAGAGGCGGTACTTCCACCAGAGGCCATAAGGGAGCTCAATCTCGTTCAGGATATAAAACCAAGGGAGGATTTGAAGGAGGGCAAATGCCTTTATTCCGAAGAGTACCAAAATTTGGATTTAAAAATATTAACCGTAAATCTTATCAGGGCATTAATCTAGATACTTTACAGTTGCTAGTTGAACAAAAAAAGTTAACTGCTATAGATAAAAAAGTTCTTTTTGAAAACGGATTAATAGATAAAAACGATTTAGTAAAAATTTTAGGAAGAGGTGAATTAACTGCAAAACTTGAAGTTATTGCAGATGCCTTTACAAAATCTGCCAAAGCGGCAATTGAGGCAAATGGTGGAAAGGCAACTTTAATTTAAAAAGCGGATGAAAAAACTTATCGAAACCATACGGAATATATATAAGATTGAAGAACTTAGAAATCGCATCCTATATACTTTGGGTATTATCCTGATTTATCGTTTAGGATCCTATGTTGTTTTGCCTGGTGTTGACCCTAACATGCTCACTAATTTGCAAAATCAGGGTAGCTCCGGTCTTATGGGATTATTAAATATGTTTTCAGGTGGAGCTTTTTCTAATGCTTCTATTTTCGCATTAGGAATTATGCCATATATTTCCGCATCGATTGTGATTCAGCTTTTAGGAATGGCGATACCATATTTTCAGAGGCTTCAAAGAGAAGGTGAAAGTGGACGTAGAAAGATTAATCAGATAACTCGTTATCTTACTGTTGCTATTGTTGCATTCCAGGCTCCTGCTTATATTGCCAACCTTGTTTCCCAGGTTCCTGCGCAAGCTATAACACCATTTAGTGCCGCTGTTACTCACCCTCCTGTTTTCTTTTGGGTTTCTTCCGTTATCATATTAATTGCCGGTACATTATTTGTTATGTGGCTTGGTGAGAAAATCACTGATAAAGGAATTGGGAACGGTATTTCATTAATTATTATGATAGGAATTATTGCCCGGCTCCCAGCAGCACTTTTCCAAGAATTTGTTTCACGAATTGTTGAAGTTAATGGTGGAATGGTTTACTTCCTTATCGAATTAATTATTCTTGTATTTGTTATTTTATTTACTATTCTACTTGTTCAGGGTACCAGAAAAGTACCTGTTCAATATGCTAAAAGAATTGTTGGTAATAAACAATACGGCGGAGTTAGACAATATCTTCCTTTAAAAGTGAACGCCGCAGGTGTTATGCCTATTATTTTTGCACAGGCTATTATGTTTTTGCCTCTTACGTTTGCTGGTTTTTCAACTAGCGAGACAATGGGTAACTTTGCTGCTGCTTTTACCGATTTTAATGGGTTTTGGTATAATATTACATTCTTTTTGCTAATTATATTATTTACATATTTTTATACTGCTATTACGATTAACCCTAATCAAATGGCAGAAGATTTAAAGAAAAATGGTGGATTTATTCCTGGTGTTAAACCCGGAAAAAAAACAGCTGAATACCTTGATAATATTTTATCAAGAATTACACTTCCGGGATCTATATTTCTCGGACTGATTGCAATTTTACCTTTGTTTGCAAGATTGATAGGCGTTAACAGTAGTTTTGCATCCTTTTATGGAGGTACATCCCTGTTAATTTTAGTTGGAGTTGTTTTGGATACTTTGCAACAAATTGAGAGTTATTTATTAATGCGTCATTATGATGGTTTAACCAAATCCGGAAGGATTAAGGGAAGACCTTCCGCTTTTGGCGGAATGTAAACTTAATATTGTCTAAATGATCTATATTAAGACAGAAGAAGAGATTGAGATTCAAAGACAGAGTTCTTTACTTGTTGGATTAACACTTGCTGAAGTAGCTAAACATATTGAGCCTGGTGTAAAAACAATTACGCTTGACACTATAGCCGAAGAATTTATCAGGGACCATGGTGCTGTTCCTGGCTTTAAAGGATATGGTGGATTTCCGGGTACTTTGTGTATTTCTGTTAATGATGCTGTCGTTCATGGAATTCCTGACGAAACTGAATTAAAGGAT
>Ga0256829_1003094_pt1 | contig 11812 bp, 9 predicted proteins | sample 131447metaG_FD_185979 | JGI IMG/M metagenome (GOLD analysis project Ga0256829, IMG submission 185979) | Hydrothermal vent microbial communities from Lau Basin, Pacific Ocean - 131-447 | ecosystem: Environmental > Aquatic > Marine > Hydrothermal vents | place: Pacific Ocean: Lau Basin | collected... | reverse complement strand
GCCGAGAAAGCGCCAGAAAGGCAGCAGGGGCAGATTATATTTACGGTAGGTTTCCTGCAACTGCTGTTTTTTATTTTCATCAGTACCAAGCAGAATTTCCCGCATGGCGAACCGGGCGCTATTCTTTCGGGTGGTCAGTATCTGCTGCTGGCGGACCCAGGTCAGGCGCAGCTTGCGGAACAGCCTTTCAAGACCGGTGGTGCGGCTAATATCTGCACGGGATTCTTCAATCGTCGGGTTCCAGTAGCCGTCATCCTCTGTTTTTCCATAGCCGAAATAGAGATATTCCCGGTGATAGAAATCGAGCAGGGAACTCTGACTTGAATGGAGGATCAGACTTATCACAACAAAGAGGGCAAAGGGCCAGCCATATTGGTGAAAAAAGGGTATGGAGGCGGCAATATAGATCGAAATCATAACCGCAGAATCGCAAATTCCGTCAAGCATCATGCCAATTGGACTTGACTGGCCCGACATTCTGGCCAGCTGGCCATCGGAACTGTCAAATATCCCGGACAGGATAAAAAGCAGGGAAGCGATCACCAGCGAGGTGACATTGTTTATATCAAGAAAGAAAAATGCGGCGAGAAACCCGGAAAATAGTCCGGCAAGGGTCAGCATGGTCGGGGTCAGTCCCAGAATATGGGAGATTTTGGCAATGATAAATCCCAATGGCCGATACAGGGCAAGATCAAGCTTTTCTTCGGTATCCGGGCTTTTTATGCTTGAGCGATATTCTTTGGCGAGTGCGGTGAAAGTCATGAGGCAACAGAAAGTCCGGTTATGAGGTCAACAAGATGGTCCGAAATGGCAATTGCGGCCTCATCGGCGCAGGTCCGAAATGATGGCCAGTCATTGACATCTATGAAATGCAATCTTCCCCCGGCATCAACGATACAGTCGCCGCCATAGATGGCCAGCCCGAGTTTCCGTGCCGCCAGGGCGGCGTTTCTGTGGATGCTGTCAAGGTCAAGGTCGTCAGGTTCCTGTCCTTCGGGCAGGTCGTAACGGTCCGGTCCGGTCCTCCCCATATAACGATGAGAAAAGAAGCCGTTGCCAACGCCGTAGAATTTTATGATATGTCCGGCTATATTTTCCTGACAGACCACATGGCTTATGCCCCGCGCCGCATATTCCGCCATTTCCCGGTGAAGTGCTGCCGGATTCTCCACAAACTGCACATCATTGTCCCGGACGGCGTGAAAATCCCCTCTTTTTACCCAACAGCCTTTTTTAAAAGGAAAATCTGCCGGAATATTATCCGCTGTCCCCAGAATAATATACTCAGGATAACAGAGATTTTTATGCCTCTGGCTTTCGTGGCCAAGTATTTCCGACAGCCTGCTGCGATAACAGTTGCGAATGGAGGCCGTGCTGTTCAGGACAGTCACCCCCTGATGCTCAAGCTGCTGCAGGCGGGTCAGAATGGCCTCATTCTGCGCCATGGAGAAAATATAGTCATATTCGTCGAGAGGCGGCATTTTTTGACCATCTTCGGCCTGAAAGACATCAATCCGGACGGGAAAGTCAGGCCTTTGGGCCAGACATGACAGGGTCTTGTCCATAATGGCTTTATCGGCGTCCACGGCACGGTTGGAGAATTTTTTTTCCCGGTATATACCGGCTATTTTTTTCACAGGTATTTTTCTTCCGTTATCTGGAAGACATCTTCCATTATTTCAACGATATTATCAATGGTGTCACGGTCTATGGTCATGGCGGGCTGAATTCTGAAACGCGCGGTATAGGCCATGGTAAGCAGTCCCCTTTGCAGGAATTCATTAAAAATATGGCCGGTAATATCAAGGGGCAACGGCTCTCTGCTATCTTTGTCCCTGACCATTTCAATGGCAAGAAACAGCCCCCGGCCCCGGACATCACCGATAAAGGAATATTTATCCTTGAAGGGCAGGATTTTCTCAAGGAAATACTGTCCGACATCACGGGAATTCTCGACAAGATTCTCGTCCTCAATGATGCTGACTGCGGCATGGGCCGCCGCAGATGCCAGAGGATTCCCCCCGTAGCTTGACGAGGAGCCGGACGGGTTTCCCCAAGGCTTCGTCGAGGTAATTTCCTCTGTAGAAATAATGCCGCTCAACGGGAACCCGCCACCAAACTGTTTGCCAACGGTAACCATATCCGGAACAAGGCCGGAATGATTGCACCCCCAATAGCGGCCCGTCCGGCCAAAGCCGGTGATCATTTCATCGGCAATAACCAGCGCGTCATATTCTTTGGCCAGATCATAAACCATCGGCAGAAAGTCATCAGGGGGGATCACATTTCCCGCCGTTCCCTGACAGGGTTCTATCAGGAAGGCGGCGATTCCACCGGAAGAATTCATTTTTAATTGCTGCCGCGCCATCTCTATACAGGCCTCGGCACAATTTTCCGCTGTCGCGCCCTTGGGCGGATGGTAGGGATTGGCATAGGGGACGATATGATTGCCCGGCATGAAAGGCCCGAAACCATTTTTAAAATTACTGCCCATCAAGGCCAGAACCCCGTGGGTTTTCCCGTGAAAGCCGCCGGAAAAACTGACGATTTCATGCTTCCCGCTGTTGTTTCTGGCCAGCCTCAGTGCGGATTCAACCGCCTCTGCCCCGCTGGAATAAAGTTGCAAATGGGACAGGTCGCCCATTTTATTTTCATTGAGTTTTTCAAGCAGGGCAATTCTGGCCTTTGAGGTAAAACTGCCAACACTTGCTTTAACCAATTGTTTTTTCAGAGCCTCAATATATACAGGATGGGAATGGCCAAGACCATTCACCCCGATGCCGCCGATTATATCCAGAAGTTCATTGCCATCGACATCCCTGATAATATTACCCCGGGCGTCATCCACAACAATGCCGGATTTCAGGGCAAAACCCTGCAGGCCATCGGCCAGCATGGTATCTTCTTTGTCGCGCAGGGACCGGCTCAGAGGCCCGGGAATGGCGGGGGATACCAGACGGGGCTTCTGGTTCTGTGGTTGGCTTGTCTGGGTCATAAAATCAGTCTTCCCGAGGGGCGTAAAAATTATTTTCCATTACGACTTTTCTAGACGAATTTTTCATGGATTGATAAGCGGCCATAATGGAATCTATGCAATAATAAGCGTCCTGAATATTCTGATTCATAATATCATTGTCATAGATAGCCGCCTTGAATTTGTCAAACTTCGAATTGAACCATTTGACGTGGCTGGAATCCATCCAGTCTGATTCTATGATGCTTCTTTCAACTTTCCAGCTGGCCTTGTGGTTATTGCTGCTGTTATCTTCCCGTTGCAGCAGGGCGAGTTCCATCCGGTCATCGTCAATGGTAATGGCCCCGTTTTCACCCTGAAGGGTGTAGATTACTTTCCGGACCCCGGCAGTCCATGTCAGGTGAATATTGGCCAGTCCGTTCGGGAATTCAAAAGTGGCACTGAAATTATCCTCGGTGTCATAACCTCCGCCGGTCATGTTAAAACCGCTCGCCGTCACTGAAAGGGGATAACTTCCCAACCATTCAAACAGCAGGTAAAGACTGTGAAAGCCGTGGTCCATTCCAATGCCACCACCGCTTAATTCCCTGGTCCGGCGCCAGTCAGGCAGCCAGTCTTCCTGGCCGAGGGCATGGGTGTTGCGAAATGTACTTACGGTCGCCGATGTGATTTTGCCGATCCGGCCGGAGGCGATCACACTGCGAATGGTTTTCACCACAGGGGCATGTTTGTAATTATGACAGGGGAACAGAATCTTTCCACATTCCCGTGCCTTGAGGATGATGGCCTCGGCATCCTTGACGGATGTGGTCAGTGGTTTCTCGCACAGGACGTGGCATCCTCTTTCCAACGCAGCAAGGACAATTTCCGCATGTGAGCCGGCATGGGTGGCAATATCGACAAAATCAAGACTGTCGCCTTCTTTGTCGAGCAACGCCTGATAATCTTCATAGAAGCGTATTTCAGGTGGGATATCTTTGGCACGTGACGGACAAATATCACAAATGGCAACTATTTCTATGTCCTGTTCCATCTTCATTCTTTCGACATAGGCCGGGAAATGTCCACGGGCGGCAATAAAGCCAAAGCCGATGATTGCCCCTTTAAGCCTGGGCGGTAAATTTGTTTCTTTATTTGTCATTTTATCTGTCTTTTTGCCTCTATAAATATATTTCTTTATTCGGTCGGGCGTGTTTCAGTCAATCATTTTTTGACTTATTGCTTGCGGGCCAATATAAAATGCCACGGCATTAACAGCGGTCCGGCGATTTGTAATTTATGCCCGCCTTGCATGATCCGGGTATAGGTTCCCATGCCACCATCCACTGGTTTCGTCAGATCAATATCAATATTAAAAGGGGTGGACTGGATATTTGAATAGCCATGACGGGTCAGAAATTCTTTAATGCGCGGCAGGGAATATATATTGTAACTGGAATTCTTGTCTTTGACGAAATTTTTTACATCAATATAACAATCTGCATTCCCGTCATAGAAAAGAGATGTCAGGGCAATCCACTCGGGATCCAGTTCCATCATCGCTTTCAATGGTGTTTCATAACCGGGCAGCCAGCTTAATGTCTGATAGGAAACGATGCCATCGAACCCTGAAATATGTTTGGAATCCAGATTGTAAATATCGCCGTATTCAAGTCGGCAATTGGTCATTTTCTTTTCTTTGAAAAAATTATTTCCGATTTTAATGAGATCCGTATTGATATCCAGACCAAGGTAATTGCATTTTTTGAATTTGTTGGACATATGAAAAATATTGGCCCCTTGTCCCGTGCCAATATCAGCAATTTTCAATTGACTGTCTGCGTTCAGACAATTGAGTTCTTCCAGCCATTTACAAAATAATACCGTGCTTCTGAAAGGAGAGCTAAATTGACGGCTATGGTAGGTTAAATCAACTTTTTCAATCCATTCTGTTGTTCTTTGTTGCATAGTTAGCTCTTCCTTTTGTTGTACAAACCTGACACTGTATTTTTTAAGAAATCAGGTACTCCGATATTAATTTATTATAAAAAGTCTAGGGGAACAAACTTAGCTGAGACTTAGTTGTCCACAAGTTATCCCGGGACCGCTGTTCAGGGAACGGGCAGGGCGACGAAGGCCCCGCCGTTTCTGCGGGCCACCTCGCGCATCAGGATTGAGAATTTACGTTCGGTCATAAGCCTCGGATCTATACCGCTCCGATGGATAAAGCCGATACCATGAATTTTAACCAGGGGTTTGCCGGTTTTGCGGTCGGTGTTCAGTCTTTCCAATGTGTTTATTACCCTGTCAAAAGAATCTCCAGTATAGTCATCTCCGAAGATATAGATAGAAACTTTATCGCCATTATGTCCATAGACCCGCAGGGCTTTTTCCAACCCTTCCACCGGGCTGCTGTTGGAATAAGTGTTCCAGTTCTGCATCAGGTTAATGACATTCTTGCGCATGGTCGGACTGTCCTTGATCCATGAACCGGCATAACCATCCAGCAGATAATCGCCATTGTCACTCATGATCTGAAAACCGCGTACATGGGGGTGAATGCTGAGGACGTTGGCGATTTCCTGCATCACTCTGCGCCAGATCAGGGTCATACTGCCGGAGGTGTCAATGATAAAGATTACATAATCGCTATTGACCGGTATGCCGCCGACTTCAATATCGGTCAGGGGCGCGGTTTTGTTGAGGGTTGCGGATATTTTCAGGGATTGTTTAACAAGTTCCAGACCCTTCCTGTCCCGTCGTGCCTCAGCAGATTTTTTATCTTCGGCCTTCAGCGCGGCAATCCTGTCTGACTGCAATTTTTCCAGACGGTTGTTTTTATCCAGCCGGGTTTTAAGGTTTTTATTCAGGCTTTGCAACTGCTGTGACAGATTTTTAACCTGTTGTTCTTCTGAATTCAGCGCCGCCAGCTGTTGTCTGGCCGCCGCGCTGTCGCCCGGGTCACCATTACCGGTGCGGGTGATCAGCAACAGCATGATAATCGCCCCGAAAGCACAGGTTATCACGTCAAGAAAGGACAGGTTGAATATATCCCCGGCGGGTCTTTTTTGTCTCATGGCCAGTCCTCGCCCGGGGTGATCATAATCCCGCCGCTTGTCGCGGCCCATCGCCAGTATGCCGGGGCGGCCTCGGGGTCCCCTTCAATCGGCAGCAGAATGACATTGAGCTTCGCCCCGTAGGGCAGGGGATTATTCTGTACCGCGCTGATAAATAATTTCAGGCGGCATTTGCCGGAAATAACGGTGCTTTTCCCGGTTATGGAGGCACAGCCGCGAAATATATTCCTGAATGAGAAACCACTATTCCCCTTTGTCGGCAGACCGTCGGTAATCAGGTATATATCAGTCGGCGGCGGCGAGAGTTGCCGCAATTGTTTCAGGGCGGCATCAAGATTGGTCGCCTTTTCCGGGACGAGCTGATTAAGCCGCTTCAGAATATCGCCAAGCCCCACCTTGTTATTGGCACTCAGCCAGCCGGAATTGCCTATGGGCCGCGCAACATTGTTATAGCCGATTACCGAGACTTTGCTGCTCTGCGGCAGTCGGGCCAGAATCCATCCGGCAACCTTGCGGGTTCTCTGCCATTTGGGGCCGACCATTTTATCGCGTCTGTTCCCGATTTTTCTGGTCACGATATCGACCAGCCTTTCATCAGTCATTGAGGCGCTGTGATCGACCAGAACGGCAATTCTGTCGCCTTCAACCCTCAGGCCAATTAAATATTGTTCCCGGACCGGTTTTTCCTTTTTCGGGATATCCGGGGTTTTCGGCGGGGCCAGACCCTCTATTTCCTTTTTAAGGCGGGCATTTGCCGCCTGCTGCTCTTTTGCCGCATTTTTCAGGCGGATGATTTTTGCCTGTGCCTCCCGGATGGCCTGATCTATTTTTTGTTTGTCAATATCGGCCCGGGTTATATTCTTCCGGGTGGTTTTGATCGATTTTTTCAGGGTCTGCTGTTCCGCCTTCAGTTTGTCAAGAACGGGAGAAATGTCATTCAGGGGCCGTTCCTGCTCTGTGATATTATGTTTGATAATAAGAAAGATCATCAGCACCGCGCCAAGGCCGCAGGACATCACATCAAGGAAGGCGAGATTGAAAGTTTCCTGTTTGCGGCGCTGAAACAAGGGGAGCCCTATTTGCTAATTCGGGTTAACAGGAATTTTTCGCAGTAGGCCTGTGTATCCACCAGCAGACCGTCCTGCATTCTCTGTAACTGGTGCAGCAGGAACATCAGCAGAATACTGATGAGCAGGGCAACAAAGGTGGAGTTAAAAGCGATGCCAAGGCTCTCGGTCATGGAAGATATATCGCCATTCAACGCCTTTTGTGCATCCGTCAATGCCTGTCCAATCCCCCGGACCGTACCGATAAAGCCGATCGAGGGGATTGCCCAGATAAGATAACGGATCATCGAATTTCCGGCTTCGAGACGTACCGACAGCGCATCAATATTGGAGGTAATGGCATCCGATGTATTTTGCACGCTTTCGGTAATCAGATAACGCCGCAGGCTTGACATCAGCGTGGTCACAAGCGGGGTCGCGGCAATATCTTCGGGGAGCTTTTCCAGTTCTTCGAGGGATTCCGCAACGGTGGCATCCGGGGAATCGAGATTTTCCAGCAGATCGACATTGAACAGATAATGGGTGGAGACTATTTCGCGGATCTTGCTGATGATCAGGTAAGAACTCCATAACATCAGAATGATACAGATTTCCTGTTCATAGTCTTTGAGGATAATAAACAGGTTGCGCGGTGCGGATTGTCCGGCCTGACGGGCCAGCTCAATGGCGAGGTCCGCTTGTGGCCGGATCAGGCCGATATAGGTGAAATGGACCACGATCAGTGAAATGCTGAAGACAATCAGGTTTTTTACCAGATTTGACATGTATTTATCCTATATATCTACCGGGAAGCTGGTCGGGGAATTCAGGCCAATCTCGCTTTTCCCGGTCTGGGCATCAGCCTTGCCATTCAGGTATATTGCGTAAAACAGGCTGATAAATATTAAAATCATCAGGGCGGCCAGTGGTTTATTGAGGACCATTTTCAGTCTCCTTTCCATATAAATATCTTACGACCCGGAAACCGAGGTCATCCCGGCCTGCGGTCGCCGTATCCCGGAATGCGGCGCGCAGTTCGGTCAGGGTGCCTGAACGCCAGTTCGATCCCTTGATAACATGGGAGCGGCCCCTTTCAGGCCCGGACGGATTCTGGAATATCTGATTTAGGCGCGGCGGGGACAGGTCGTAATAGTCATGAACCCACTCACTGACGTTACCGGCAAGATCGTGGAGACCGGACGGGTTTTTGCTAAAGCTGCCAACCGGGGCAAGCTTTTCATAGCCATCGTTATAATTCGGGATATATCTTTTTACCAGAGACTTCGCGGTCTCGTCGGCAAGATTGCCGCTTGATTTCGGGATGATGCTGCTGTCGCCCCACGGGAATCTGCTTTCCCGCTGCCGTCCGGCTTTTCTGGCCAGCCATTCCCATTCTGCCTCTGTCGGCAGGCGGTAGCCATCCCCGTTCAGGGTGGCGGAAATCATTTTGCCACCCCGGAAATGATAGACAGGCTGAAGGCCTTCCATACGGCTCAGCCAGTTGCAAAATTGTGCCGCCTGTTCCCATGTAACGTTGGTTACCGGCAGACGGGCATCGGCTTTCGGAAAAGATTTACCGGAAAATCTGGCAAATTGCGCCACGGTTATTTCAGTGACAGAGGCATAAAAGGCTTTTGTCAGAACGACTGACTTCTGGAATTCATTGGCCCGCTGCCCGGGTTCCGACCTTGGCGCCCCCATGGTGAAGCTGTCGGGGATAAACAGGGCGAGCGTTATTCCGGCCTTGTTCTTTTTCAGTTTAGGGCTTTCGGCAAGCCGGGCCTGAAGCTCGGTCTGCAGGGTAATATCCAGCCGCTTGATAAGGCTGCTGTCCGGGGTTATTTTTTTCACCTTTGCCCGGTAGCCTGCCTTGGTCAGGGTGATGACCCGGGGCAGGGTCTGTAATTTCAGTTCCTGCGGGGCCAGCCCGGCAAATTTTCCGTTGACCAGTATTACCGCATTCTGGTTATTGTTGATTTGCACGATGCCAAACTGCTTTTTCAAATGCAGCTTAACCGTTATTTTCGAATCCGGTTCCGGGGAAAAAGTGCGGCGCCGGGCGATATAACCCGGCTTGCTGTATAATATAATATGCTTTGACAGGGCGCTGACCGGCAGGTCGGCCCTTTGGGAAATTGCCAGACCATCCAGCATTAAAATTCCGTCCGGCGGGGTCAGCTCAAAACTGATCAGGGCCTGTTTCGGGATCAGCTTGTAATTTCTCGTAACCTGTTTTTTCCTGTTAGTGATTTCAAGAATATCATGGATAGTCTGATATTTCGGATGGCTGATGGCAAGATCATATTTGCCACCGGATATTTTATAGGTCTGCGGGGACAGGCCGATGCTGTTGCGGTCAATATCAATTGTTGCACCGGGCGGGGTCGTATTAATCTTTACCATTCCGGAAAGCGGCCTCAGGTTGAATATCTCTGTCCTTGTTTCTCCTGCCTGCAGCCTGACATCTCTTTCTTCCGGCAGATAATAGGGATTGTCCACCGTGATGCGATAGCTGTTTCGGGCAAGATCACTTTTGTAAGACGACGACACGGCCACCAGTCCCCCATTGATGAGCCATCTGCTCTCCGGCGAGGCAGGAATCGTGGACAGGGTTAGATGCGCCGGAGCCTCTTTCAGATAAATTTCGATAAAATTTACCTGATCTGCCGATTTTACCTGAAGGACTTCGGGGATATAGCCCGGGGATGATACCCGGATACGGCTGTCTCCCGTCAGGCTGTAGAGGTCATGGCCGAGGGTTATGCCAAGGCCGCTGATAATCGTGATGCTGGCCTTGTCCGCCGCCTCTTTCGGAGTTATTTCCAGCTTTACGCCATTGGTAAATAGCAGAAAAGCCAGAATGGCCACCGTGACCAGGACCCCGCCAAGGCTGGCGAGCAACAGAGTCCGCCGGTGTTTTTGTTTCGCTGCCTCAATTTTATGAACCGATGTGTTCATCTGCAATGACCCTTACCTGTAATGGGGCGCCGGAATTGATCAGCGGGATATTCAGCGTGACTATTCTCGACCTGTATCCCGCCCGCCGTCCTTCAAATTTATAGCTTCCCGGATTTAGCCGGATAACCTGGCGATAGCCGCTGTGAAGTCGGCCATAATTGCGGATCATCAATTCGGTTTTATTATCCGACAATATAGTAACCTCAACCGGGACCCTGGCGGCCCTGGTCAGTCGGGACAGGGCTGACATCTGCTTTTCCAGGGTTTGGCTGAGTCCGGTTAGTTTTTTACTGCTGTCAAGCAGCCCGGTGGCATATTTCAGCACTTCGGGCGAGGTGAGGCGCTCGGGCTGTGCCAGAAGGTCGCGGGTTTGCTGCAACGCGGTTACGACGGCGGCGACCAGCTTTGCCTCCGTCAGCGCCTTCAGGTTATCCGGTTCCATTTTCAAGGCCTGTTGCAGGGTCTGCTGTGCGGCCCGCCACTTGTCGGCATGTTCCAGCTGCCGGGCCGAAGCCATAAGATTCTGCAACCCCAGATCATGGCCAAGTTTGTTAACCGATTGCCGGAGCAGCCGGGTTTCGGGATTTTTGGGAAAAAGTCTTGTCGCATGGGTCAAATTGGCCCGGGCCGTTGTGATATCCCTGTTGTCGATCGCCTCCATCCCTTTGGTAATGGCGCGCTGAAAATCACGTTTGATCAGCAGCTTGTCAAGGCGGTTGAGCCTTTCTCTTTCCGTTGTTCTTGCCGGGTCGAGCCTGATAATATGCCGCAGCAGGTCCCGTTCCGCCATCAGCCGGTTCTCTGATTTGGCAACAGCGGCCTTGTCGAGCAGCGGGACAATTTCCGGAAGGGTTGAAATCCGTTTCTTCAGGGCAAGGGCCTGCGGGTCGCTGATATTATATTCAAGCGCGGCATCAATACTTTTCCGGGCCGCAAGATATTCATTTTTTTTGAACCAGTCCGCAGCATCAGCCCGCAGCAGGGCAAATTTCCGGGCGGCAAATTCAATCAACTGCGCTGCATCCTGATCGGCGCGCAGGATATGGGAGACCGCCGTTCTGTAGTCCCCGGTCGAGAAGGCCCTCAGAGCCATATTTTTATATTCTGCTATCTGCTGCAACTGTTGCCGGTTCCAGTCGGCCTTGGCTATTTTTTTTAACTGTGGCTCGCGGTTTTTTTCATAATCGTCAAGGGCGGTGCGGAAATCCTTGAGAGTGGCCTGTTCGGGCAGTGCCGGGCCTGGTGGCGACAGATTGTCCGGCGCTTTTCCCCGGTCGATAAATTGCGGGGAAAAAATCATTACCAGCGTAATGAGTGCAATAACCAAACCAATCCCCAGAAGATTCTTGTACATCTGTCGGGCATTTTTGAATCGGGCAGAGCTTAACTGATCCATTTTTGTGAATCATTTCCTTGATATTGGTTAATAATAATCCGGTTGGGGCTGACCTGCTGCCCCTGATTCCTGATTATAGATTTTCTTGAGAAATTTACGCCACTGGGAAAACTGATCTGCGGCATTTCCGGTTAATTTAACCGTTTCCTTCTCAAAATTCATTACCTGGCTGGCCAGTTGGATATCAAGGGAACTGCCCAGTTCAGACAGGGCCTCCCGGTGGATTTTGGCTTCCTTGCTTTTCTGGAAACTGTTTGAGATCATCATGGCCCCGGCGGTTCCGGCGGCAACCGCACCATAGGTGGCAGCGTTTGAGCCATTGCTTTTGGAGGCCATGGCAATAGCCGCCCCCACCGCCAGAACACCCAGCAGGCCATTCAGA
>Ga0256829_1003093_pt1 | contig 11817 bp, 9 predicted proteins | sample 131447metaG_FD_185979 | JGI IMG/M metagenome (GOLD analysis project Ga0256829, IMG submission 185979) | Hydrothermal vent microbial communities from Lau Basin, Pacific Ocean - 131-447 | ecosystem: Environmental > Aquatic > Marine > Hydrothermal vents | place: Pacific Ocean: Lau Basin | collected... | reverse complement strand
ATTCTTGTTTCGTTTATTGTTTTAGTTGTTACAAATGTTGCAAATTTTACAATAGGCAGCATAGCAGTAGATCTCTTTTTGGCTTTTTATATATTTGGCGAAATTTTAAGATGGAAGTTACACCCTTTTAATTCACCGGCAATTATATGGATTTTACATTTAGCTGTATTTTGGCTCCCTGTCGCATTTTTATTCTCTGCTATTAGCCTAATAGCAGCTATGATGATGCATACAACATTTTATTTTTTAGGTATTCATCTGTTGGCATTGGGGTTTTTAACAACTTTGTTGATTGGTTTTGCAACGCGAGTAACGCTAGGTCATTCAAATCAGATACCTCATGCAGACAAGATAACTGTGTATATATTTTATTTTACACAGATTGTAGTGCTTTTTAGGGCGCTATATAGCGTCAATATATCATTTGGGTGGGGTCTGGGTTTTCTATTTGATTTGGCTGTTATTGCATGGATACTGATGATTCTAGTTTGGAGTATTAAATATATCCGTTTTATTATTTTTAAAAATATATAGCGATTATAAGCTATTTGCAATATCTTTTAGAAATATACAAGGGTTATGTAGTTATAATAATCTGAAATAATCTTTTTATTAAAGGAATTATATTGAGCATACCGATTTATACTTATGATGCAATTATTGTCGGAGCCGGATTGGCAGGCAATGCAGCAGCCAGAGAGCTGAAAAATGAAGGTAAAAATGTTGCCGTAATAACCAAGCTTCATCCGCTTCGTTCACACTCAGGCGCGGCACAAGGCGGGATTAATGCAGCACTTAGCAGTGCAGACAGTATAGAGTTGCACGAGTTTGATACCGTAAAAGGATCTGATTATCTAGCAGATCAAGATGCGGTTGAATTTATGTGCCAAAAAGCACCTGAGACAGTCAGATGGGCAGAGAGAATGGGAGCGACATTTAGTAGAAAAGAGGATGGTCAGATAGCCCAGCGCCCATTTGGAGGACAGTCTTCTCCACGTGCATGTTATGCTAAAGACAGGATTGGGCTAACGCTCTTACAGACTATATATGAGCAAGCTTTTAGACTTGGGGTAAAGTTTTTAGATGAGTGGTATGCAACGGATTTAATCTATAAAGACGGCAAGGTTTCAGGTATTGTGGCTTTTCATCTACGCGATACCCAAATAGCAATTTTTAATGCAAAATCAGTTATGTTTGCAACAGGCGGATATGCTCGTGCATTTAAGATAAGTTCCAATGCTCATGCCAATACCGGTGATGGTTTATCGATTGTAGCTAGACACGGTTTACCTCTTGAGGATATGGAATTTGTACAATTTCATCCATCGGGATTATCCGGAAACGGTGTTTTAATTTCTGAGGCAGCAAGAGGAGAGGGCGGTAAACTCTTTAACTCCAAAGGCGAGCGTTTTATGGAGAGATATGCTCCTAATGCACTGGAGCTTGCTAGTCGTGATGTTGTTAGTCGCGCTATTGTTAATGAGATTCGCGAAGGGCGCGGGGTTGGTCCTAGAAAAGATGCCGTATATCTTGACGTTACGCATCTTGGCAAAGACTTGATTATGCAGAGACTTCCTGAATTACGTGATCTTGCTATCACATTTTTAGGGCTTGATATGATAAAAGAGCCAATCTTGATCTCAGCAACCGCACACTATTCGATGGGCGGTATTCCGGTAGATATTCCCGGACATGTCCGTAAAAATAATACTGAATTTGTTGAAGGATTTTATGCGGCAGGTGAGTGTTCGTGTGTATCAGTTCACGGTGCAAACCGTTTAGGCGCAAATTCTGTTTTAGAAGCACTTTTATTTGGTAGATTTGTGGGTAAGACCATGGCAAGTGAGATAGATGATATTGTACTGCGTCCGGCTACTGAAGATGATGCCAAAAGAGCTATTGATGAGATTAACTGGATCCTTAACAATAACGGAGACGAAAGAGTCGCACAGTTAAGAGACGAGTTGCAAGATACGATGACAGACCATGCAGGTGCCTTTAGAACAGAGGAATCTTTGCAAGTAGCGGTAGATAAAATCAAAGAACTAAGACAAAGACATAAAAATATTCGCATAGATGATAAATCAAAAGTTTTTAATACGGAATTGCAAGAGGCTCTTGAATTTGGGCATATGCTTGATTATGCTAAATTTATAGTAGAGAGCGCTATTGCTAGAAAAGAGAGCAGAGGAGCGCATTTTAGAGAAGATTTTGACAAGCGTGATGATGTAAACTTTTTGAAGCACACAATGGGATATATGGATACAAGCGGAGATATAAAACTTGACTATATGGATGTCACTCTTGGAAAACATGAACTTAAAGAAAGAACTTATTAAAGGAAGAAAATATGAGTAGAGAAACTGTAACTACACAAGAAGTCAAATTTAATGTATTTCGCTTTAATGCTGATGATGATTATCTTCCATACTATAAAGAATATACTCTTGAAGTAACTTCAGAAGATGTAGTGCTTGATATTTTAAATAAGATTAAGTGGGAGCATGACGGGAGTTTTTCATATAGACGAAGTTGTCGTCATGGTATTTGCGGTGCTTGTGCTATGAAAGTAAACGGTCGATCAACATTAGCTTGTAAAGAGCGCATGATGGATATGATTGAGCTATTTGGTAATGAAATGACCCTAGAGCCTTTAAGTGTTAAGCGGGCTGTTAAAGATCTTATTATTGATAAGTCAGATTTTTGGGAAAAACATGCGAAAATAGATCCTTATCTAGTTGATGAGATTGATGAAACGCCTGAGCATGAGAATTTAGTTTCTCAAGCTGATATGGATAAGCTTCTTGATGCGGATGTTTGTATCCAGTGCGGGGCATGTCATTATGCATGCCCGGCAGTCGCTATAAATGAAGAATTTATCGGGCCTGCTGCTTTTGCGGCTGCTTATCGTTTTGAGATTGATGCACGTGATCAGTCAAACAATGCAAGACTTGAAATTGTAGATCAGGAAAAACAGGGCGTGTGGGATTGTGTAAAATGTTTCGAATGTCAGGAAGCTTGCCCAAAAGATATTAATCCAATAGAAAAGATTACAAAACTTCACAATATGATTTTTAAAGAAGGTATGGCAAATAATGATGTAGCAGCTAGACATGCAGTCGGGTTTGAGCGTTCAATCAAAAAACATGGTATCTTAGATGAGGGTGAATTAGTTAGATACAGTGAGGGAAATATAGGTGTTTTAAAACATGTGCCCGTTGCACTTAAGATGTTTAAAAAAGGTAAAATAGTTTTACCGTGGAAGATGCCAAAAGCGGATAAGCTTGATGAAATTAAAAAACTTGTTGAGTCATCATCAACTGTAAAATATTAGGAGTTAAAATATGGCAGAGAAATTAAAATATGCACTTTTTACAGGATGTACGGCAAAAGAGAGTACTCCTGAGCAGATGATGTCAACAATGGCAGTTGCAGATAAACTAGGTATAGAGCTTATAGAATTAACTGAAGCTTCATGTTGCGGCGCTTCGCATTTGCAAGATTATGATGATTTTTTGTCATTAGTTCTTAATGCCCGCAATATTGCCTATGCTGAAAAACATGGTTTAACCATGGTGACAATATGTAATACATGCCAGTTAAATTCCGCTATGACAAAACATAGACTAGATAATAATGCAGAATTAAAAGCCAAAGTAAATGCAAAATTGGCAGAAGTTGGTCTTGAATATAAAGGCACATCCTTAGTTACACATTTTTTATACGCTATTATTGATGATTTTGGTTTGGATAAAATCAAAGAGATGGTTGTAAAACCTCTTAGTCAGTTTAACATCGCTCCTTTTTATGGATGTCATAATATTCGCCCGTCAGAATTGCAAAATGAATCTCATAGGACAGCGGAAAATCCATATAATCCTACATCGCTAGATGATCTCATCATTGCATGTGGAGGTCACAATGTTGATTATAATGAAAAAAATAAATGCTGTGGCTTTCATGCTGAACTTCAAGCACCACATACTGCAGCGGTTTTAACAGGAAATGCAGTTGCGGGCGCTATGGATAATAATGCTGATTGGATGGTAACTCCATGTCCGCTTTGTCATTTAAAACTAGATACTCAAACAGGTCATGCTTCTCAAGCCATAGGTAGAGAAGTCTCACTTCCGGTATTGCATATGCAACAGATGATTGGCTTAGCACTTGGATGCTCATACGAAGAACTAGGCTTAAAACATCACGTTACCGCCGTTGATTTTGTTTCATAGATGATAAGAAACTTTGTTTTTTAGACCTATCTTTTTTTAGGTCTAAAAGGTTTGATTACATCTTCATGACACTCCAGATATGGTCCTTCTATTAAGTCTATACAATACGGAACAGCAGGAAAAACTGCATCCAGACACTGTCTGATTGATTTTGGTTTACCGGGAAGATTGATAATAACGGCTTTGCCGCATATACCGGCAGTTTGACGAGATAAAATCGCAGTAGGGACATATTGCAAGCTGACCTGCCTCATAAGTTCTCCAAATCCAGGCAGCATTTTATCGCATACATTTTCTGTAGCTTCAGGGGTAACATCTCTTATTGCCGGTCCCGTCCCGCCTGTTGTAACTACCAAGCAGCACTCTTTGCATAATTCTTTTAATGTATTTTCTATAATATCCTGCTCATCTGCTACGCATTTGTAGATGATATCAAATTCACTTTTTAGATAATCTTGCATAGTTTGTTGTATAGCCATACCCGAAATATCCTCATATATACCTGCACTTGCTCTATCGCTTGCTGTTAATACGCCGATTTTAATTTTTTCACTCATAGTATCTCCTTGTTTAATGTAATTGTAAAAAATGGTTTGCATTTTTAATAAAATATACAGTTGCAAATGGAATAAAAAAATCTTTTACCTCTTGGACATTGATAATACTGTCTTTTTGTCCTAGATATACTTCAATATCGATATTTTTTTGAGCTAATTGGCGTAATTTGTCCGGCTGCCATTGATACCATAAAAGTTCACTTAGCTGCTTACCTGTTGTATCTACTTGCGAAATAGCTTTTATAGCATGTGGTTTAAAACAATTTCGTATAAAATGTTTTAGATATACCTTGGTGTTCTTTTTATACTGCGTCAACTGTATTTGTTTAAAATCTTCAGTTTGATTTTGGAAAAATGCCGGTGAAAAAAGCTGTAGCTTATCTATTCTGTCTTTACATGTAAGTGCAAACTCAAAAGCCTTGATGGCACCAAAACTAAATCCGGCTGCTGTATATGCTGTATCATCAATATAGTCTTTAAAAAAAAGTTTATCATTTTTTAAAGAAAAACCACTAAAGTAATGCATCTAGTTTCTCGTTTATTTGTTGTTTTGTGATACATTCTTCATCTTCTAAGATTGATTCTGCATATTCAACAATCTGATTTAGTTCTTTGAGTATATTTTTAACTTCTTGAAAAAGTGCTTCAAGCATTTGGCTCTTTGCATTTTCGTTAGGCATTAAAACATCTCCCATGCCATACACATACAACATTTTTGATACAATATCTTTTGCTGCTTTAAGGTCTGCTTGAGCATTATCAGAGTGTTGATTAAATTTTAAATCACAAGCTGCCATTCCGGCTAAAAGCATTTTTACACGGATTTGTAATTCAGATTTAACAGCGGGCATATTTGTAGGCGGTGTTATTTGATCATTAGATAGCAAAAGTTTATCAAAATGTATATCAAACAATGTAGCTATAACAGCTTTACCGGCTTGATAACATACCCGGTATGCTTTTTGTTTGTCACTTAGCATCAATATTTTACGTTTACCAAACATTACTTTATCTTTAACCTGAAAAAAATGTTCTGTTGCTACTTGTGAATAATTTTGACGTATAGTCAGTAGTGTTGCTTCATTTACTAAAGTTGCCAGTGCGGCGCCGCTAAATCCTACTGTTGTTTCAGCAATTTTGTGAGTATCTACATTATTTGGTATATTGCGTAGATATTTTTCTAAAATTGAGTTTCTTTCCTGTTTTGTAGGAAGTTCCACAAAAATTCTTCTATCAAATCGTCCCGAACGCAGAAGTGCATCATCTAAGACATTAATTTTATTGGTAGCACCTACTACTATGATATCGCTTGAATCTTCAAAACCATCCATCTCAGTTAGAAGTTGATTTAGAGTTGCTTCTCTTTCATCATTTTGTGCTCCGTCCCTTTTTTTGCCTACAGCATCTATCTCATCTATAAAAATTATTGCAGGTGAATTATTTTTTGCAGCCATAAACAGCTCATGGACTCTTTTTGCGCCCATCCCAACATAGATTTGAACAAATGCTGCTCCACTTTGATAAAAAAATGAAACATCAGCCTCATGTGCCAATGCTTTTGCTATCATAGTTTTACCAATGCCAGGCGGTCCTATAAGTAAAACTCCACGTGGTAGTTTTGCTCCAAAACGATGATATTTTATAGGATTTTTTAAAAAATTTATTATCTCTTCAAGTTCGCTTTTAACTTCAGCTAGGCCGCCTATATCTTCAAAAGAGATATTTGGCTTGACTACCTCAATAGGTAAATCGTTTTGTATTTCGTTTTGCGTATTTGCGGTACGCGATCTCTTATTGTCAGTAAAATATTGTTTTTTTTGCATGAGTCTAAAAAGAAGTGATCCGATTCCCAAAATTAAAACCGCAATCAATATATATAAAAGAGGATCTTTGTCGTTTTGTATGTGCACTTGATAATTTTCAAAAAGCTTTGGCGTTACTTGCGAGCTTGCTATTTTATAGTATCCATGACCTGTATCAAGATATGTGTATTGTCTAGTAGCTATAACTTTTGAGATTTGATGTTTTTGGACAAGCTGTTTTGCTTGATTTAGGGTAATGCTATGGGCATTATTTCTTAAAAATGCAAATGCAATAAGGATGATAATGACAAAGGCAGATACATATATAATAATATTATTATATTTAGATTTGAACATAATTATATTTGTCCTTTACGATACAATCGTTACATGTAATCCAATTTCCGCTTAAATCTTCGTTTGATTGTATCGTAATTTTATTAAAATATTGATCGAGACCGCTGTATAAGCCGTTTTTTGTCTTATGTTCAACTAAAATATCAAGATTTTTGTTGTGCTTTAGTCTAAATTGGTAGTTTTTATGCTCAACTATGTTTGTTATTTGGTGCAACCTTTTTTTGGCAACATCTCCGCTTATGGTATCTTTCATGGTTGCAGAGACTGTTTTATCTCGTTTTGAATAGGAAAAAGCATGCAGATGAGTAAGTGGTAAAAGTTTCAGATTGCTAACTGCCTCATTCCATATCTCTTCGCTCTCACCAGGATGGCCGACTATAAAATCTGTCCCTAGAGCAAAATTTTTATCTCTTAGTAGCTCAAACAGTTCCATATCTTGTTTAAAATGATTTCGCCTATTCATAATTTTTAACATTTTTTGTGATGTATGCTGAAGAGCGATATGTAGATGCCTCTCAAGCCAAGGTTCATCTAAGATTTCTTTAAATTCATCATTAATTTGGATAGGCTCAAGACTTCCTATACGTATTCGTCTAACCCCGCGTATTTGACTCATTCGCTTCATAAGGCGTGCGATATTCGTGTTTGAGCCGGTACCGTAACTACCGACATTTGTTCCAGTTAGGATAAACTCTCCAAAGCCATTGGATGAGAGTTTACTTACTTGCTGCAATATACGCTCCTCATCCATACTTCTTGCATCACCGCGGACAAAAGGTATTATACAGTAGTTGCATCTAAAATTGCATCCTTCTTGAATTTTGATAAATGCTCTACTTTTGCCTATAAACTCTCCAATTATACTTTTATCAACAAACTTAAGGTCTCCTAGCTCATAAAATGCTGTGTCGCTTTGGAGTAGTTTGTCTATTTTTTGTTTTTCACTTTGCCCAAAAACTCCAAAAACTTTTTCATCTTTAAAAAGATCTTCTCCCTTTGTGTGAGCACCGCATCCGGTTAGAAAAATCTTTGCTTTAGTATTGTTATTTATGTGGTTGACATAGGAGCGTACGGTAGTATCTGCATTATTTGTAACTGTGCATGAGTTGATTACTATAACATCTGCATTGTTTTCATCATTTGTGATTTCAAAATTATCCAATTTATTCATCATAACCTGAGAATCAAACATATTTGTTCTGCAGCCAAAAGTTTTGAAATACACCCTGCTTTTTTTATTGTTTTTAGTCATGTATCATAAAACCATTTAAAATATCCAGAAGGATCGCTTTGTTTATATCGTTTTTAATCTCTACATCTCCTATATGCTTTGGAAGTATGAACTTTATTTTTTTATCCGTACTTTTTTTATCTAGAAAAAAAGCTTCATAAAAAGTTTCAATATTTTTAATCTTATAAGATGTAGGCAGATCGTATGATTGTAGTAATATCTTAATCAAATCAGCTTCTTGAGCCGTCATTAACGATAGCTTTACAGCCAGCTCATTTGCCATAACCATGCCTATTGCAACCGCTTCTCCATGCAGGTATTGCGTATAATTTGTTTCATTTTCAATCACATGTGCAAACGTGTGTCCATAATTGAGTGCTGCTCTGATGCCTTTTTCTTTCTCATCTTGACTGACTACGGCAGCTTTTGTTTGAATAGCTTTTTTGATGGCCGTTTTTAAATTATCGCCGTCATTTAGGTTGTGTGTCTGAAGCCAGTTAAAAAATTCTTTATTAAACGTAACAGCCATCTTGATAATCTCAGCTACCCCCGCACTAAATTCTCTCTTTTGCAGGGTTGATAAGAAATGTGTATCTATATATACATGCTTAGGTTGATAAAATGCTCCTATGAGATTTTTGCCAAATTTGTTATTAATACCTGTTTTACCGCCCACGCTTGCATCTACTTGAGAGAGCAGGGTTGTGGGTATCTGAATAAACTCGATGCCTCTTTGATATATGCTAGCCACAAAACCGGTTATATCGCCGACAACCCCTCCGCCAAAAGCAATAAGCATTGAGCTTCGGTTAAATTTATGGTTAAACAGATTTTGCATTATCATATCGACAGTCTCTTGTTTTTTAAACTCTTCTCCATCTGTGATTGTGATGATATAGAGTTCTTTGGCGCTGATGTGTTTTAAAAGGTGGCTAAGGTGCAAACCCGCTACTTTGGGGTTTGTAATGATGGCGACTTTTGAGTCAAACTTTTGTGATTTTAGTTTATCTATTGAGATCTGGTATGAGTTGTCAATTGTTTGTTTAAGCTGTATATTTACTGTCATATTTATCCATTATTTTTTTATTATATAAATATAGTCAAAATTGGCTTAAAAACCAATCAGACCTTCACTCTGTTTTTGATAGCTTTGCTAAGCGATAAAATATCTATATTTTCTAAACTGACACCGGTGGGCACGCCTTGAGCAATTTTTGTAAATATAATATTGTACTGTGAAAACTTATCCTCTATAAACAAGATGATAGAATCATTGGCAATAGATGGCGTAAAAGCAAAGATAATCTCTTGTACTCCTGCAGATATTTTGGTCTGTAGTTTTTCAATATCAAGTTCTTCAAGCGTGTCTAATACAAAATATGTACCCGAAAAAAGAGCATTTTCTTCAAACGTTAAAATGTCTTTAGCATCTTGAACTATGCAAAGAGTAGTCGCATCTCTTGTCTGGTCGCTGCATATCGCACACAGTTCATCTTCGCTCATTCCTCCGCAAGAGGTGCATTTTTTCAAGCTGCCAACGGCATCTTCGATCGCATGTGCTATTTTTATAGCAGAAAAATTATCCCGCATTACCATAAAATATGCTATTCTTAGTGCAGATTTTTTGCCTATTGACGGAAGCTCTTCAAGTGCTTGGACTAAGCGGTTAAATTTCTCTAGTGATTTCTTCATACATCTAGCTCTTTAGCCAGATATTCTCCGGTATAGCTTTTTGTCTTTTTGTGTTCTTTAGCTAACTTTTCAGGTGAGCCTGTTGCTACAATCTGACCTCCCCCATCACCGCCTTCAGGTCCCATATCTATGATGTAATCAGCATTTTTAATCATATCCAGATTATGCTCTATAACAAGTACGCTGTTGCCTAGTTCTACGAAATTGTGCAGGACTTTCGTTAGACGGTTTACATCATCAAAATGAAGTCCCGTTGTAGGTTCATCTAAAATATACAGAGTTTGACCCGTATCTTTACGACTTAATTCTTTGCTTAGTTTTATACGCTGTGCTTCCCCTCCTGAGAGCGTTGTGGCATTTTGACCTAGAGTTATATATCCTAGTCCCACGTCATGAAGTGTTTGCATTTTAGCTTTTATTTTCGGTATTTGACTAAAAAAATCCAACGCTTCTGAGACACTCATGTTAAGCACATCGGAAATATTTTTACCTTTGTATAAAACTTCCAGTGTTTGCGCATTGTATCTTGTACCGCTGCAAGAATCACATTTGACCATGATGTCTGGCAGAAAATGCATCTCTATCTTTATCTGTCCTTCGCCTTGGCATTTTTCACATCTACCGCCTTTTACGTTAAAACTAAACCTTGAAGTAGTATAGCCTCTGATATTGGCTTCTTTTGTCTTAGCAAAAAGGTTTCTTATTTCATCCATAACACCGGTATAAGTAGCCGGATTGCTTCTTGGAGTTCGTCCTATAGGGCTTTGATCAAGATATATTACCTTATCAACATATTCTAATCCCTCTATCACTGTACCGGCGACTTTTTTTATCTTTTTTGCATGGTTTAGTATTTCACGTGCCGTTGGAAGGAGTGCTTGAAGTATCAATGAGCTCTTTCCACTGCCACTTACCCCGGTTATACATGTAAAGTTTTGCAGAGGTATGGTTACATCAAGATTTTTGATATTATTGAGCGTAACATTTCTAATTTGAAGAAACTGTTTTTGAGCACGCCTGTGAAAGTATTCTATTTTTTTACGTCCGGTAATATAATCAGCCGTTAGTGTTTTTGCCTTCTTTAGCTCTTCAAATGTACCGGCAAATACAACCTCTCCTCCAAATTTTCCAGCACCTGGTCCTATATCTATGATAAAATCAGCATTTTGAATGGTTTTTTTATCATGCTCTACTACAATAACGCTGTTGCCTTTGCTTTGAAGGCTTCTTAGTGTCCTGATTAGTTTTAATGTATCCCTTTCGTGCAAGCCGATACTAGGTTCATCAAGTACATACATAACTCCGGTAAGTCCACTTCCTATTTGAGATGCTATTCTAATGCGTTGTGCTTCACCGCCACTGATGGTTCTGGCATCTCTGCCTAGCGTTATGTAGCCAAGACCTACATCATATAAAAAATATAATCGCTCGCGTATCTCATTTAAAATCGGCGTTGCTATCATAGTCTGTTGATCGTTTAAATGTGAAAAATTTTCTTCATCCGCAAAAAGTTTATAGCTTTTATGCATAGGCATGTCTAATATAGAGGCTATGTTGTGTCCTGCAACTTTGACCGCAAGACTTTCCTGTTTTAAACGGTGTCCATCACAAACATCGCATATCTTTTCGCTCATATAATCTGTCAAATCTTTTTCATCTTTAAACATATCGTATGCTATTTTGACAACTCCAGGCCATATGCGCTTAATGGAGTGGCGTTTCCATGTAAATTGTACTTCATCAACGCTGCCGTGGAGTATCGCATTTTTATGATGCTGGGGCAAGTCGGCAAACGGTGTATCTATGTCAATATCTGCACTTTTGCAAAAACCTTTTAAAAAATTAAAATAGTAACTTTTATTGAAACCGTAGAGTATTTTTACCGCTCCTTTATCGATTGACAAATCCGCATTTATTATCTTATTGTAATCAAGAGAATATCTCAC
>Ga0256829_1003092_pt1 | contig 11820 bp, 8 predicted proteins | sample 131447metaG_FD_185979 | JGI IMG/M metagenome (GOLD analysis project Ga0256829, IMG submission 185979) | Hydrothermal vent microbial communities from Lau Basin, Pacific Ocean - 131-447 | ecosystem: Environmental > Aquatic > Marine > Hydrothermal vents | place: Pacific Ocean: Lau Basin | collected... | reverse complement strand
AGGTTCCTATTATACAGAGGAACACCTGAATCAACTCCTTACAGTTCGTAAGTGGCAGTAGGCAGGCTTATCTTTAGATCGGAGCGGAGCCAGGCATGTCCGGATTAACGCCAGAGCTGATTCGTGAGATGTCTATGGCGATGACCAGTTTGTTGGATGCAATCAAAAGCGGAGATACAAAATGACTACAGTAACTACACAAAATTCATATATGAAAACATCCGAAGGTATGGTGGTTCCGCTGACATCAACCATCGTGAATGCATCAATGCATGATTTACTTGCTGATGTAACGATGACACAGGTTTATAAAAACACTGAATCTAAAAATATTGAGGCTGTTTATACTTTTCCATTGCCGATAGATGCCGTGCTACTTGATGTGGATGTCAGATTGGAAGATCGAAATTTGAAAGGTTGCATCGTTGAGAAGGGGAAGGCTGAAACTCAATATGAAGAAGCCATCGTGGATGGAAATACAGCAATTATGCTACAACAGGTTGAAACTGGTTTATACACGATGAATGTTGGTAATCTACAGGCTGGCAAAACTGTAAGGATTTCAGTTCAATATTCTGTTCTTCATCGGTGGCAGGGTGATCAATTACGCTTTTATTTACCGACTACGGTTGCACCTCGATATGGTGTTCCTGAAATGGAGATGCATCAGGTTCCTGTCGCAGATATTTCTATTGAAAATTCATTTTCATTTAGTCTGAAAATATCCGGTTTATTGAAAAATGCTATATTCGATTCGCCAAGTCATAAGGTTGTATGTGAAGAGTCAGATGATCATATCGTGATTCATTTGAATGATGAAATGGCAATGATGAACCGTGATTTAATTATCAATATTCGCAATCGCTCAAAAGAAAATGTTTCAGCGGTGTATGACAGGGATATCGATGGTTATGTGTCGCTGCTTTCTTTCAAGCCGGAGTTTGGATCTCAAGAGATTGATAGCCCACATGCGATTACGATTGTAGTTGATTGTTCAGGCTCCATGGCCGGAGACTCCATTAGTCAGGCAAAAGGTGCGTTACAACGTATAATAGATGAACTAAGACCATGCGATTCCTTTAATATAATTTTATTCGGCTCATCTCATAAAACATTGTTTAGAAAGATGGCCATTGCCGATCCTCTGGCTACAGGGAAAGCCAAGTTGTTTGTGAATGAGATGAGTGCAAATATGGGGGGCACTGAAATTGGAGATGCCCTTCATGCTGCTTACAGGCTACAGGGAAAAAATGAATTACCACAGGATATTTTACTCATAACTGATGGAGAGGTTTGGAATACAGATACAATTGTTTCTGAAGCCAAGAAATCCAGCCAACGCATTTTTTCAGTGGGAGTGGGGTCATCTGTCTCTGAGTCATTTGTACAAGAGATAGCTCGCATTACTGGTGGTGCCTGTGAACTGGTTTCTCCGAATGAAGATATGGCAGAGCGTATTTATCGCCATGCTCGGAGAATGTATGGTAAACGATCCAAAGATGTGGTTATAACGTGGCCTGATAAAAACAGTACCCAAACTCCGGTGCAGCTAAATTCCATATTTGATGGAGATACAGTTCATGTGTTTTCACGCAGTCAGAGCAAACCAGAAGGCAATGTAGCGATACAGGTTCTATTGCAGAATGATGAATCATGGAGTTATAGCCTACCATTGATCCATATGCCGGATATTAATAAGCATCAATTGAGTACGCTTTGTCGAATCGCTGCTGATGCCAGTTTAGGTGAACTTGAACAACAACAAGCCACTGAGAAGGCGCTGACATATCAGTTGATGAGTGAGTGGACTAATTTTCTGGTTGTTGACCAGATGCCTTATGGCGAAGATGCGCAGGATCTTCCTGAACTGAGGCAAGTGCCACATATGCTGGCTGCTGGCTGGGGTGGAGCCGGAGATGCTATTTCATTCTCAATAAAGGAAAGGTCTACCAGTTATGCCCAATCGGGGTCTGACAATAATGATTGCTTTTCTGCGCCAACTTTTTTACGAAGATCCTCAGATACATTAGTACAAGATACGCCAAGGGATTTCTTATCAGAAGTGGATAAGAACCTGAAACAGTTGGGTGACATACAGCAACTTACGTTAGACGACTTATTCGATATGGATGTGCCTGAAGATGTAATTGATTTGCTACAGGATATCATTGATCAGGGCTTTGATGAAGGCCCTGTTGTACTCTGTTTTATGGAGTTGGTAATCAACAAAGCAGGCGGCGCATTACGTTTTTTGAGAAGAAAAGTAACACGAGCCATCATGGGGCTGCGGGTTGATCATCAATTGATGCAACAAATGCAAATTACTTTTTCTGGCCTGAATAAACATCGATGGGCAAGATAGAGCCAATGTAACCAAGGTAGAGGGAACACTAATGGATAAATTCGACCGGATATATGAACTGCATAAAACCCTAAAGGCACATCGCTATCCGGTATCACTTCAATCAATCTGTGATGAATTAGAATGTAGTCCAGCTACTTCCAAACGAATTATTCAGCAGATGCGCCTATTTTTGGATGCGCCGATCATCAATGCTAAAGGTAAAGGGTACTATTACGACTCCAATATCTCTTTTGAATTACCTGGTATGTGGTTTAATAGTTCAGAACTTTATGCTCTACTGACTATTGATGCGATGTTAAAAGAACTAAGCAATGGTTTGTTGGGTGATGCAATTGGGCCTATGCGGAATCGTATTGAGAAATTAATACCTCAAAGTGATCAGGATGGACTATCTCGCATTCGACTGCTTGAAGTGACATCCAGATTATCTACCTGTAACTATTTTGCTGATGTTGCCGAAGCAGTCATCAAGCGAATTCGGCTATGTATCCAGTACAAGGGGCGTGGAAATAATAAGATGCGAGACCGCAGTGTGTCTCCACAACGACTCACGCATTATCGTGACAATTGGTATTTGGATGCATTTTGTCATGAATCAAACTCACTACGCACTTTTTCTTTGGAGCGCATTACTTCGGTGGAAGTATTGGCTGAACCTTGCAAGAATATTTCAGATGATATTCTCAACAAGGAACTTGCATCATCTTATGGTATTTTTGCGGGTAAAAGTACAGATATTGCTGTACTACATTTCAATGCATTTCGGGCAAGCTGGATCGCTGAAGAGTCATGGCACCCCAAACAGGAAGGCAAATGGCTTAACGATAATTGTTATGAATTGAGAGTCCCATATTCAGCCCCAACAGAGCTGATTTTAGATATTTGCCGATACGGACCCGATGTGGAAGTGATAGAGCCTAAAAGTTTACGCAGAGCCACTGCTGAACGATTGGAAAATGCTGCATCTCAATACGACTAGTGATTTTTTTTGATGTGTTGTTGGTTACATTGAGATGATTCCAACCCAAACATATGAAACTGTGTTTAATAAATTTATATCAGCAGTTAAGTGGATGAAAAGTATCGGAGTTAAGATAAGCCTAGGTAGAACAACAAGCTATGAAAATATTATCGGACTCTATAAGGATTCATACAAAAGTTTATCAGCAAATGAAATTGAGGGTATCTTCCCAGGTTTCGTAAGCTCGATATTTGAGGTTCACGATTTTATTGGAATTCATGAGTCTTTTATGGAAATTTCCCCCGATCAGTTAACAGGTTTGGTGAACAAGTTACAAAAGGCAGTAAATGGCCCGGTTAATTCTATAGATGAAACTCATGTATCAACAGCTTCACGAAACTTTTTATTTGAAGCCGTAGTCGCTGCAAAATCTCATCATCCAGATAAAGGTATAAACGCCATTCTTGATGCGCATTCAGATTCAGGAATCAGAATAGGTGGTAAGAAGATATGGGTGGAATGTAAGCGGGTCACTACGCTGAAACAGATTAAAAAGAACATACAAAAAGCATCCAAACAACTGGAAATCACATTTAATAAAAAAATAGGGTCCGGCCACCGTGGAGTTGTAGCAGTAGATATATCAAAGATTTTACAAGCTGGAGATAAGATTTTCGTTAGAGAGAATGATTCGAGCCTGATAAACTCAGTAGATTATTTGATGGATAAATTTATAAATGATTACTCTCATATTTGGCAAGATATTTTATCTCGTAGGGATCGAAAAATCATAGGAGTAATTATCAGGTTCTCATTTATGTCGAGTTCCGAGGATAGAAATCTTCTTGTTTACACATCCCAGTGGGGACTGAACCCTCGCTTAGGAAATTCAGAGAGCGATAATTGTATCCTTAAAAGTTTAACATCGGCGATTAAGTAAGTATGAGTCTTTCACATGATTGTTAACTACAACTCTGCAAAGGCTCACGAATTGAGCTTTTAACCCAATATGATTCTCCTGTAGCTGGCGTGGTTTAACTAGTAATAAAACAGGAGGCCTATGAATGCCGTTTTTGCCAGGAGAAAACAGATTGGTGGGTGCGTGTACAACACGCGGCGTTGCACACTTTTCTAGCAGCCTTGCAACTGTTACGGATAAGAGCGGATTGGAAGCGATCTACCCCTTCGTCGATGTTATGTTTGCGCAAGATGATGCCCCTGAATTTCCTGTTTTTAGTGGTTATCATCTTGATGAGTACCTTAAGCTATTGAAATCCGATAGGCCGATAGATTATGCGACATATTTGGCCTGGATACATGATGCGTTTGATAGCGAGATTCAAGGTTTATTTAACAGGCTATCAACGTATGAAAGAAAGCACTGCTTTAGCAGCCTGGCCATAGGCCTTCCATTTCATTCTCAATTATACGATACGATTCACAAGATATCCTTGAATAAGGCTTCGCCAAGTCAGTGGAAGGCAACGATAGCCAACTTAACCAACAAAGGCGTTCGCAAAGAAGAGATCGACTGGTTTGGCTTGATTGAGTGGTTAAAACATCAACATCGAGAAATCCCTAAAGAAGAAATACTTTCACGTATCGATATTAAGCCAATCACTATCGACATTGGGCAGGAATGCGAATGCAGTCGCATACGACTTCCCGATTTTTCAGGTGAAGATGGTTTGCGGGATATCAATAATGATTTTCGTATTGTACGCCGTGTTGCTGGAGGGGATGCAAAATGGAATTGGGAGGTACGGTTTGCAAGTAATAATGGACGAATGAATTCCCTTAATGGCGTATTTGGATTCAATACAGTCGAAGAAGCGAAGCAAGCCATCCAAGATGTGCTGTGTGATCGAATGGAGCCATTGAAGCCTGCAAAAGCTCATAAGGAATATACAATTCCAGGTGGTGAAAATTATCGGGAACTATTGCTGACATTACCTGATTATTATCGGAGCTATGTTGGTCCGCACTATACGAGCAGAAATGTTCTGGCTCATGTCAGGATAACCGACCGCCGGGATATGTTGGGGCAAAAGATTCTGTTTATTGAAGAGATGCAAAGCGATTGGCATTCCGAAGGTCGCAAATACGGAAATGTTAACCATAGCTCAGATCATCGAGCAGTTCAGCCAGCGCCCTTTTCTAAATCCTATTATGAGCTTGCGTTAAAAATTATGCTCTATTACGCCGCTAAAGAGTCTTATGATGGAGTGTGTTGGACAACTGGTCGATTGCAACGACTACGCTATGAAAGTGAATCGACAGGATTTGACACCCTTTATGACTGCATCATCCCGGATCATGCAAACCGTATCGTTCGGCAATGGGGAATGAGTTCTGGTAAAGTGGATCTTCCAATATGCCATTTTGGAAGAATGAGTGTCGAGGGAAAAGATGAAGAATGGTATGTGCTCGATGAACGGGATAACTCGGTTGGTGGGCCATTCGGCAGTGACCATTTGGCATCTCAGGCGATGTATGAGCTATCTACAAACAACAGCATGATTGAGGTTCCCGTTGTTTGGTTATCAGGACATAGAGACAAAATAATATCTTCCCCTATCCCTTTGTTCGGATTGCCTGCTGTGAAGGGGCAGTATACCGAGCCAATGAGAGATCATAAAAAACATGAACATGTGTTGGATGTTCAACTGGCCGGGTTTCAGTTTCATGATGGGTCAAAGATGTGGAACGACATGCATGAAGGTGATGATTTGAGCCTCAAGCGTGAACCAAACAATCGCTATGATGAAAAAGCTATCTCCATATTCTGGAGAAAAAACAAACTGGGTTATGTGCCCAAATTCCAGAATAAGAATTTAGCACAAATGATGGATATGGGTTGTGGCTTATCAGCCAGAATCAATGCATTAAGGAAATCAGGTAATCCGATGGAACGTGTTTGTATCGGAATCAGTAAGGAGGTTTGATATGTCGCATGGTGGTCGCTGGCAGTTAGTTTTCGGAGAGGAGTATGAAGAAAAGTTATGTGATTTCCTGCCCAAAATTATTGAACATGGAAATGTAGCTTCTACTAATCCAGAAGCGATGGGGACAGCTATCGCCTATATGAATGATGATGAGTCGTTTGGTTTTGTAGCCTTAATTGCATTGAAGGAAGAAGGAGCACATGAATTTGTCAGTGGCTACCCGATCATGCCACGAGGCATTGTTCATCCCTTGAAAGTTAGTGAAGTGAAGGATGAACCGGAATGCCTTGAGCGCATGGTTGAAGCCGAAGTGGTTGGTGCCGGATCCATTGGCTTTTTCGAGCCATTTGGTATGACAACGGATACTCAATATTCGGTGGATAAGCACTACGATATTGAACTGTCTGCACTGGCATACAGTTTAAATTACGCTGAAGAACAAAAGATTCCGATTAAGAAGGAGGAAACCATTCGGGCGATGCATAGCGATGACACTTTGCCGGGTGGTGTCCGACCTTTTCCGTTGATGGTTTCCACCAAAGGAATGGCTGCATGTTTCCATCGGCCTGACCTGGACATTGGAGATCATGAATATCAGGGAACCATAAAGTCTATCGAAACCATTAAATTTGAAGACCAGTCCATTTACCGTGTCGTTGTTACAGTCATGCGACGCTGTAACTTCGAAGAAGACATTGATGATCTGGATGAAGATGTAGATATTCCCATTTATGCCACAGAGGAAGCCTTGGAAGGAGGTTATATTCCGAGGATTGGTGATGATGTGAATGGACTGATGTGGATGCAAGGACGGGCGTATTCTTAACCCATAAGGTGCAGATGAAAAAAGTTTGATTATACTGTCTCGTGTAATTAATTAATCGAGAACGCTAGTGGGGTGGCTAGAGGGTATCCTAATTGCTAGAAATGGAGGGTTGTTTTGCTGAATGATAAAAGCTTTAGGGAAGCACTGGGAGTGCTTTCCAAGTCGTCCCCGCAAGCTGTAGAAGTCGAACGTATTGAAAAAAACCGATTCAAAGAATATTTATTTATAAAAACACCAATTGAAGAAGACTTTGCCCGTTGTTTAAAAACATTGAAGGGGGGAGAAGTAATCTTCTTGTGTGGAAGTAGTGGAGATGGTAAATCCGCGATCTTAACTAGATATAGCCAACTGTATAAAGATAAAGTCTACTTTCATCTTGATGCTACGCATAGTTTAGATCCAACACGAGGTGCTCTAAAAGAGCTAGACCTACTTTTTGATAAGATAAAAGAGAGTCAGCAGCCATTAGTGGTTGGAATTAATATAGGAATGATGGCTAATTATGTTGAAGGGGGGGCGCAGGAGCACTCGGAAATCAGAACATCCATGGCCGCCCATATAGGTCAAAAAAAACACACCTCTAGGCATCATTATTTTGACTTTGAGCGATACCCAAAATTTGAGTTTGAAAATTATGGAGCTCATTCCGAATTTATTGAGAAGTTTTTGGCTCGGCTAGTTCAGGACGATGATGATAATCCTTTTTTTCAGATTCTAAAGCATCAAGAAAAAACAGGTCAAGAAAATAGGCTATGTGTGAATTTCAGGTTGTTATGTATTCCCATAATTCAAAAATCAATTGTAGAATCTTTGATGAAAGCAAGACTTATTCGAGATCAGTTTATGACATCTAGGGCATTACTTGATTTTATTCATTATTTATTAACTGGACCCAGTTACCTGTTTGATAACCTTTTCACTGCTACGGATAATGAGTTATCTCAATCCGTTTCACATTTTGATCCCGCACTAATACGAACAAAACAGACAGACCATTTTCTTTTAGAGTACAACTTGGAATTGGTTAATGAGGATTTCAAAGCATTTAATAAATCTATTCAAGACATTGGTGTTGTTGACGTGAATGATCCGAGCTCTTTCATTAGGATCTTCTATTTATTGAAAGGCGACAGTTTCAGTAATAATTATCATGACCGATATAGCCAAGACTTTTCCAATTTATTACTAGAACGATTTGCAAAGGTATGGAAGCTACATGATGATTATGATGGCAGTGCTTCCAGAGAAAAAAAGAGTGAGTTGCTGACTTTTTATAATGATGTGTTATTAAAAGCTCTAAGGCGATACATGAATAGAAATGCTCCAAGATTAAAAGATAAGCAATATTTTGTTTCAGAGAATAATAAAGTTCTATTTATTGCAACGCTCAGAATTCAAGCGAATATTGGAGCCCTCATTCAAGGTTCGTCAGAGAATCAGTCTACAACGACTTTTAATGCGCACCTAAAAGTTGGTTCTCAAGTGATACCAGCGATATCAATAAATATCAGTTTATACAATTTACTTATGCAATTAAATGAGGGTTACCGCCCAAATAAGCATGATAAAAGTACTATTTTGATTTTAGATGAACTTGTTGATCAAATTTTAGATATTGCGAACAGAGAAAGCACACTGCTTGTATATGATGGTTCTCACCGCTATGAAATTGAGCAAAATGATGGTGACTTTATTGTGGCAGGAGTGTAAACGATGAGCATCCTCAATTTGGATATTTTGTCTGCAAAAGTTGGAGATAGTAATCCATCAAGCAACTATATGCCTGTTCGTACAAATAATAATGCTAGTGACTGGCAATCGATATCTGCACTTTTTATTGGTTTTGCTCTTGGACTGGAATTGAAAGGGTATGGTGTTGAAAACTTTGAAGTAGACTGTAGGATAGTATTTGAAGAGAAACTTAGTGGTGGTTCTTTTTGGCAGGTGCTTAGAAAAGCTTACTTTGAAAAGAATGACATCTTGATGGTTGCTCCTCAATGTCTTTTACTAAACGCAAATACTGAGCAGACTAAAGCTGCAGACCAACGAGTGGCTAGAGTACTGAGAAATCTTTTAGGTAATATGAACCTCGTCTTTGATGTGGACGATCATTTAAACTTCATTGAAAGAACATTTTTGAATGTTTTAATCGATAAGTGTAAAAAAACTACATTCACTCAGGTTGATGAATCATATTTACCATTTATCTCTAAATATTTTCAACAAGATATGGATTTTTTGGCAACTCATCCAAAGTATCTACTTGAGCAACTACCTGAGTTTCTATCCTTATATACTTTTTTATATACATCGCAGTTAGCTTTAAACCTACCTGAATGGAGTTCTGGAGAGCCAGAGGCAAAGCCACTATATTTTATTCTCGATACTGAGAAGGCTAGTTCAGAGAGAATGGATATTAAAAATTTTGGATGGGAATCGTTTAAGGATTCTGCAGCATCAATTTTCCCCTTGTTGTCTATGCTTGAAGTGTTGCAACTGGAAGGGCAGCCAAAGAAAACTCTTTGGCAGATTTATTCGGAACTGCAGAATTGTCCAGATAAAAGTTCTTATATTGAAGCACTTAAGGCTTACGCTCTTAGGTTTAGGGATGAAAGAGGCTTAGGAAAGAGGTCTATTCCTTTTGATGATGAAACAGTTTTCACATGGTTCGATTTTTTACTACAATTAGGTAAAGACCAGTTTGATGTGAATTTAGCGGGCACTTCCACAAGGTATCAAGCTAATAATAAAGTTGTTGGATCTATTATTGAGTACATCGCCGCTGATTTTGTTCAAAACCGTCGTAGAAGCGGAAATGTTTTAGTTTTGAATCAGGATTATTTGTTACTATTAACAAACCTTGCAATTGGCACTAAGGAGAAGTTGCGTTTAGCGGAGCTTATTGAGTCATTTAGAGCTAGAGGTGTTTATTTTGATAAACAGACCCAACAAAAAATTGTGGGGTTTTATGAACGTATTGGAAATGTTGAACGTATGAGTGATAGCGGAGAAGCAATATATGTCCACAAAACAGTTTGAAGATTTTATTGTATCCCAATTTATAGAGTGGGCTCCTTCTAAAATTATTCCAGGTGAGCGATTTCAATTTAAGTCTCCTAGCGAGGAAGTGCGAAGAAAAATATATGAAGCATTTATTTCACTATCAGAAGGAAAAACGATAAGTTATAGAGACGTTCCTCTGTCCTATGTGAGGATAGGAGGTGTTAAGTTACTTCCTTTGCTTCATCTAGAGAATGATGCAGGGTTAAATGAACACTTTTTAGCGCACTTAAGAGATGAGCCTGAGTCATCTACTAGTCCTCTACATGGAGTAGTTTTATTATTCATTCATGACAGCACATTAGATACCATTATTAATAGCTCAGATGATCTAGCGTACAATGAAAATGTATGGAGTCCCTCTTCAATTAAGCGATCACTTGAGGGCTTAATTAATGAGCAGCCTGATAAAAAGGAAATGTCTCAATGCCTTCTTGATTATCAATTTTCTGCAATCCAAGAAGATGGAGCCACAATGTTTGGCTTCGAAAAGCTATACCATGCATTGCTAGATGGAGAGCTTCATTTTAATGAATTAGGTCTTTTCAAAGACCCTTTCGTGGCTGAATTAGCAGGTAAGCCTGAGCAAATAAGAAAGCGCCTAGATGAAAATAGGAAACTGTACCAGAGTATTGAAAGAACAGTCACTATGTTCTCCGGTGACTTGGGTAATAGGCTAAAGGAGTTTGGGTCTAAGTTTATTAGTGAAAATTTTCCACGGGATGACTTGGACTCATGGAAAGAGGTTGATTTTGGAGTTTACTTGGCTGAAAAAAAGACGAATTCTCAGCCAGTATTAGTATTTGATCAGCTAAGTTCAGAAAACTGTAAACTTGTATCAAGGTGTAATGGGAGCTCTCTGGCTGCACAACGAAGGCAGAATATAATCATACAGGTTCCAGAGAACACCGATTCATTTGACTTTATGGCAATATTCGATGGTAAAGGCCTACAGGATAACCAAGTAAAAGTAGTTAATGCGAGAAAAATGCCATTGCCTAATGGATCATCTATTAAGACATCCAGAGGAAGCAAGCAATGCAAAATGAAGGTGAAAGGTCCATTTGATGGTGTCCCTCTGTATTTTAAAGTCGATACTAGTGGCCGCAATAAATCAACTGAGAGGTTTACATTCGACTGTTTGATAATTCGAGAAGGAGACTTTGAAGTTGAAAGCTTTACAAGTAATTTCACTATTGCCCCAAGTAAAAGCTTAATTAACCTTCATACTGATGAGTATAACCTTGTGATCAACTCTAATGAAACTGAAAATCTGGTGCTTCAGAGGGCAAGTGAAACTATTGATATGAGTTCAGTTCGCGAGGTGGATTTTAGAGATCTAGCTAACATGTCTGATATTATTGATTTTAAAGTTAAGAATGGTGATCACCAACTACATTTCAATATTGAAGGTGCTGTAGCAACTGAGTCTTTGTCGTTACCCCTAATTTTTGATAAAAGTCGTTTTTCTCGGTTGTTTAATGATGACTATTTTGGGGAGTTCATACCGAAGAAAAATAAAGTAATTATCGATAATTCGGAAGTAACTCTGGTTGGGGCAAGGCTCAGCCTTCTGAGGTTAGAAGGTGATTTTATAAACGATAGGTTAATAGCATTAGATGACAGGGAGGAGCTACCTCTGTCGTTGTTGTCAGATCGATGT
>Ga0256829_1003091_pt1 | contig 11824 bp, 8 predicted proteins | sample 131447metaG_FD_185979 | JGI IMG/M metagenome (GOLD analysis project Ga0256829, IMG submission 185979) | Hydrothermal vent microbial communities from Lau Basin, Pacific Ocean - 131-447 | ecosystem: Environmental > Aquatic > Marine > Hydrothermal vents | place: Pacific Ocean: Lau Basin | collected... | reverse complement strand
GCCATGGTTTTTTACTTGTTTCGGTAACAGGTACTTCTTAGCAATAGCCAGCTTCTCATCTTCTGTATAACCTGAAATGCGGATAATTTCCATTCTGTCCAAAAGAGGTGCAGGAATATTCATACTATTGGATGTTGTAATAAACATGACATCTGACAAGTCGTAGTCCACTTCTAGGTAATGATCATTAAAAGTATTGTTTTGCTCAGGATCTAAAACTTCAAGCAATGCTGAAGATGGGTCCCCTCTAAAGTCTGCGCCCATTTTGTCAATTTCATCCAATAAAATAAGTGGGTTTTTGGTACCTGCTTTTTTCATCGATTTAATAACCTTACCTGGCATTGAACCAATATATGTTCGTCTATGACCTCTAATTTCAGCTTCGTCACGCACACCACCCAAACTCATACGCACAAATTCACGGCGGGTTGCGCGTGCAATCGACTTGGCAAGCGATGTTTTACCTACACCTGGAGGCCCAACAAAACAAAGAATAGGTCCCTTCATCTTTTTCACCAACTGCAACACAGCTAAATGTTCCAAAATACGCTCTTTAACTTTTTCCAAACCAAAGTGGTCAGCATCCAACACAGCTTCTGCGGCTTCTAAGTCTTTTCTTACACGTGAACGTTTTTTCCAAGGTAAATCAACCAGCCAATCCAAGTAACCACGCAACACTGTTGCTTCAGAGCTGTTTTGCGGCATCATTTTTAAACGCTTCAACTCAGCCACAGCTTTTTCTTTGGCCTCTTTACTTAAACCAATAGATTCAATTTTTTGCTCAATTTCATCCAAATCAGATTGAGCATCATCTTCACCCAATTCTTTTTGAATTGCCTTCATTTGCTCAGACAAATAATATTCGCGTTGGCTTTTTTCCATTTGCCGTTTCACACGTGAACGCACGCGTTTATCTACCTGAAGCATATCCATCTCTTCTTCCATGATGGCAAATAGTTTTTCAAGACGTTCAATCACCGAAGTCATTTCAAGTAATTCTTGTTTCTCTGCAACTTTTAAATTCAAGTGAGAAGCAATGGTGTCAGCCAATCTATCTACATCATCCACAGCAGTAATAGAAACCAAAACTTCTGGTGCAACTTTTTTATTTAATTTTGCATACAGTTCAAACTGGTTGATAACAGTGCGGGCCACTTGCTCCTGCTCACGCTCATCCTCATTGGCTTCAGATAACACTTCATAACGCGCACGCAAACAAACATCTTCTGTTAAATCATGAACACGAACACGAGACTGCCCTTCAACCAAAACCTTTACCGTACCGTCAGGTAGTTTCAGCATTTGTAAAATATTACCTAAAGTTCCAACCTGAAATAATGCATCCAAATCTGGCGCATCATCCTCTGGGTTTTTCTGGGCTAGTAATACAATACTTTTACCTGCATTCATCACTTCTTCAAGTGCTGCTACCGATTTTTCCCTACCCACAAATAAAGGAACAATCATGTGGGGAAACATTACGATATCACGCAACGGCAACACTGGAAGTGTTGTTATATTATCTCCAGATTCATTCGATTGAGAAACATCTATTTCAGCCAATGGGCACCTCTTTTTCATTACATTAAGGCGCAAACCACATCACGCGCCACAGAATATTATTGATAATGTTTTATAAGGGGAATTTCAAGCCCTAAAACGAAAAAAGCCTCGATTTACGAGGCTTTTAAAATCAAAGTTGTGAATAACTAAGCAACTTCTATATTTTTTTGCTTCTTTTTATAAACCAATTCTGGTTCAGCTTTGCCTTCAACAACATCAGCTGTAATCTTACATGCTTCAACATTATCCATGGTTGGCACATCATACATCACATCCAACATCACCGATTCCATAATTGCGCGCAAACCACGTGCGCCTGTTTTACGCAAAATAGCTTTATCAGCAATCGCATCCAATGCATCCTTGGTAAACGCCAAATCCACATTGTCATATTTCAATAATGCTTGGTATTGTTTAACCAATGCGTTTTTAGGTTCAGTAAGAATTTCTAATAAAGCAGTTTTATCCAACTCAGTCAGCGTTGCCACAGCTGGCAAACGACCAACCAACTCAGGAATCAAACCAAACTTAATCAAGTCTTCAGGTTCAACACCTTTTAAACGCTCACCAATATCAATATCATCTTCAACATCAACCGTGGCACCAAAACCAATCGAACGCGTCTTACCACGGGCTTCAATGATTTTCTCAAGACCTGCAAACGCACCACCTAGAATAAATAGGATATTGCTTGTATCGACTTGGGTAAACTCTTGCTGTGGATTTTTACGCCCACCTTGGGGAGAAACGGAAGCAATCGTACCTTCAATTAATTTCAATAATGCTTGCTGAACACCTTCACCCGATACATCACGTGTAATAGACGGTGAATCAGATTTCCTAGCTAATTTATCCACTTCATCAATGTAGATAATGCCACGCTGTGCTTTTTCCACATCACCATCGGCTGCTTGTAGTAGTTTCACAACAATATTATCGACATCTTCACCCACATAACCTGCTTCAGTTAATGTGGTCGCATCGGCAATAATAAAAGGAACATCAAAAATACGTGCCAAAGTTTGTGCTAATAATGTTTTACCACAACCTGTAGGTCCTAAAAGCAAAACATTACTTTTAGAAATTTCCACATCACTACTTTCGTTGTGTTTCATACGTTTATAGTGGTTATAGACAGCCACTGATAATAAACGTTTAGGGTTTTCTTGCCCAATCACATAACCATCTAAAAACTCTTTGATTTCTTTTGGCTTGGGTAAACCTTTGCTAGCTGATGAAGCTTCACTGTCTTTTTCATCCGACATTTCTTCAATCATGATGTCATTACAAAGTTCTATGCATTCATCACAAATAAATACAGTTGGTCCTGCAATGAGTTTTTTCACATCATGCTGGCTTTTTCCACAAAAAGAACAGAATAACGTTGAATCACCATTAGAAGAAGCTGTCATTTTTAGCCCTCGCTTGCCCCTGAAGTAGGCACATCATTTCTAGAGGTTAATACCTTATCAACGATACCATACTCACAAGCAGCCTCTGCTGACAAGAAATAATCACGTTCAACATCGTCAGACAACTTCTCTAAAGGTTGTCCTGTATGTTTCGCCATCATTCGATTTAAGTCATCTTTCAACTTTAAAATCTCTTTGGCATGAATCTCAATGTCCGTTGCTTGACCTTGGAAACCACCGAGTGGCTGGTGAATCATGATACGCGCATTGGGTAAGGCATAACGCTTACCTGGTGCACCTGCAGCTAACAAGTGCGCCCCCATAGATGCAGCTTGCCCCACACACAATGTTGATACATCACAACGAATATATTGCATAGTATCATAAATCGCCATACCCGCTGTGACCACACCGCCAGGGCTATTAATATAAAGATAAATATCTTTATCAGGACCTTCTGATTCCAAAAAAAGCAACTGAGCTGTAATCAAGTTCGCCATATTATCTTCAACTTGACCATTTAAGAAAATAATACGCTCTTTTAATAACCTTGAAAAAATATCGTATGAACGTTCACCGCGAGCCGTTTGTTCTACAACCATAGGCACTAAACTCATGACTGTGCTTGATCCTGCTCTGCTTGCCATGCTGCCAAGGTTTTCTCAACTTTTTTGGTTTTAGCTTGTGACACAACATAATCAATACACTTTTGTTCTAACAAACGGTCTTTTAAAGCACCCATTTGCTCTTGGTTATCGCGAATGTATTTCGCATAATCATCACGCATGTTTTCAGGGTATGCCATCACCATTTCATCAACACCAGCATCAATCTCTTCATCGCTTAGTGTAATATCAAAATCTTTACGCACATTTTGCAATAGTACAGACAATTTCAAGCCACGCTCTGAACGCTCACGCACTTCTTGGCGAAAAGCCTCATCTGCCAACATTTCTTCGCTAGCATCCATGCCTTGTTGCTTCATATTTTGTACAACACGGGCAGTCGTTGCTTTCATATCTTCAGCAATCAAACCCTCTGGCAAAGTCATTGGGTGAGCTTCCAACAATGCTTTGAGTGCAGAGTCATGCGTTGCACCTTTTGCTGCATTTGCCGCTTCTTTTTCTAAACCTTCACGAATATCTTTGTGCATGGCTTCTGCATCTGCAAAATTCAAAAGCTCAGCCAACTCCGCATCATCTTTGGCAGCAACAGCAGCACCAACACTTTTCACCATTGTTTCAAAACGTGCTTCTTTTCCTGCCAAGTTGGGGGCTTGATAATCTTCAGGGAAAGTAACCTTAACTGTACATGTGTCGCCAGCTTTCTTGCCAACCAATTGATCTTCAAAGCCTGGAATAAAGCGACCTTCACCCAACACAAGGGCAACATCTTCACCTTTACCACCTTCAAAAGCTTCATCAGCAATAAAACCTTCAAAATCAATATGCAATTGATCGCCAGTCTCTGCAGCACGGTCATCTGTGATTTCATATTTTACTTGGGACTTATATAAACGCTCAAGCACACCTTTTACATCTTCATCATCAACAGTCACTTCAGTTGCTTCAATGGTTAATTTTGACAAGTCTGTTAGTGCAACTTCAGGCCAAGTATCTACTTTCAACGTAAATACAAACTGGTCATCAGGCTGTACTTTAGGCAATGAAAGCTCAGGTTGAAGCGCAGGTGTTAAACCTGATGATTCAATTGCTGCGACATAGTGTTGTTGTAAAAGTTGAGAAACTGTGTCCTCATGAATCTTAGGACCGAACTGTTTATCAATCACATGACCAGGTGTTTTACCTTGGCGAAAGCCTGGTAATTTCACTTGGCCCATCAATTTATTTCTTTCAGCAGCATATACCTTGTCATATTCTGATTTAGGTAAACTGACCTCTACTTCATGCTCATTTTCACCAAGTTTTTTGACTTCAGTTTGAATCATTTAAGCCTCCGAAAGGAATATTAAGTATGTACAAAAAATCAATGCGCCCCAGTAATGGAGCGCATTGACGTGTATGGTACGAGAGGAGGGAGTCGAACCCTCACGCCGTAAGACACTGGAACCTAAATCCAGCGCGTCTACCAGTTCCGCCACCCTCGCATATGTAACCTGCCAACCATCATTGCATCGGCAAGGTGGCGCATTATGCCATGTCAATTTTCCAAATCAACACTTTATCACCCCCATCTTACAAGCCTCTCATAAGGCTTACATATCAACTACATTAATGATTAAGGTATACTCTGTGAGCTGACTCCCTTTCAGTTCCATGAGGATTAACATTCAATATACAAAGGTTGCATAAAAAAAGAAGGCAATATACATATTCAAAGAAACACGTAAAAAATACAGTCCCTATTGCGAAAAATAAGATACACAAAGCATCGTAATTTTAAAATTATATAACTGTGTGAAATACGCCCATAAAAGTACTTCTTTAAAGGTCACAAAAACGAAGCCTTTGAATTATTCAAGTACCTTTCTAAGTCTAATATCGACCTTTTCCTTGACCACCTTGTCCCATGCCTGAACCATCTCGCAATCTTTGCCCACCTTTGCCTTGAGCATTAGCCGAACTCATTAAGGTTTTGCACTCCTCTTGACTCATAGACTGCATACGTAGCTTCATCTCTGTCTGAAATGCTTGGCGCTGATTAGCATCCCAAGAACTTGCTTCTGATTTCATACCCAACAACTCTTCATTGCTGTATTGACTAAAGTCAGCTGCATACACAGACGTAGCTGAAATAGCTAAAACAACCATTATAAATCCTATTTTTCTTAACATACACTCTCCTTGTTCATCATGAAAATTATTTTGAAAATATGGATGGCATGAATAAAAATGAATACAGCTAAATACGTTTTCTAATCCAACCTTCACGATTACCTTTACTGATCCACCATATGCCCCAATAGGTCTTGAAACACATCATTACTACGTAGTAATTGATGTCCTGCATCAATTAAAGCATCTACTTGCTCATCATTAAGCGAAAGACTGGTTGGAATGCTATTAAGATAATCTCTTTCCCTACGCTCATGAATTTGTTGTAAGTTCAACTGAATATAATAGGGCTTCACCACATGATTATCAGTAGAAAGACCTTTTGCCCAACTTTTAATACTATGCTCAATAAGATGCAGCGTAGAAGCATTCTGCTGTCGAACTTGAATATCACTCACTGCACTAATCACTTCATCCAAGCCGGGCTGCTTATTACTTTTATCCATAGAGCGATTGCTATTAGCAAACGCATCCACTGATATAATCACAATTCTCTTCACTGCTTTATGATCTGCTTTACGGTTGACCTGCTTAATACCACCGCCAAATTCAATATACTCATATATTGCACGCAACCCAAGGTTATCTGCAATCCCACCATCAACAAAATGAATATAGTCTCTATTACTCTGATTGTAATATTTTTTAAGTCGTGTAACCGCATTTAACATCACTGCATTCTTGGAAAACCTTTCTTCTGCTACTGCCAACCACTGGGGAGTTTCTTGATTACAATGGTAATTCTTAAGCACAACAGGATGAAACACCACAGGAACAGCAGATGATGCTGTTACAGCTCGTGCAACAGGGTATGAATCAATATCTGAACATAAAGTATTAAAGTATTCTTGGGTAAACGAAAAGCGTACGCCATCATTTAAATCCGTCGCATTGATTAAAATGACAGGGCCACCAGTTTTTTCTATATCTGCAAATGTTGCATCTTTAAACACTGTTTTTTCATATAGGCGAACAGCTTGCTCCGTGCGACCTGTTGAACTAAACCAAGCAAAAGGATTCAATAAGCTTTTAATCAGTGGTGTTTCAAAATTCTTCCTTAAAAACACTCGCTCAAAGTCTTGAAAAATACCTTGACCATGCAACCCAAAATAAGCAGCTGTAAAACTACCGCCAGAAACAGAACTAATCACATCCACCTCATCAAGGAGTTTTTTTTGATTCAGTTCTTCTAACACCCCATAAGCCAGTGCTGCAGCTCGCGCGCCACCACCTGAGAAACTTAAGATCAATAAAGTCTCAGGTGAGCTGGATTTTTGCATAGTAGCAATGGTTTTATCTGACAAAAACCCTGGGCTCACCTTTGTTTCCAGAGGCTTATTAGATATTTTACCATAAGATGCACAGCCTGAAAGCAGCAGAAAAACAAAGAAAAAAGTCCAGTATCTCAAAAAAACAACCTTACAAACAGAGTTCTTAGCATTAAGCCACGATAAAACCGAATGTTAGAATTGCAATCAGTATGAATAAAATTTGATTATAAGGAAGGGAAGCAAGAGGCAATTTGCGAACTTTGCAAATAAACAAGTGAATGAAAAGTCTAATCTTCTAAGGTGCTTACAAGCTCATAGCAACCCGTAATTTAATACTTAAAGCCTTTTACTAATTTTGTAACTTATTAAAAGTGACATAGAACCGTACATCACCATCAGCTTCAACGCTGTGTAACATTTCAGGCGGAATATTTGCAGTTTGCATAGGCAAAACAACAATACCTTTTTGACCATCAAGTTTGTATAAAAGTTTACCTTCCATCACATGAATCTTACCCCATGTGCCCAACTTGGTGGTATGGTTTTTCAGTAAACCTTTGGGGATAGTATCTTGCGTAAACTCAGGTGTTCGCTTGTATTCACTTAATCCTTCTGGAAATTCCAAAGCATCACAGCGGACACAATTTAATATTGCGCCAAGTTTACTGCTTCGCCCTTCTTCTGAATCTGACCAAGGTCGATTAAAAAAAGGCGGTTCATGGCGCACATGTTGCCCATGAAAACAGTCCAAATCTGCAACCCAATCACCCTTTTCATCTTGATGATAACCTACAATTTTCCGTTTCATGGCAACATATACTCCTTATTGATTAGCTACAGCTTAATGCAAGATAGAAATCACGCGGCTACGAAAACTAGTGTGACATGCCATACAAGCGCTTAACATTTGTGATTGTTTGGCAATCACTGTTTTCATATCGTTAGCTTTGGCAGCTTTTTCAATATCTAAAGCAAGGTGATGCACTTTTTCATCTTTAGCCTTAAAACCTTTCATCTCAGAGCGCAGGCTTCCCATCAGTTTCATTTTTGTACCTAGGGATGGTTCATCATGAAAAGCAATACCATGCGCTGCAACTGCCACAGCATCCAAATCTTCTTTCAAAATCGCTTCATCAACGGCTGCATAATCCATACCCAACTGTTGCATAATCGCTTTGAGTGAGCCCTCTTCAGCAGTGATACTTGTATTGCGCATCCCTGCATGTTTTACCTTAGGTTTATCTACAGATGTTGAGCACATGGCATCATATTTTTTCTGATGCTTTTGATACAACTTCATCTTACCTTCAGCCTTAAAACGGTCTGCTGCATGTTTCCAATGGTTGCAAGGTGGTGAAAACGTCTCATCATGAATATAAGCTGCAATCTTACGCACATCACTTTCTTCAAAACCCATGTTAGGCATCACACCCAGTACCTTTACAGGCTCTTTCAATATAGCTTTTTCTACTGTTGGGTTAGTCGCAAAACTGGTTATTTTTTTCACAAATTCCGTTTTATCAGCAGTTGCCATCTTATATTTCATTTGTACCACAAACATCGGCGGCGCTTGTGCAGGCTCAAGCTCTGCATTATGACACATGAAGCAGTTTTGCTGAAACAAAGCTTTACCTGCCTCAAAATCTGTAGACTCTGCCTGCGCTTGATTTGACATAAGACCTAGAGCCATACTTATCATTATTATTTTTTTCATATCTTCCTCTTTATTATGTATTAATATATTAGACTTTAATGTTTGGTAAAGTAAAACAGCGGTATGAAACAAACATTAAAATGTATATTCAATTTCCGTATAAATTCTATCGTTATGATTAAACTGACCAAAAAAGTCTGTGTTATCACCTGTAAACATATCAACACCCACACGCCCTAGCACCGAATCACTAAATTCATATGACACTTTTGGACGAATCATGGTGCTACCATCTGAATAGCTAATTAAAGCAATCATTTCAGGTTTAAGCTTATCATTCATGTAATCTGTCGATACAGATAACGTTACAAAACCTGAGTTCTCTTTTTCAACCATGGTATTATCCCAATTTTGAATATACCGCATAAAAAATTGACCACTGATAAACCAGTTATTGGCATTATGATCCAAACCTAATGCTGCATTCCATGTGGTTGTATCCACTGGAGCAACACTGGTGGTCAAAATTTCATTGGTATTGATTGCCATTTCAGTACGCACCACCCAAGCACCAAAGGCATTGGATGCTGAACCACCTACAGTGTTCATACGTTGGTATACAGGCGTTAATGTAAGTGTGCCAGGGCTAAAACTCTGCCGAATCGCAGGCGTATCTTTCCAACCATTAAACCAGTTTAGCGATACATCCCAACCATCAAGGTTGCTCCGCCAAGCCATGCCTGCCTCAGCATCAGCAAGCCCAAAGCTTGGCTCATTACCCGCACCAATACTTAATGAAACACCTGCTGGTGGTGTTGGCATGGCATAAGCCCATCGTGAACCATTAGGTGCAAACTTAGCTGCCTTAGCATCGGGTATAACCAGAAACTCAAACTCATGCTCATGGCCGCCAATATCTGCATAATAGTTTAAACGTGCCGCTATCAAACCCATACGCGAATCAAGGAAATCATCCATAAGAAACTCGCGCATATCCAAAGGATTTACCACATCAAGCAAACGCAAACCATCGGTTTTACCCCAAACAATTTGCTGCTGCCCTAGTCGCAAGTCAAACGCATCGCCTGCATACAAAAAATATGCTTCTTTTACTTCTGAATAAGTACGATAAAAATTTTGGGTTGCAGGTGTGTAATCCGTGGTATTACTAGGCTCAATATCAGTTGCCGCATCATACCAAGCTAAGAAACGGCTGCGAAACTCCCACCTGTCACTTAAAATAGCTTCTGGCTTTAGGTCAACACGGTTTTGCACCTTATCCAAACGTTTATCACCCGAAACAAAATATGCCGTCTCATTTTTAAGCGCACCATGGACAGTCCACTCCACAGCTGAGGCATTGCTAGCACACAACACCCCCGCCGCTGCCAAGATGGTTACATACCTCATACTTTAATTTTCTCTTTACCCAAACCAAGCAATACAGGGAACAAATAAACCGTTGCTGCGTAACAAACAATCATGGTTGCAGCAATCAGTGCGCCCAGTTTCATTTGTGGGTATAAATTTGCAGATAGCAACACCAAGAAGCCGCCCACAACAACAATGGTATTAAATAAAATCGCATGCCCCACGCTATGGTTGGTATTAATCACGCTTTCTTCATACGAATGCTTTGCCACAGTTTCTTCATGGTATCTGTGCAAATAATGAATCGCAAAATCCACACCAATACCCAGCGCCATAGAGCCCGTAAGGGCTGTTGCCAAGTCTAATGGGATACCAATATTCCCCATGGTTCCATAATTGACTGTCACTGCCAGCGTCACTGGAATCATAGCAACCACTGCAATCAGCAAGCGCTTGAACATCACCAAACACAATAAGAAAATCGCAAATATAGATAAGGCTAGTGAGGTAATTTGCCCGTCGATAATCATCTTGGCTAAAGCATCCAAGGTATAACCTGTGCCTGCCCAGTCCACCTTGTACCCTTCTGATGCAGGAAACCAAACATCTGTTTTATTCCTTAGCTTGGTCAGCAAGCTTGCAACCGCATCTGTACTGTCCGTTTTCATATTGATGCGTACATGCGCTTTGCGATAGTCGCTGGTCATAAAGGTTTCAAAGTCATCGGGTGCACCCGAGAATGAGTAAAGCAATAGATATTGCGCTGCCAAATCAGAAGAATCAGGTACACGATAATAATCAGGATTATCTTCATTCAGCGCCTTATTCATCACCATCAAAAATTCAGCAATGGATGATGTATCACCCACCACAGGGTCTTTCTCAATTTCTGTTTGTAAGTCAACAATCTTTTGTAAAAATGCAGGCTCAAGCAGTCCGTTTTCTTTGCCTGTATCAATCATAACATCCAAACTGGTTGTGCCTGAGAAGTGTTGATTGAGCACCGTATCCGCATGACGAACAGGGTCATTGGGTTTAAATTGCGCCACCATGGATGCATCCACCTTAATCAACGATGCCCCATACAATGAAACCGCAACCAAGATTGCAAACATCACCATAATCCGTTTGGGATATTCGATAATCACTTTGCTTGTCCAATCCACATAATCGGTAAACATTGGTTTTTTATCGGCATGTCCATCTTTTTCAGGCAGCACCATCAATGCCGCAGGAAACAACAGTAGCGTGATGACCAAAGCATAAGCCACACCCAAAGCTGCAAACATACCAAATTCTTGAATCGGCGGTAAATCAGAGGTAAGCATGGATAAAAAACCCACAGCAGTGGTCACCGAAGTCATCACCATGGGTTTCCAAAGCTCGTGCATCACTTCTATAATCCGCTCTTTTCTATGCGAATATTTAGAAAAATGTGCCAACAGTCGCTCTCGACTTAAAAAGTGAACGGCATCAGCAATACCAATCGCCATAATCAAAATCGGCAGCATGGTTGTAATGGTATAAATATTATAACCCAAAGCCGCCATGGTTCCTACCGTCCACACTTCTGCGATTAAAACCGTAAGCAAAGGTAAAACCACGCCACGTGGTGAACGGAAGGACACATACAAAAGCAAGATAAGCAACGCAATAATAATGGGTTGCATACGTTTCATTTCTTGCGGCATATACACGCCAAACACACCTTCAATCACAGGGCGACCCGAAATAAAAAACTTTTCTCCGCCACCGCGT
>Ga0256829_1003090_pt1 | contig 11825 bp, 12 predicted proteins | sample 131447metaG_FD_185979 | JGI IMG/M metagenome (GOLD analysis project Ga0256829, IMG submission 185979) | Hydrothermal vent microbial communities from Lau Basin, Pacific Ocean - 131-447 | ecosystem: Environmental > Aquatic > Marine > Hydrothermal vents | place: Pacific Ocean: Lau Basin | collected... | reverse complement strand
CATAGATTAATCGTTATCTAAAAAAAAAATATTGCATTAAACTATTTATTTCTACATAGTTCTCAACATGATTAAACCACTAATTGATTTAGCGCAAGTTTCTGTTGGATATTCGTTTAGATGTAAAATCGTCGATGATGTCGATGGTATAGTCAAGGCGATACAGATGAGGGATCTTTCACTAGGCAGAGGGATTAACTGGCAAACTGTCGCTAATACAAATGTGCCATTAAAAACTACCCCCAGTAATGGGAGTGCCTACTTAAAGTTAGGAGATATAATCTTCACAGCTAGGGGGACCAATAATTACGCCTATGAAATGACAAGCTGTCCATTTAAAACTGTTCTTTCACCACTTTTATTCAAGATTCGGATTATGGATACTTCAATAGTAAGCCCTGCATTCTTGGCATGGCAAATCAATCAAAAATATGCCCAAGCATACTTTTCAAAATACACTGAAGGTTCCTCAATTGTTGGTATACGAAGGACTATTCTTGATAGCCTTCCTATCTTTTTACCACCTATTGAAGATCAATACAAAATCATCAACATTATTCGCTGCTGGGAAAAAGAGCGTGATACGCTAAATGCTTTAAAAGAGAATCATCAAAATATGATGCATGCAATAGCAGCAAACTTGTTACAGGGGAATATATAATGTCAGACACACAGATTAACCAAGAAGCTATCAATAAAGCAGTGTGGCGTGCGTGCGACATATTTAGAGGCGTTGTTTCCCCTGATATATACAAAGATTACATTTTAACCATGCTTTTCCTAAAATACATATCCGATGTATGGCAAGATCATCGCGAGAACTACGAGAGAGAGTACGGTGGTGAGAAAGAGTTGATTAATGAAATGATGAAAGCAGAGCGTTTTATTCTACCTGAATCAGCTAGTTTTCATTCGCTTTACAAGGCTCGGCAAATGCCTGGTATTGGTGAGCGCATAGATAAAGCCCTGCATGCCGTTGAAGAAGCTAATATTGGAAAATTACGGGATGTGTTCCAAGACATTAGTTTTAATTCAAACAAGCTCGGCGAAGATAAACAAAAGAATGATATTTTATGTTCTTTGCTTGATGTGTTCTCAGACCCTGCCTTGAACCTTCGACCTTCCCGTGTTGGTACATTAGACATCATTGGCAATGCCTATGAGTTTCTGATTAAAAACTTTGCTGCCACATCAGGTAAAAAAGCTGGCGAGTTTTACACGCCCCCAGAAGTATCAACCCTCATCTCACGCTTGGTAGAACCTAAAGAAGGTGATGCGATTTGCGACCCTACCTGTGGATCGGGATCTCTATTGATGAAGTGCGGTGGGCAAATTAAGAAGCAATTTAATGGTTCCAAGCGTTATGCTCTATATGGTCAAGAAGCTATTGGCTCCACCTGGGCACTCGCCAAGATGAACATGTTTCTACATGCCGAAGATAATCACCAGATTGAATGGGGAGATACCCTTCGCAATCCTAAACTTCTTGAAGGAGAAGGTAAGCTAAAGCATTTCGATGTAATTGTAGCAAATCCCCCATTTAGCCTAGATCAATGGGGGCATGAAACCGCAAAGGATGACCCGTATGGTCGCTTTCGCCGAGGCGTGCCACCAAGAACAAAGGCAGATTACGCATTTGTTTTGCATATGATTGAAACCATGAAACCTGAGTCTGGTCGCATGGGCATTGTGGTACCGCATGGTGTATTGTTCCGTGGTGCAGCAGAAGGCAAGATCCGCACTAAACTCATTGAAGAAAATCTACTAGATACCGTGATTGGTTTGCCTGAAAAGCTTTTCTACGGCACAGGCATTCCCGCTGCCATTCTTATATTCAAAAAGAATAAAACAGATGAAAATGTATTATTTATTGATGCCAGCCGTGAATATAAAGATGGTAAGAATCAGAACTTCCTTACCGAAGATTATTTAAGCAAAATACTTGATACTTATAAAGCGCGTGAGTCGGTGGATAAATATGCCTACCTTGCCTCACCAGATGAAATCAAAGAAAATGATTTCAACCTCAATATCCCTCGCTATGTGGATACCTTTGAGGAAGAAGAAGAAATTGATATGATGGCTGTGCTTCAAGAGCGCGAACAACTCAAAAGTAAGCTTGCTGATTTAGAAGTGGAAATGGCGGGTTATTTGAAGGAACTGGGTTATGAATAAGCCCGTGCCTCACCATCTCGTGAAGACACACGGCATGGTTGAAGGTGTGATGCTATGAGTATGGATGACACAAAAAATACATACCCCTTATTAAGTGTGAAGGATGAAGTAACGGACTTTCTGCTTTACACCGCACCCAACAGTGAAGTGAAAGTTGAAGTATTGCTTAGTAATGAAACGCTATGGCTTACACAGAAGCGTATGGCAGAGCTATTTGCTGTGGGTGTGCCTGCGGTTTCAAAGCATTTGGATAATATTTATTCAGATGGGGAGCTGGAACGACCAGCAACTATTTCCATTTTGGAAACAGTTCAAAAAGAGGGTCATCGAAATGTGACCCGTAAGATTGAATATTACAATCTTGATGCTGTTATATCCGTGGGTTATCGCGTTAATTCAGCGCAAGCCACGCAATTCCGCATCTGGGCTACCAAGCTCATCAAAGAATACATCATCAAGGGTTTTGCCATGGATGATGAGCGATTAAAAAATGGTCGTTATTTTGGTAAGGATTATTTCAAGGAACTACTGGAACGCATTCGTTCGATTCGTGCCAGCGAACGGCGCATTTACCAACAAATCACCGATATTTTCGCTGAATGCAGTATGGATTATGACCCCAAATCGGAGACAACCCAACAGTTCTATGCTCATGTGCAAGATAAGTTTCATTATGCCATCACAGGGCAAACTGCCGCAGAGATAGTTTATCACCATGCTGATGCCAGCAAGCCTTTGATGGGTATTCAGACCTTTAAACATGCGCCCAGTGGTCGTATTCTGAAATCAGACACCACGGTTGGAAAAAACTACCTGCAAGAAGATGAGATTAAAAATCTGGAACGCGCTGTATCCAGCTTCTTTGATTATATCGAAGGGATTATTGAGCGTCGAAACAGTTTCACCATGGAAGGCTTTGCGGAGAGTGTGAACAAGTTTCTGGCATTCAATGAGTACAAAATTCTGGATGGTTATGGAAATATATCGCGCCAACAGGCAGAACAAAAAGCATGGTCAGAATATGAGAAGTTCAACAAAACCCAGAAAATAGAATCCGATTTCGACAAAGCAAGCAAAGCCTTGTTAAAAACAAAGGATAAGCTTGGGGGTAAGTATGATTCCTGATGGGTGGTGTAATGCACGATTAGGCGATTTGGTCGAAGGAAGCATAAGAAATGGCTACTCCCCTAATAGTGCCGACAGAAAAACAGGGTACTGGGTTCTGTCGTTGGGATCATTAACCGATGCTGGAATTAATTCAAAAGAAATTAAGCCTGTCGAACCTGAACAAAAGGTGTTGCAAAGCTTGCTTTACGAGGGAGATTTTTTAATCAGTAGATCGAATACTCCTGATAAAGTTGGTCGCTCTATCAGGTTTACGGGCGAGATTCAAAATTGTTCATATCCAGACTTAATGATGAGGTTTCGCGCCAATGAAAAAGTAGTTTCTCCTCGCTATTTAGAAGCTGTGCTTAAATCCTTTCATATAAGAACATTTTTCAAGAGGTCTGCTGCTGGAAGCAGTAGGTCAATGGTAAAAATAACTAAAACGACTGTTGAAAAGACTCCGATTTTACTTCCCCCTATCCCCGAACAAAAGAAAATCGCACAAATCCTTTCGACTTGGGACAAGGCGATTGAAACGGTCGAAAAGCTGATTGAAAATAGCCAGCAAAAGAAAAAGGCACTCATGCAACAACTGCTCATCGGCAAAAAACGCTTTCCAGGCTTTGATGTGGCGTGGAAGGAAGTGCGGCTTGGTAATATTGTCGAGATAACAACAGGATCATCTAAGACTAAGTATATCGATGAAAAAGGAGAGCGTTTTATTTTAGATATGGGATCTGTTTCACGGGATGGTAAACTGATTCCTTCCAAGCGAACAAGTTATGCAGACAACCACTTGTTTAAGGGGCAGTTGGTAATGCCAAAGGATGATATTGGAGGTGGAAATATTATTGGTCGCGTTGGGTATGTTGACCAAGATGATAAATATATTCTTGGGGATCATGTTTATGCATTATCTGTAAATACTGTTGACCCTTTATTTCTTAGTTATTTAATTAATGGGTTTACCGTGAACAAGAGCCTTCGCCGTAAAGCAAATGGCACTGCTCAACTCGGATTGGGAAGAAAAGATGTAGAAAAACAAGTCATCGTAATTCCTCCTTCTGTTAAAGAACAACAACAAATTACATCAGTCCTTTCTTCCGCTGATCAAGAAACCGAAACATGGCAGAAGGAACTCGCCCACCTAAAACAAGAGAAAAAAGCCTTGATGCAGCAGTTACTCACTGGCAAGCGGCGGGTGAAGGTGAACCCATGAATATTTGGGAAGCTGATAAGCTTATACTTTTTATTGCTTTTGTTATTCCTGGTTTCATTACCCTGAAAGCCTTCGAGTTGTTTTTTCCAACACAAGAGAAGGATGGCTCTAAGCAGATTATTGATGCTATTGCTTATAGTTGTATCAACTATGCACTCTTGTCATGGGCGATTTATTTAATTGGAAAATCTGAGTTGTCAGAAAATAACCCAGTTTGTTACTCAATATTTTGGTTGTTCGTGTTTTTTATTGCACCTGTCCTCTGGGCTTGGTTGTGGAAAAAGCTAAGGGAAACACAAGCCTTTCAAAATACAATGCCACATCCAACTGGAGAGGCATGGGATTACTTTTTTGGTAAGCGAGAGCCATGTTTTGTTATCGTAAGACTAACAAATGGTCAAGATATTGCAGGCTTTTATGGCGCAAAATCCTTTGCATCGAGTGCCCCTCATGCGAAGCAAATATATTTGCAAGAATGCTGGAAAATGAATTCAGATGGTGGGTTTGACCGCCCAAGAAGGCAAACCAAGGGTGTTATGATATTGTCTTCACAGGTTGAGTCACTTGAGTTTTTTAAAATAGAAGGAGAAAATAATGACAAAGAAAAGTGAGACAGCAGGTAACAAGACTTTTCATGACGGATACCAACCAACAGATAATCGTGGTTATCAACCAAAGCAGCCCAGTAACCCTCAAGGAGGCACAAGTGACCCTCAAGGAGGATATACCCCTGAAACAGGACAAAGTACAAACCCAACACCTCCAAAAAAACCGTAATTTAGTAGGTACAGGTACTATGCCAAAACATGATACACAAAGATGGTGGGTGGCAGGTTAAGCACGACGGTGGGCAGAAAGCCAGTTACCACACATCAACTAAAAAAGAAGCTGAGCTTCAGATTCATGGCAAGGATATGAAAATCCAAAGGTCGGATAGCCATGGCAATGATCCATTTCCTCCAAAAGGGTAAAGAGGCAAAAAATAATGAAATTACATAGATTCTCATTGATTTCTTATGAAGGTTTGGCTTTATGCCAAGCTAGAGCTATTTCTTTTGGGTATATACAACGCCTTTTACACACCGTGGGTGTAAACTTTTCTTTACACGGTGAGCAACTTTTTGCTACTATTCGCCCAACGATACTCGCCACGCCTCTGATTCAAGCGTACCAGGGCGAGTTTTTTTATGCCTAAAATTCCCTTTAACAAAGCAGCCACATCAATCAGCGAACAGATAGAGAAGCTGGAAAATCGTGGGTTGAATATTCCTGATAAAGTCCGTGCCGAGCATTATCTTCGTTTCATCAGTTATTACCGCCTCATTGGCTATGGTCTACCACTGGAACAGTATGATTCTGATGGTCGACGACTTGACCGCTATAAAACTGAAGCCTCTTTTGATCAGTTGTTAGGCTTATATATTTTTGATCGGCATTTACGCTTATTGGTTATGGATGCTATTGAACGCATTGAAGTGGCAGTTCGGACTGTGACTGTTTATGAAATGGCAACCAAATATGGTTCCCATTGGTATCAGGATGCTGCTCTTTTTAAAGATAATTTTAATCATTCTCTATTTATTTCAGAGGTAAAGCGGGCAACCAAACACACAGCCGAAATGGGCAGCGATAGAGAAGCTCAACGAGAACGCTTTATTCAACACTATTACGACACATATCATACACCTGACTTGCCAGCGAGCTGGATGATTGCCGAAGTATTATCTCTGGGTGTATGGTCTAAAGTATATGAAGGCTTGAAACATAGCCGCGATAGAAAAGATATTTCCAAACAATTCGACCTTGGTCCGAACACCATGCAATCATGGTTACATACTTTAACCTATATGCGAAATCTATGTGCACACCATAGCCGACTTTATAGTAGAAAACTTATTATTTCCCCAAAATATGATAAGGGTATGCCTGTGATAAATCGCCAAACATTTGCTGCTCATGCTGCTGTTATGCACTGGTTCTTAGAGAAAATTGCGCCAGGATCAAGGTGGATTGAAAGACTCCGTGAATTGATCATAAGCTCGGATATTGAGTCAGCTAGGTTGGGCTTTGATGATGGTTGGGTTTCTCATGCCTTTTGGGGCATTACAATAGAGGATGAAATAGATGACTAACCAATTACCCAAAACCCAAGAGCAATACATCTCCCATATCCCTGCTTTGCATACGCTGGCTGCACTTGGTTATAAATATCTGACACCTGATGAATGTCTCGCCAAGCGTGGAGGCACAAACTCGGTATTGCTTAAAGATGTACTTATTGAGTCTCTTAAAAAGCGCACATTTGAATACAAGGGAAGCACCTATCCGCTTTCGACCAATGCGATTGACCATATTGTTCGAGAATTTGAATCAACACAATTAAATGAAGGCTTGATGGTCGCCAATGAGAAGCTTTACGATAAAATGACGCTTGGTGTGACGGTCACTGAATTTGTGGACAGCCATCGCTATCAGCCAACGGTTAAAATCATTGATTGGGATACCCCTGAAAATAATCAATTTCATTTTACTGAGGAATTTGTCGTTTCAAACACATTAAACACAAGCACGCGTCGCCCTGATGTAGTGTGTTTTATCAATGGTATTCCTGTTGTGGTGATCGAAGCCAAACGACCTGACTCCAACAATCCAAACAAAAATATGCTGGATGAAGGCATATCTCAGAATATTCGTAACCAAAAAGGCGATGAAATCCCCCACCTATTTGCTTACTCGCAACTATTGCTTTCCATCAACGGTATTGATGGTCGCTATGGCACGACAAAAACTGCAAAGAAATTTTGGGCGAAGTGGACGGATGAGGATTTAACCAATGATGATTACGATAACATAAAAAACAAAATCCTAAGCAATGAACAAAAAGAACTGCTTCTTCAGGGGCGAGAGTCTCAGGTTCGTAGTCACTTTGAATCGCTTTGGTCTCATCCTATGGCGGTTACAGGTCAAGATAAGCTGATGATTAGTTTGCTTAAACCCGAACGCCTATTGGAATTTATTCGATACTTTATTTTATTTGATAAACGCAATGGAAAAATTGCAGCTAGGTATCAACAAGTATTTGGTATTAAGCGGCTGATTGAGCGAGTGAACACTAAAAATGATAAAGGGACCCGCCAAGGTGGAGTGATTTGGCATACCACAGGAAGTGGCAAATCTTTTACCATGGTTTTCTTATGCAAAGCGATGTTACTTCATCCAGCATTAAGCAAGACTAGGTTTATCATTGTTACCGACCGTATCGACCTCGAAAAGCAGCTTAATACGACTTTTCTTATGTCTGGAGCCTTTGGCAGCCATATTGCCACAAAACGTGCTGGAGAGCATTCTAAGGTGAGCTCTGGGAAAGATTTAGCCAAACGCATTGGGCAAGGCACAGAACGGATTATCTTTTCCATCATCAATAAGTTTACTACTGCTGCCAAACAACCTGCATGTAGAAATGAAAGCTCAGATTTAATTGTGTTGATTGATGAAGGACATAGGAGCCAAGGTGGTGAAAGCCATGAACGGATGCGTAAGGCTTTACCCAATGCTGCTTATATCGCATTTACGGGTACACCTCTGTTAAAGGATGATAAAACTGAAAATAAATTTGGCTCCATCATTCATGCCTACACCATGAAAAGAGCCGTTGCTGATGGTGCTGTCACACCCCTTTTATATGAAGAGCGTATGCCAGAATTGAATGTAAATCAGACGGCGATTGATAATTGGTTTAATAAAATTACAAATCAGCTGTCTGAAAAACAATGCATTGATTTGAAAAAGAAGTTCACAAGCCGAGGCACTGTTTATGGTTCGCAAAATCGCATTGAACTCATCGCTTGGGATATTGCGGCGCATTATTCAACGCATATCAAATCAACTGGATTAAAAGCACAACTAGCCACTGATAGTAAGCTCTCAGCCATTCGTTACAAAAAAGCGCTTGATGAAACGGGGTTAGTAAGCAGCGCAATCATCATTTCCGCACCTGATACACGAGAAGGGCATAGCGATGTTGATGAAGAAACATTACCTGAAGTTCAACAATGGTGGAAAGACAATGTTGGATCTCAAGCTGAAGAAGAATATACACAATCAGTTATTTCTGAATTTTCGGGTGATGGTGCGCCTGAAATTCTTATTGTTGTTAGTAAGCTTCTCACTGGCTTTGATGAGCCTAGAAATGGTGTGTTATACATTGACAAAAAACTTGAAGCTCATAATTTAATTCAAGCTATTGCTCGCGTGAATCGTTTACATGATGCGAAGAAGTATGGTCTATTGATTGATTATAGGGGCATACTCAAAGCACTTGATACAGCTATTAAAGACTACCAAGATTTAGAAGAAGCAACACAAGGTGGCTTCGATATTGATGATATTGATGGTATGTATTCCCAAGTAAACACGGAATATAAACGCCTTCCAAAACTCCATGATGACTTATGGTCACTCTTTAATAGTGTGAAAAACAAAGCGGATTTGGAACAATATCGACAATTACTTATCCCTAAACTTCAACTCGATGCTCAAGGCTTAGAATACGATAGTAATCAGAAACACAGGGAAGACTTTTATGAAGCTTTAACTGAGTTTGGTATGTGCCTAAAAATCGCACTTTCATCCAGCAGCTTCTTTGAAGATTCTTCTTTTACAGAGAGTGATATTCAAGGCTACAAAGATGACCTGCGTTTTTTTATAAACCTTCGTAAGATTTGCAAGCAGGATGCACAAGAAATAGTTGATTATAGTGCCTATGAACAACAAATCGGTAAACTCATTGATCAACATGTCATTGGTGAAGGCATTAAAGAATCTGAAGGTGCTTACTTGGTGAATGAACTGGGGCAATCTAAGCCTGAGGAATGGTCTGAAGAAAAAATACGAAATGAGACAGATCTCATTCGCACTAGGGCCAAGAAAGAAATTGAAGAGCAGATGGATGATGACCCATATGCCAAAGAGTATTTCTCAAAACTCCTTAAAAAAGCAATTGAAGAAGCAGAAAGTCTGTTTAATTATCCATTAACACAATATGCATTATTCAAAGAATTCCATGATGATGTTGAAGCGAGGAAAGTTGATGGCATACCAGCAGCATTAGAAGGAAAACCTCATGCAAAAGCATATTATGGTGCAATAAAGCTTGTGATGGGTGAAGAAGCATACGCTGTGCTTTTCCCTGAAAAGAAACAGGATTTCATTGCTCTTGCTATGGAAATTGATGAAGTTGTTAATCGTGCTATCGCTGAAAACTCCATTAGCCCACAAAACATTGAATCTGAAATTAAGAAGTCATTGCTTCCTAAGTTGTTTAAGACCCTTGGTGGGTTAGATTTAAGTCAGGCTGTATTAGCACATGTGATTCAAATTGTAAGGCATGGAAATATATAATTACTATGCCAAGTTTTGTTTATGGTGAGAAAACATATCAATACTCTGTACACCTCTTGGAAAGAAAAAAGAAAAGTATCTCCATTCATATTCTTCCAGATGCGAGTGTTGAAGTAAAAGCACCCGTTCATACGAGCAACCAAAAGATTATTAAAGTGATGAAAAAAAGAGCTCGTTGGGTTGTGAAATATGTAGAGCAAATACAAAGCAATAATGCGCAAATCTTACCCCGTGAATATGTCAGTGGTGAAACACACTTCTATTTAGGTAGACGCTACCAACTTAAAGTAGTTCATTCAGATACAAATCAAGTAAAACTAAACCGTGGCATGTTTATGATTCAAACCACGAATACTAAAAAAGACAAAGTAAAAGATCTGTTAGAGCATTGGTATAAAGAGCATGCCAAGGAAACTTTTGAAAAACGATTAGTAATCATTTCTTCTTATATTGAGTGGCTTGATAAAGCCCCAACTACGACGATCCGTCACATGAGAAAACAATGGGGAAGCTGTTCCTCGTCAGGTCGCATCAGTCTCAATTGGAATTTAATTAAAGCACCCATGGACTGCATTGATTATGTTATAACTCACGAGCTATGTCATTTAAAGGAACATAACCATAGCAAGGAATTTTATGCTTTACAAGATAAGCATAGCCTTGGTTGGAAATCCATTAAGACCAGACTTGATGCGATGGCTGAATGTTTACTTGTCACATAATGATCTCCTAGTAAAAAGTCGCTGACATGATTTTTTAGGGGTCTTTGTAACCCTTTGGAAAGGTATAAAAAGAGATTCTAAGAAAAATACAGGTCTCATTTTTTTCTATGCTTCGACTTTTTACGAGGAGATCACCCTTCACTGCTAAAAAACGATGGTTTATCTAAAAATACAGTGAAAAAAGTGCTAACATATTCTATTTCAGAATCTTCAAGACTGATTCTGAATAAGTTTTATTTCCAAATGACATCCAACAGCAGAAGCATATTTACGGAGGGTTGATATTGATGGTGAATGTTGTTTTTTCCCTCCCCCTGCTTCCAACCTAGCTATCGCAGGGGTCTTTGTCCCCATACGACTAGCAACTTCTTTCTGGGTGAGACCTGCACTCAAGCGCGCTCTTAGCAGTTCATCAAAAAGACTAAACTCTTCTGCCAATAAATCGTATTCATCTTTCACTTCTGAATTTGTCATCATTTTTTTAGTCAGTTCTTCATGTGTTAACATTTTGTTTAACCTCCTTCATTCTTGAAATAGCTATTTTCATATCATTACTTGGTGTCTTTTGGGACTTTTTAACAAAAGCATGCAACATGACAATATGTCTTCCGACCAATGTACAATATAGAACCCTTCCAATTCCTTCTTTTGATTTCATCCGCAACTCAAACAATCCATTACTCATCGCCCTTGTATGCGGCATACCAAGGTTTGTGCCATAAGTAATCATGCGTTCCGTGAGATGGATGTATCTAGCCTGAAGTCCAACAGGGAGCCTCATTATTTCCTGCTGCAACGCGTCACTGTAGTAATCTATCTCCCATGTCATCCACGAATATTAACACATATGTTAATTTATTACAATCAGAATTACCTCGTCATTAAAGTACACAGAGCGTGCCAAACTGCTCCGCTCATCACGCCTAAAGGCGCGTTCGCTCCACAGTGCAATAGAGGCGTGGCACCACCACCCATCTATTGCGTACTCGGTGCTTAGCCCCTCGCTAGGTACAATCTTCGATGTACCTAGCGAGGGCTTGGTATAACTATCTTTATTAACTATTCACGCAATAAAATTCACGCAATAAAATACAATTGACATTTTTGAGTTTTGAGCGTAACTTTTCGCCCGTCTAGGTTCGACAGCGCGCTGTCGGACCTGTAAAAAGCAGCTGGCTTCAAATCAGCAAAATCGACTCATA